>Ga0075362_10000170_pt1 | contig 17825 bp, 14 predicted proteins | sample EndMetdeltDD1762_FD_71397 | JGI IMG/M metagenome (GOLD analysis project Ga0075362, IMG submission 71397) | Populus endosphere microbial communities from Tennessee, USA - Endosphere MetaG P. deltoides DD176-2 | ecosystem: Host-associated > Plants > Roots > Endosphere | place: USA: Tennessee...
TTCGTGAGAAGCATTTCACCATGCACCTTCTCGAAACGTGTGTCTATGCGCAACTCTAGTTCTTTCATTTCATGGCGCAGACCACCTATTTCGTGGCGCAAGCTGGTCTCAAGCTCGTTCATCTCGTGACGCAAGCCAGCCTTAAGCTCGTTCATCTCGTGACGCAAGCCAGTCTTAAGCTCGTTCATTTCGTGACGCAAGCCAATCTTAAGCTCGTTCATTTCGTGACGCAGGCCAGTCTCAAGCTCGCTCATTTCGTGGCGCAGGCCAGTCTCAAGCTTCTCTAGATCGCCTCTGATAACCGACTCGTATTCCCGTAAATCGGCCTTTGTCGCAAGGTCCGCTGCTTCGTGTGACTCTTGTACAGCCGTAGAAAAAGCCTTGGCTTGAGGCTCCGGTACACCGGCTTCTTTAAGCGTTTCAACGAATTTGAGGGTATCGAATGTAACGGTCGCCATGCAGCAAAGTTCTATTTCGCCCCTTTATACACTGTTCAGCATTTGCTGAAAAGCGATAGTTTTCCAGCGCCTATTGTATTATTGTATCTATCAGAAAATTTGTTCTTTTCGATTTTTTCTCGAAAAAGGTTGTGATTAAGGCCGTCTTGTGTCTAACCTTTTATCTTGCACTGATAAGCAAGGTGACTCACTCTGAGCAGAGCTTTCGAGTAGCATAGAGAGAATAAAAAAAGAGTGCCCTCTGTATGTTTGGCTACAAAGCACCAACACTTCTTTGTGTATCAAGCATTGCCTATTTATTGTCGTTTCGCTAGCTAGAGCCTTGAACAACTTAGATACCTCGTTTAGCCCAAAGGCTAAATCTCGTATGAACCGCCTTCCAGTGGCTTAACCGTTGCGATAAATCTTGCCAAGCGACGCCTCCCCGATAGCGCTAGAGTAGCACTTGCACAAATCGCCGGTTATTTTGGGTCGTCATCTCAACATGGTCTGGCTGTCCAGACAATAGATCCTCGATTCGTTCCCATTGGTTGGTCATCACGTAGGCCACAGCGTCTCACGCTGCTGGCCTTTTTCAATTTTCGACAGTAATCAACTTTTAATTGAGGAGAGCCCAGATTAACCAAAATGAACGTGAATGGCATGGCCTACTGATTGAGCACATGCAAAAAGGCGTGGGATTCATTCCCACGCCTTCGCAGACTCGCTGATGTTAGCTTCAGAATTTTTTACTTAACTTCACATAGAAAAACCGCCCTGTAGGATCTGTCAACGTGGCATCGTACCCATCGATTGAGACAAACGGAGGTCGTTCATCGAAGACATTCTTCACGCCAAAATACAAGCCGAGATTACGATACCACTTCAGATGTTCAACCATGGAAGTTTCTGGCACTACAGCCTTCCCATTTCCATCAACCACTTGTTTCCTGCCAGATTGAACAGTTTCCTTCTCCCGGCCAGTAAACATGTACCCAATTTGAGTATCGAATGTGATGTACTCGTGGATATGCTGGGTTGCACCGCTAGCGTATTGAGGTGTCGCACTGGAATAAAGCGCATTAGCCGATTCGTAGGATCCGACATAGTTGCAGGCGGTCGCAAACTCGAATCCGCCCAAGGTATATCCGAGGTTTAGCGTTCCGCGGTTTCGTGGATAGGCGTCACCCGGATTCAATTCTTTACCAGCCACTGCTCCGGCCTGGCCGATATATTTCCACAGATAGGTAATTTCGCCGGAAAGATTTAGTACACCGTATTTACCGGCGTCAAGTGGCTTTGAGTAATCGAACCCATAATCAATTCCCTGAACCCGGGTCAATACCGGATCGTTAAAGTAAGTAGCCGTTACATTTGCGATGGTTCGACCGTTTGGCGTAAAGGTAATGAATTTTTTATAGAAATCATTGTTATTCACCAACGCTTCCTGAACGATGGTTGACGTAGGCGGCACATCGATTAGCCCTTGCTTTTCAATGTAGTACAGGTCGGCACGCACAGTCAGCTTACCATACTGTTCCGGAATAAAGCTTGGTGACCAGATAGCTCCGACATCAAATGATCGAGAAGTTGTCGGCTGGAGATTTGGATTTCCAACTCGCAGAGCTCGCACCTGAATCTGGGTCGGATCGAGTGGGTTCGAATTGATAGAATCAAACGACTCGGAACTACCCTGGTGAATATACTGCAATGCTGGTGCACTGAACCCCTCAGTGTAATTGGCGCGAAGAGTGAGCTCCTGGAGAGGCTGATAACGAAGGGTGACCCCCGGTTTCAGCACCGCACCAAAATCACTGTAGTCTTCCATTCGCAGAGCAACGCGACCATCAAGCGCGTAGACCAGCGGAATCTTCATGTCACTGCTAATGAACGGAACGAATAACTCACCGTACACTGATGTCACCCGGCGAGCACCAACGGTAGGCAACTGATTTACTGCACCGATCGTGTTGAACGCGGTAATAGCTGAATCCGGTTCGATATCAAGCCTTTCTGACCGCCATTCAACACCCAATGCAGCTGACAAATAACCGGCTGGCAACTGGAAAAGGTCAGCGTTGGTATTGAAGTTGAAACTGTACAGCTCGGACGTTCCGTCAGCCAGCGCTGTTAACCTAAGTCGCTTTGTCGCAGCCGCACGTGTCCCAGACAGATTATATTGCACGCTTGCGAACGGATTCCAGGTCACAACTGTCGGATCGGTATTACTGACCTGGTTATAAAGCTCTGTCTTGTTAATTAAGCCAGTATTCTTGGTCGTGGAATTCTCCAGTGCGTAAAGGAAACCCGCATTCCAACGAACACGATTTTCAAGAAGTTCACCTTCCAGGCCACCGTAAAAGCGATAGGTATCAATATCGGTATACGTTCCTCGCAGGCCAAGCTCCTTGAAGCGATAATAGTAATCCGTGACATCCTGCTTGAAAGGATTTACCGGATTTGCTGCAGGAATCGTGAAATTCTTCGCGACACCAGCAATCACCGGAGGCCCTTCCTGATCGGTAAAGAGGGGCGTAGGTGCTCCATAGCTCTGTGTTTCCGTGCGGTTATACAAGACTTCAGCCCGTAACCGAATATGACCATCTTCGGTCAACTTATGAACAATCGTTGCTGTTGTCCCATATCGAAGCAGGTCCAGAGTCAGCGGAAAGTAATGATCAAAATCGAATCGATCATTTCCAGTCGGCGATCCATCGAATGCTCGAAAATCAGCCGGACTTGTTGCCACAGCCACGCCGGAATCCAAAATCAGTCCATCACCCGTTGTTGGATCAAAGATCCGGCCCGGACTCGAAGCACCGCTTCGGCCATCCTTACCTGCACGACTTTCACGAAAATGATTGGCGGAAGCAAACTCTGGACGGTCGGTTTCCTTAAATCCGTTTTGGCGGAAATAGCTTCCAGTAACCACGACGCTGTCACGGTCATTTTTAAAACCGGTGATAAAACTACCCTGGTAGGTCTCAGCGTCACCTTTGTCAGTGATACCGTATTGTCCGTCGATTTGAACCCCTTCGAATTCATCTCTGAGAATAATGTTAACAACCCCTGCAACAGCGTCGGAACCGTAGATCGGGCTGGCGCCTTCACGTAAGACATCGATCTTCTGGACTGCACCAAAAGGAACCGTATTCAAATTGAAACCCAGACTTGTAATGGTCGGAGTTGAAGATCTCGGCATCCGTTTCCCGTTAATCAACGTCAGCGTATCATCCGGTCCCAGACCACGCAACGCGATGGTAGCTTCACCACCGCCCGGGTTGTTCACTTGTTCCCCTCGATAATTTCCACTGCCGAGGACTTGAGGCACAGAGGTCGAGAGAAGCTGAGAGACGGATAGAGCACCACTTCGATCGATCCCTTGCCTTCCGAGACTCTGCACTGGTTGCGCAGACGCCTCGGCAGCGGTCGGAATATTTGAACCTGTTATGACAACCCGTTCAAGCTCTCCACTCTGAGCGGCTCCTTCGGTTACAGCCGGGCTTGGACTTGGCGCAGCATCTTGCGCTCCCGCTCCTGAGCCGACTAATAAGATCGCGCTAGTGGCTGATGCCACGCGCACAAACAATCGTTGATCGCGCCTCCTAAGCATTTTCTCCTCGTTGGACAACTGAGTTAAATTAAGGAAACATTAGGGTATTACTACCCTGACACTTCGAGTATGATTCAACTACGGGTGCGGATCACCAAGGTCTCTTCCGGTTCAGGCTTATCTGCGAATAGAAACCCCCGCACTGGTACTTGCAAAAAACGCCACTTCTCGAGGAGGGAAAAAGTGGTTTTTTAGCCCTAAGCTCCCTTTGTTGGCCCAACTCGTAGCGGGTCAAATGGATGTTCGTCAAGAAGAAAATCGAAAAACTTTTGTATAAAAGAATCAAGATTGTGTCATGATCGCAAATCTTTGCAGGCGCTGCTGTGTAGAATCTGTCCCATAGCTCTTTCTTATCGATGGCTCTCAAATCAGTTTTGTCACATTCTGGGACTAAACAACTAGCCGATAGTGGATGGCTTGCTGATGAATTCTGTGCTTATATCCCGACTGTTGAAATGAAACTGGATCCGGTTGAAATCGCTCTGGCTGAAGATGTCGGCACCGGTGATTTGACTTCACATTTCTTCATTCCTAAAACGTCGCGGTCGCGAGGACGGATCTTTGCGACAGAGGATGCGGTTGTCGCCGGCACCGCTGTGGCACAACAAACGTTTGAAAGGATCGATCCTACTCTGGAGATTTCCGTTATGCATGGGGACGGGACGCCAGTAAAAGCCGGGGAGACAGTGATTAAGATTTCTGGAGCCACTAGGAGCATCCTTACAGGGGAACGGGTAGCGTTGAATTTCGTCCAGAGATTGTCCGGGGTAGCTACCCTAACGGCCCGGTTTGTCAGTGCCGTCAGCGGAACTAGGGTGACGATCCTAGATACCCGCAAAACGACCCCCGGACTCCGGGCCTTAGAAAAGGCGGCAGTGGTATCGGGTGGTGGCCGGAATCACCGAATGGGTTTGTACGACGGAGTTATCGTCAAAGACAACCATCTGCTGGCTCGACCACTACTTCAGGAAGCGATTCACCAGATTCGTCGGGAACATCCGGATGTCTTGATTGAAATTGAGGCGGATTCGGTAGAACAGGTACGCGAGTTTGTGCAGCTTGACGGGGTCAATGTCATTCTGCTCGATAATATGACTCCGGAAACTCTTCAGAAATGTGTAGCGTTTCGGCGCTGCGGGCTCAAATTTGAGGTAAGCGGTGGAGTATCGCTTCAAACCGTACGGAGGATCGCCGAGACTGGGGTTGATTTCATTTCGGTTGGGCAACTAACCCATTCTGCTCCAGCAATCGATTTTTCATTGGAGCTAGTAAATGGGTGACCCGCGGGAGACGGAACTGCTTCGACTGTTGCTCCCGGCTGGATGCAGTCGTCCTCTTGGGGAAATCCTGGAACGTGCGCAAATCAGTTCCGCTGATTTGGCCGGTATTGTAGCATCACTTGAGCAGGGCGGGTTTCGCTTCTCCCAAGAGGGGGATTCAATTTCACTGGTAGCCGAACCCGAAACACTTGTGTCAGAAGGGATTCTCGCCCGTCTTGAGACTCGGAGCATTGGACGCGATGTTGTCGTGCTCAAGGAGACCTCCTCTACAAACGATCGAGTCCGCCAAGCTGGTGTGGCCGGTGCAGCAGAAGGCCTGGTCATCTTCGCGGAGAGTCAGACAGCCGGCCGTGGGACATATGGCCGAAAGTGGGTCTCGACGCCGGGTGCCGGGCTCTGGTTTTCCATTTTATTGCGATCCACCCTCACGGTGGAACAGTTACCGCTCCTTGTTCAGACTGCTGCCTTAGCGGTTGCTGAAGCTGTTGAAGAATGGATCCCGGAACACGTAGAAATCAAATTGCCGAACGACCTCTATCTCGGGGATGGCAAGCTAGCTGGGTTTCTCCTTGAGACGTCGAGCAGCTGGGACTTTCAGGTTTTGGGGATTGGGATCAATATTCGGGAGGCGCCAAAGATTCCCACCTATCCGAGCTCTGCGATGGAACAGTTTTCGACTGAACCGATTCCACGGGCTGAACTTGCAGCTCGGATATTATCTCGGTTTGAGTATTGGTGCCTGGACAATGAAGTTGAGGAACGGGTTAAGGCATTGGCGGTCCGCCATCGGCGCGCTTAGACAAATGCACGAGCATTACAGACTCTTTTCTGAAGAAAATTAAGTATCTGAAATAATTCAGATTGTTCCTTTTTCCGATCCATGCTTAAAACCAAGTATCAACTTCTTGTCCAGACTGAAGAGTGACCGCCGCATAAGCATTGCGATCGCCAAACTCAAGGTTTCGACTAACACCCTACGAGTCCAGTTGTGTTTGAGCAAAACGAGTTGCCCTCTTCAATGCCTGATATTTTTCCGCCAGGGTATCATGCATCGTTGCTAACCAGCCTTATTCATAAGCTCAACAACATTATCACCGTTCTTTTGGGGCATTCCGGCTTGCTCGAAATGGAAACGGGTCTTTCGGGCGATGCGCTTCAGTCGATTCAGCAAATGTCAAAGGCCATCCAGACGTTGTCCCGCTACATCGATGAAGCTGCTATTGTATCGAAGGCGCCGTCGTTGACTCTCGAAGCAGTAACGCTTCAGGAAGTGCTCAAGCAGACGAATTTCGTTACATCGCAGGATCTCCCACGGACTGGCATCAAGGCAAAGGCTGATCGACGAAAGTTACAGGAGATCTGCGAACAGATCTGCCAGAACGCGCAGGAGGCGGGCGCGAAGCAGATTAGCGTGAAGGTGGACGAGAATTCGAACTTCATTGATCTCCGGTTTCGGGACAATGGCCCAGGGATAAAGCCGCTAGTGTTGAGTCGTGCTTTCGATCCATTCTACACGACGAAGAAAGATCCGAAAAATTTTGGGCTTGGCCTATTTAAAGTGCAAGGCGACTTAGCCCGGATGAATGGGAAAATCACGATCAACAGTGATGGCCTCTCTTTTACCGAGGTTGTGATTCGACTGCCTCGCGCTTCTGTCCCAGAAATTTCCTGATCTGATCGAGCGGAAAGCAATTGATCACGTCGGCCCGGGTTAACCACCCTTTCCGAGCCATTTGAATCCCAAACCAAAGATCCTGTAATCCGCCAGCCGAATGGGCATCCGGGTTGATTGCGCAACGGACACCCTGTTCCTTCGCGAACTTCCAGAACCGCCAGTCGAGATCAAGACGTCGTGGATTTGCGTTCAACTCGATCACCGTCTTGGTATCGGCTGCAGCTTTGATCACTTCGGTCAGATCAACCTGGTACGGTTCACGCGACAGGAGTAAGCGCCCCGTCGGATGGCCCAGGATCGTCACGTACGGATTCTGCATCGCTCGGATGATGCGACTCGTCATCTCCTTTTCCGGCAGCGTAAACGAGGCATGCACACTGGCGACGACATAATCTAGCTGACTGAGAATCTCGTTTGGAAAATCCAATGTACCATCCTTGAGAATATCGCATTCAACTCCCGCGAAGAGTTGAAAATTGGGCCCAAACGTTTTGTTTAGGGTCTGGATTGCTTCCACTTGTTTAAGGAGCTGCTGTTCATTGAGACCGTGGGCCTGGAATGAACTTTTGCTGTGATCGGCGATTCCTAAGTAATCAAAGCCGAGATCCTGGGCTGCCGCCGCCATTTCTTCCAATGTGTTGCGTCCGTCACTTGCATTTGTGTGGTTATGAAACGTGCCACGAAGATTTTGCCATTCGATTAGTTTCGGGAGCTCACCCTTCTCGGCTGCATCGATTTCGCCGTGATTCTCCCGCAGCTCTGGCGGAATGTACGAGAGCCCCAGAGCGCAATATAAATCTGCTTCCGTTGAGATCGTCGGAATCGGTTTCGGATCTTTTCTGGTAGCCGGCTCCGGGTCGAGACGATACTCGTTCAAGGTCCAGCCGCTTTGCAGTGCTCGACTTCGTAGCACGACATTGTGCTCCTTGCTCCCGGTAAAGTAGACAAGTGCGAAGGGAAACTCATGGTTTGCAACGACTCGGATGTCTGTTTGAATTCCGCTCTTCAAGAGCACGCTCGCCTTGGTGTCGCCGTGAGCCAGAACATGGTCAATCAAATTGCTAACCAGAAAATGCTCGATGATTCCGGCAGGATTTCTAGTAGCAACCAGTAAATCGAGATCGCCAATCGTTTCTTTTCCGCGGCGGAGGCTTCCGGCGGCACTGATCTGCGAAACATCAGAATGTTGTCGGAGATGATCCAGCATTTCATTGGACCAGATGTTGGCGTCCCCGAGGAGGAAACGCCCAGAATGTTTGCGTCGTTGTTCGATCGCCTGAAGCAGATTTGCGACGGTCCTGACTCCGAATCCTGGAAGTTTTGCGACTCGTCCATCTTTACAAGCGGCCTCGAGATCGATGATCGCCTTGATTTGCAGATGATCATACAGTGCCTTGATCTTCTTTCCGCCCAATCCCTGGAGCTCGAATAGCTCAAAGATCGTGTCCGGGAATTCGGCTTGCAGTTTCTCAAAATACTCGAGCTTACCAGTCACGACGTACTCGGAAATTTTCTTAGCGATGGCCTCTCCAATTCCGTTAAGGTCACCCAGCTCGTTATTGGTCGCGGCGAGCTGAAAATTGCCTGAAAATGTTTCAAGGGCCCGGCAGGTATTTGTGTAAGCACGGATCCTGAACAGATTCTCGCCTTTCAACTCCAGGAGTTTCGCGATTGTCTCGAGTAATTCGATCGTTTGATCTTTTGTTTTCATCTCACTTGTGTGGTATCCCCTGGATCGCTTGTCCTGGAGCGATATTATGCCGACTGAACCAATCTTTGTTGACTTCGAGAGCAAAAGCTACTTTATCTGTGGAGCTCGGGATAATGGTTTCATCGAATGGTTTCATCGATTTAATCTCAAGGATTTTGCCAGTGGAATCGATGTAGGCGATCGACAGAGGGATTTTTGTGTTTTTCATCCAGAACTCCGCCTTCTTTGGTTCATCGAAGACGAATAGCATCCCATGATTTTCCAGTATGGAGGAGCGGAACATCAGTCCTGTTTCCAAACTCTGCGGGGTATCTGCGATCTCAGCATGAAGTGATACACCGCCGATCTTCAATTCGGTGGTCGGTAAGCCGAAGGTGCCGGTCTCAACCGGATTGCGTTGACAGCCGACCAGCGACCACCAAAGCCAGAAGGCGAGGAGTAACAGAGATTGTGGAAACCCGATTCTTGATTTGGTCGTTTGCATGGAGTGATGAATCGATCTGCCCGATAGGTATTAACGCGCCTCGGCAAGCGCTGCTTTGATGCGGAGAGCCTCCGCTACGGCTTCATCGGCGGTGGACCGCAAAACGCAGTAATGTCCCATCTTGCGTCCAGGTCTTCCTTCAATTTTCCCGTATAGATGAAGTTTCGCAAAAGGATTTGCGAGAACCAGACGCCAATCGGGTGGACGACCTTCATTCCAAAGGTCGCCAAGCAGGTTGACCATGGCGACCGACCTAAGGAGTTCAGGCGACCCAAGTGGCAAACCACAGACTGCTCGCAACTGCTGTTCAAACTGGCTTGTGACGCATGCGTCAATGGTGTAATGACCGGAGTTATGCGGTCTTGGGGCAAGCTCGTTGACGAGGAGTTGATTCCCCCGCGTCAGAAAAAACTCCACGGCAATTAGCCCGACCACATCGAGGTCGCGTGCAATGTTTTCAGCGATCGTTTGCGCCAGTTTCTGAACCTCTTTATCTAAACGAGCGGGAACTATCGAATAATCGAGAATATGGTGGGTATGAATGTTTTCTGAAACTGGAAATGATGTAGTTTCTCCTGTGGCGTTTCGGGCGCAGACAACGGATAATTCTCGGTCGAAAGCAATCCATTTTTCGAGCACCGCGCGCTGGTTTCCGAGTCGCGCAAACTCTGGGTAGTCCCCTGGAGCGATTCTGAGCTGCCCTTTTCCATCATATCCAAAATCCGCCGTCTTGAGGACGCTTGGAGTCCCGAGTTCTTGGAGAGCTGCATCGAGTTCATATTGAGAGGTGACGATTTTGAAGGGGGCATGGGGGTAACCATTTTCCTTGAGAAACCGCTTTTCGCGTTCCCGATTCTGGCAAATGTGCAGAACTTCGGATCGGGGATGGACTGGTTTGGAATATGATATTCGGTCGACCACTTCGGCCGGAATGTTTTCGAATTCGAAAGTGATCACGTCTACCGATTGGATAAACTTGTCCATGAGCTGCTTGTCGGTGTATGCACCGGTAAACTCTTGATCCGATATTTGTCCGGCCGGGCTATCCGGAGCAGGCTCAAAGGTGTGCACACGATAGCCAAGACGGCGGGCGGCAATCCCGAACATGCGTCCGAGTTGTCCACCTCCCAGTAAACCTAGGGTTGACCCGGGCGGAATGATCATCTCCATGTGCTCAATCTGAAGAGAAGTTCAGCGGTTGCACAACGAAATTGTCACTGACCCGGAAATTCATCACTCTTGATGAAATGTACGCACCAATCGCGCTTTACAAGCCGGTTTGGACCCTCTCATTCGTTCTTGGTTCGACGCGCTATTTAAATCTGGTCGTAGCCATTCGTGATGCAAAAATTGGTTAGTGCGTTGAAGAATTTTTACGTTCGTGTATTGCTGCAAACAATGCTCTCAGAGTGGGAAATTAAAACGCGATCGCATCTATGCGCTCAAACAGACGAGCCATTCCAGGATGGAATGACCATTTATACACTCTTGTTCCGCGAGCGCGCTGGGTTTCGGCGGGTGGATGTTTCCGAGGAGGGGTGGCGTCAGATTAAAGAGACAAGTATACCTTTTTCTTTCTGGAAATCAAAATACGAGGTGCCTCCGCCACGGCCGCCCGAGGCGATGCCTAAGGAATCGACTGAGGAGTTGTTGCGACGGTTAATGCAGAATGATGACCTTGATCAGGTAAATGCCCGATATGTGCTGGCCATCATGCTCGAGCGAAAGAAAATGCTAAAGCAGGTCGCTATTCGAGAGACTTCTGAAGAAAAGTTGCTCATTTACGAACACGTTAAATCGGGTGAAGTCTTCATCATTGCCGATCCGCGCCTGCACCTTGACCAGCTCGATGCAGTGCAACGGGAAGTGTTCGATCTCTTGGGACTTCGGGATCAAACACAACAACCAGGACCGTAGAGCTCTCAGAGGAAATCTGTCTGACTACCGGCTGATCCGTTGTTCCTGTATCGGCCCACCTTACTCACCAAAATTGAATCTCAGAAAACATTGTGCAATCTTCGGGAAGGCTACTCTCCCTGCTATTTAGCGCCGATTCAAATGTTGCCTTGGTTTCAGAATCAGAAGCCGCTCTACCTCGCGCCGATGGCGGGCGTTACAGATTCTATATTCCGCCGATTGTGTAAGGAACAGGGCGCAGATGTATTAGTCACTGAATTTGTTTCTGCAGATGGGATTCTCCATAGAAATCAGCACACACGCGAAATGCTTGATTTCCAGGTCTCAGAACGCCCACTAGGTGTTCAATTGTTTGGCGCCGATCCAGAGCGTATAGCTGAAGCCGCAAAGGCGGTCGTAGATTGGGTCAAGCCCGATTTTATTGATTTGAATTTCGGATGCCCGGTCAACAAGGTCGTGTGCAAACAAGGGGGATCAGCTTTGCTCAAAGATTGCCCGTTGCTTGCACGTGTCACATCAGCCGTAGTGAAAGCAGTGAATCCGCTACCAGTGACTGCAAAGATCCGCATCGGTTGGGAACCGCAAAGCATCAATGCGACGACGACAGCTAGAATTCTGGAACAAGAGGGGGTCCAAGCCGTCGCAGTTCATGGTCGGACCAAGAAACAGGGATATTCAGGCGAAGCTGACTGGAATGTTATTGCTGAAGTTGCAGAACAAATTTCGATTCCGACAATCGGGAACGGCGATTTGCGCACGGTTGATGATATTGTCCAGAAATTTGCGACAACGAAGGTGCGGGGCGCCATGATCGGCCGCGCAGCGATGACTGCTCCTTGGCTGTTCCAGCAGGCAAAGCGGTTTTTGGAAGCCGCCGAAATCCTCCCCGAACCTTCTGTCGAAGAACGATGGACCCATATTTTGCGTCACTGTCGAATCGCTGTGGAAGAGAGCACCCATGAAAAATTCACTATGACGGCGATGCGAGCCCGGTTGATGGCTTATTCAAAAAGAATGCCCGGAGGGCGGATGTTGCGAGGTCAGCTCCAACAGGTTCAATCAGTGATGCAACTCGAAGAAATTGCGAAGCAGCATTTGAAACTTTTGACTCTTATAGCCGACCCGGAAACGCTGCTGTTCGGCACTGTAGGATGATTGCCGCTCTCCATTTCAAACCAATCAAGGAAAGCCCTCTAGTCTTAACTGGTTGTGGCTGCTATCGATAATGCCTCACGCTAAACTTCATACCGTATGCAATTATCTGGTGTTAGAAATTGCCCCCCCTGCTAATCTGAAAAGCGTTGGGGAGTAGATCGCCAAGGATCGACGAATTGCTATTCTCCGGCAGATAGATGGTTTGCCACGGGATACATGAATCGATTGCCATGGTGAGTGAGCCACCAAAGGCGAGCCGTCTCAGCGATCGCACTAATGAACAGTCCAAGCGCCACACCGGCCCAGATTCCAGGAGCTCCGACCCGGCCGACAAAAGCGACCAAGTAGCCTACCGGGATTGCGATAATCCAATAGAAAATGAAAGAAAAAATCATTGGGACCTGAACGTCGCCCATACCTCGGAGAGCGCCCAGCGCCGTCACCTGGACGCCATCCGCCACTTGAAAAAAGCCAGCGATAATGAGGAGACCGGAGGCAACGCGGACAACTTCCGGATCGCTATTGAAAGCATGAGCGATCTGTTTACCAAACACGGCAAAACCGACCCCAAAAAGACTCATTACGAGAAATGAGACGGTCAATCCACCGGCACTGATGATCCGGATCAGCGATTGCGAGCCGGCTCCAACGGCCTGTCCAATTCTAATGCTGACCGCCTGAGCGACTCCGAGAGGAAACATGAAAGTCGTTGTAGTGCAGGTAGCCACAATCTGATGGGCAGCAAGAGCTGTGGTGTTAATCCAGCCCATGAGGACTGTAGCGAATGCGAACGCGCCGACTTCCAAAAGATATTGGCCTCCAACAGGCAGTCCGATTCGGACCATCGTGCGAATCGTAGAAAGGCTAATCCCGAACGGCAACAATGCGGAGAGCGGGGTGCTGTTCACCCGCAGACAATACCAAAGTGTCCCAATCACGGTGACAATCCTCGCGATAAATGTCCCCCAGCCAGCGCCAATGAGGCCAAGAGCCGGTGCGCCCAGATTTCCGAAGATGAAAATCCAGTTGAGGAATACGTTGAGGACAACCCCCAGGTACACCATCAACATCGGGACCCATGGCCGAGACAATGACTCGCAGAAGATTTTCGAACTTATGAACAGCATCGCCGGAACGAGTGACCAGCTGATGATGACTAAAAACGGTTTTGCCTGCGCCAGGACATCGGCCGGTTGTCTAAACATCGTCAAGCCCGGTTGAATCAGAGTCAGAAAAGTGGCCAGGATGGTCCCGACGAGGATCGACAGCCAGACGGACGAACGCAAGATGACAACCTTTGCCTGATCCTCTCTTCCCCCATGAGCTTGGGATGTAAGAACTCCGACTGAGGTGAGAATCCCAATGCCAAATACGAATGTGACACTGAACAGCGCATTGGCAAATGCTGCCCCCGCAAGTGGAACGACGCCGACCTTACCCACCATCACAGTATCGACAAGTGCCATTAGTATCTGTCCGACCTGGCCAGCCATGATCGGAATCGCCAGTTTGAACGTTGCGCCGAGTTCTTTTCCAAATTGTCGGGCATTTCCCATGGAGGGGAAGACCAAACCAGGATTTTGCTGCTAAGCAAATCCTCGAGGGGAAGGGGTGGGCACGGGCTGAGTTAGGTTCCGAATGGTGACGGCGTTTGATTTTATGTAGTCTCCCTTCCATATTCACAGCGTGACGCCAGTAGGTAAAGTCAACTACAAAATTGGGAACGAACGGTTGGTGAAAGTGGCCGAACAGGCGGCTGTCAAGCTGTCACAGCTCCTCCAGCGACAAGGGCGTTCGAGTGGGGCACTTCGCGTTGCCATTATCGGCGGCGGTTGCTCAGGGCTCCAATATAAGATGGATCTCGTGGATGGCCCGGCAAATAGGGATATCCTCGTTGAATCGAATGCGGTCCGCGTCGTAGTTGATCCAAAGAGTGCCCTTTTTGTCAGCGGCTCGTTACTGGATTACAGCGACGACCTCCAGAAGGGCGGATTCAAGGTGACGAATCCGAACGCGGTAGCTCATTGCTCCTGTGGGGAAAGCTTTTCGGCATGATAGACAATTTTGCCGTGTTCGGAATCGAACGGCGCCCGGTTGTCGACGAGAATTTTCTACAGGCGGTTTACCTTCGTAAAGGTCAGGAACTTCATCCGGATCGTGTCGGAGAAAATGACTTTTCAGCAATTAATGCGGCTTTCCAATGTCTCTTGAACCCGGTACAGCGAACCCAACATCTCATTAAACTGGAATTCGGTGATACAGCGCCTAGTTGTATCGGCACCGATCTGGGAGAACTCTTTGGCCGGATCGCCGCTCTCGTACGCTGGGCCGATGAGGAAACCGTTTCCATTGCAGCTCAGGATTCTCCACTGCTCCGCGCAATGACTTTTCAGCGGTTGGGGCCGTTGCTGGAGAATCTGATGGCATTGGATGCTGAACTGTCGGAAAAGCGGCAAAATCTTCTCCGGCAAATCGAAGCGTTAGACCAGCGATGGATGGTTAGTCGGTCCGAATGTCGTGATCCTCTTGCTCAAGTAGCTGTCGACCTTACTTTCGTCCAAAAATGGTCGACCCAGATTCGGGAACGGATACTTAAGTTAGAAGAGCTTGTTTGATTCTCGCACTTCCTTTTTGATAATCGAATTTTGGTTGCTCTATGAACGATATAGTCGGGATTGATCTCGGGACGACGAACTCACTCATCGGCATCATGGACTCCGGTTTTCCGATCCTCTTGGCGGATCGGGACGGCTCGCGCCTCACGCCGTCGGTCGTTCACGTACCGGAGTCTGGTGATCCGATCGTCGGAAGCGCTGCAGACCGCATGCGGGTACTCGAGCCAGAACGCACACTTTATTCGGTAAAACGGATTATCGGTCGACGCCCCGGAGAATCGGACAAAGAAAACCTTCCGTTCACCGTCAAATCTCAATCCGGTCAAACTGTGATCGAGGTGGGTGACCAGGTTCTCAAGCCGGAAGATGTGGCTAGCCTCATCCTTAGCAAACTCAAAATGGACGCAGAAAATGCTCTCGGACGACCGGTTAAGAGAGCCGTAATCACAATCCCAGCCTATTTTAACGATCTCCAGCGTCAGGCAACCAAACGGGCTGGAGAGTTGGCCGGGTTCACAGTGGAGCGCATCATCAACGAGCCAACCGCTGCAGCATTGGCTTACGGCCTTGATCGGTTGGGTGATCGCTCCCGAATCGCTGTCTATGACCTGGGCGGTGGGACCTTCGACATTTCCATTCTTGAGTTAAGCGAAGGGGTGTTTCGGGTTCTTTCGACCAACGGAAATACACGACTCGGGGGAGACGATATTGATCGTGAACTTGCTCGCCTGCTCAAGGAGCGTATCATCGGTCGGCACCCGGAACTGCGCCCGCAGCTTGAAGATCGGATCTTCTCTGCACGCCTGCGCGAAGTCGCTCATGCCGCTAAAATCCGACTCTCAATCGAAGATATCGTGCAAGTCGAAATTCCGTTCCTAGCCGGGAACCAGAATTTTGCCTATGCCTTGAGCCGCCAGGAACTCGAAGCGATTGCACGGCCGATCATTCGACGCACTCGTGCCCATTGTCTGCGTTCGCTCGATGATGCCAAATTGGACCCTCGAAATCTGGATGAGGTAATCCTTGCCGGTGGTGCGACTCGAATGCCGATCGTTCGGCAGTTTGTTGCCGAAGTATTTCAGCGTCTCCCAAATGCGACCCAAAATCCTGATGAGGCGGTGGCCATTGGTGCAACTATCCAAGCCGGGATCCTCTCGGGCGAAGTGCAGAACATTATTTTGCTCGACGTAACCCCATTGTCGCTCGGCATTGAGACGTTTGGTGGTTTGATGAACGTGATTATCCCACGGAATTCGACGATTCCCTGCAAAGCAGGAGAGATGTTTACAAATGTCGTGGCCAACCAGACATCGATGCAAATCGTGGTGCTCCAGGGCGAACGCGAATTAGCTAAAGATAATTGGGAATTGGGCCGATTTGAACTTGAGTTTAAGAGCGTTCCGAAAGGGATGGCTCGAGTCGGAGTTCAGTTCGAGATTGATGCCAACGGTATCCTCCATGTGTTTGTTCGGGATACCCTCACTGGCATCGAGAGGGTTGTCGAGTTGACCAGCGCAGTCGACGTAACAGATGAGGCAGTCGAAAAGATGATTGCGGAATCGCTGGACCACGCATTCGATGACATGTCCGAACGACTCTGGACTGAGACTGTCTTGAAAAGCAATGAACTGGTTCCAGCGGTCCGTAGCGCACTTATCCTCGTTGGTGAGCAAATTTCCACCGAGGACCGGAAACAGATCGAATCGCTCGTGTCTAAGGTCGACGAGAGTCTGAAAAGTCACGACGTCCATCACCTCAAAAAGGCGAATGCTGCACTGGACGAAGGAACGCAGCATCTGGCAACGCTTCTGATCGATCGAGCAATGGCGGAAGCTGCGAAACGGAAAAAATAACATCGCTTAAGGGATCCAGCGGTGGTGACAAGGCCGATCAACGTCTGGCAGTGTTGAAGGAGAGAAGCCGATGGAATCCAATTCCAGAAAAATGTTTGTGATCTTTTACAATCGTTTTCAATTTAATTGGAGGCGGGGGCGGGAATCGAACCCGCGGATAGCGGTTTTGCAGACCGCAGCCTTACCACTTGGCTACCCCGCCAGCGAAAAAGGTGGAAAGTAACTCTGTCGTATAGAATGTCAATCAAAGGCATCGGCTCTGCAGAGTCGGTTCACAAACGGAACTCGTTCGAGTGATCCAAGGTGGCAGCTGCCGCAGTGTAGCGCTAACTCAAATCCCTGACAATTTCCTCAATGAGAGTTTAATGATCTCTGCTTTCGTAGCTTGCAGTGACGAGCGATCAAAGGTTTCACAAGAATTTGGCACGTGAATTGTCTAATGTAGCTGTACGGAAAGGAACATCCCAATCGGTTGCACTCCAGCGCAACTTACCACCGAATACTTTATCTAAATACCTGATTATAGCCGACCCAAGGCTCTTACTTCGGTTTGCCAGATGCCGAGGGAGCAATCGTGCACGATGTTATTTGCGTCAGAAAATATGCATGTGGCAGAGAAACTTCCCGAACAAATTCAGCTCTGGTAACCAGCTCGTAGAGAGCTGGTTACCAAGAGCATTTTGCTCTCCCTGGATCTGGAATCAAGGCAAAGCGTTAAGTGCTCAATTTTGTCGAACCGGCAATCTGATTAGGAATGTCGCACCTGCTCCCGGAGCGCTTTCAACAACAACTGATCCGCCGTGAACTTGTATGGTGTGCTTCACGATCGAGAGCCCTAGACCAGTCCCGCCGGCATCCCGAGAACGATCTTTATGGACGCGATAAAACCGTTCGAAAATGTGGGGCTGATCAGTCAACGGAATCCCCGGTCCGTTGTCGTGAACAGCGATTTCTACCCAGTTATCATCACATTTCGCATCAACATGGATTCTCAATCCCGATTTTCCGCCATGTTTGAGCGCATTATCTAGGAGGTTAAATAATGCCGGTTCCAACCGGAAAGCGTCCGCTTCGATCTTTGGCAA
>Ga0075362_10000171_pt1 | contig 17821 bp, 11 predicted proteins | sample EndMetdeltDD1762_FD_71397 | JGI IMG/M metagenome (GOLD analysis project Ga0075362, IMG submission 71397) | Populus endosphere microbial communities from Tennessee, USA - Endosphere MetaG P. deltoides DD176-2 | ecosystem: Host-associated > Plants > Roots > Endosphere | place: USA: Tennessee...
ACGAATACCATCAATGTCTACTGGAGGGGCAGCAATGAAAGCGATAATAAATACAGAAGTTGCGGTCAATAAAGTAGGAATCATCAAAACACCAAACCATCCAATGTCTCCTAACGCAGCGACGAGGACGCAACGGTTGGCCGCCTGATGAGCCTCACTCTCTTTGAGAAATGATGTGCGCTACACCGCTAGCCTTCTTCCATACAGCCATCGGAATATCTGCTTACCAGGGCAGATGCCCCTTTCTTCTTTTAAGCTTAATAAGATTCTTAATTTTGAACTACAGCCTTAGCCCTAGCGGAGACTTAAGACTTTTGATTTGAACAAGAAACTACGTCCCCATCGGCTTTAGGAAGGGCCTTAGCCTTAGCTCCAAGATCTCAGTTTGCATCAGGATTTCAGTTCTCACCAGGAGCCGATTGCTCTTAAGGATAAACCGATGGAACATAGTAGTGAATTTCTCTCTCCCGATCCGGTTTCGGTTAAGTAATCTGTCTATCCATCAGGTTAGGTTTCGACCTAAGCATGTAAGGGCTTTTTAGTAGGGTAACCAAACCATGCCTCGCAGCATTGATTTCTTCTTTTCATTCTCAGAACAATCTCCAGAAAGACTTAACGCCAACCAAATAGGAAGCTTCATCCAATCCTCACCTTCGGAACGGGCTCGAGAGCTTCAATCAGACTTAGGGAGCGGGGAAAGTAGCAGAAGGGCGGTCGGAGCAAAACAACTTCTTTGCGGAAAGCGATGTCATTATCTTCCGGTAAGAGTTCAAGCGGTAGTTCGAGCTAAAGCACTCTTCTTGGCTTTCAATTCACTTCCGTTGTTGTACCATTCCATCTCTTTGTCATCGCATATAGAATTCCTTTTTCCTGTTTCGAGTTTCAGGTCTAGTGTGGGAGCTGTTACCCCTTATTCCTTTTCCTAAATAGGCCTTTCTTCCCTCTCTCTAGCCTATAGGTTTTGACCTTCATGGGAGAGGAAAGGTTTCCTTTGTCATAGGCGGCGGAGGGTTTCGCTTTTTATATTTTTATATACGAAAAAGTGGCGCAGTGAAAACTCAAAACAAAATCAAGAGAGCATAGAATTTATACAAAATTGGCTTTTTAGGAAAGTTACGGAGATTCAAAGGTTATTACTTCATTCTTCTTTTTCTTTCTCCCAGATCGATCTTTTTTTCCTAAGACAAACAGAAAGATGCGCCAAATCACACAACCATATAAGGAAGTTTTTTTTTTGTAATGGAAGCTCTCTCCTTGCTTTTGAATGCCATGAATCGATTTTTGACTTATTCTCATGGCTTTCGCAAAGTCAAGTTTCTTGCTTTAGTTTTCAATAAGGGGCAACAAGCAACGGATTGAGCTGCGCGAAAGCCGTTGCGCGTTAGCGCATCCGTTTTCTTGCTCGTTAGCGCTTTACTAATAAGATAGAAAGGGCTTTTTCCGCTGGATCCAGAACGAATAGGAGATCTATCAGTACGCCATCCGCTCTATATCTTTCGTAGTGACGGAACTCCTCTCTTTTTAGGCTGACGAGCGGAGGCTCCCGGGAGCTTGTCCTCTCGTCCTTTTCAAAGTCGAGTCGCGTAATAAGTACAGTATAGTAAACAACTCACCTGCCTGGCTAGTTTCGACCCTCCTTCCGGAAGCACGGATTCGCCGGTAGGTATCTACGGAGCCCCGGATACCGCTTCGCTAGGGTTAGGTTTTTGCCTTCCTTAAGTCCAGGATGCGAAAACGATTCCTACCCTTGAGAGTTGATTTCAGGTTCGATAGTGTCGAGAAGGTATTAGCCACCGGTGACCGTACTTTCGTAAAATGGGCGGTGGTTCCTCTCCTTCCTCTTGAACCTAGAACAAAAAATAGATCTCGCCGACCGAATCGAAAAAGTAAAAGGCTTCAAACTACTAGTCATTAAGACAACTATGAAATCAAAGTAAGGAAGTCCTTTTCTTGACTTGGCCTGCGTGCATTATACCTACCCCTTTTTAAAGAACTTGATTTCAATCTCAACAAAGAAATGAAAGCATAACTCTTTGCTTGTTGTCCTCTGACTCTTTTAGCCTGCCTTGTGGAGGTCTCTCGGGTGTCTACGGCGGATCCGATCAGTCTCGTGATGAAGAGAATTCCGATCTTCCACTAAGAAAGGTATCGTCACGACAACTCAATTTGTCCGGTAAACTACTCGGGGCTCCCCTTACTATTACTAATGGGCAATCAGTCCAAGGGGCAATATTCGGTCAATCAGGTTAATCCCGAACAGCCTTTGCTGCTCTCTTTCCTGTGGGAGGAATCCCACACAGCTCTTCTTGGTCTTGAAGGGTAAGATAAGATACCTTCTTTCTATAAAAGAATGAAGTTCACACGCGAAAGTGTAACCTTACCAAAGGAACAAGATCAAGCCACGGTCGGGAAACTCCCATCGTCTAGTGGTTCAATCTCTCTTTCAAGGAGGAAGCGAGGACCCTGGGGGTATTACGAAAGGAAGTTGATCAGGAATGATTGATTCTTTATCAGTCTGGAATTTCTTCTTCCTGGGTCGATGCCCGAGCGTGGGGACGGACTGTAAATTCGTTGGCAATATGCCTACGCTGGTTCAAATCCAGCTCGGATTCACTAATCCACCATGAGAAAACCCAGAAAATGACATTCCACTGATTGCAGGGTTTTCCAGCAACAGTAGTATAGCCTTTTTTTTTACCTCCTCCCAAAGCGAGGATCCGTATCTGTAAATAGCCCCGTCTGCATTACTCCTTATTAGCCTGGTCCCTTCTCATTGGGCTTCTTAGCCTTCGGCATCCCCTTTCTCTTCTTCTTCTTAGCCTTCGGCTTTCGCTATCTCACTAGAAAAGCTTCTCTTCGGCTAACTCTATTCAGTCTTTTCTCTGAATAAATCTCTCAGGATTTCTCTATTCCGGAGGAAAGAACCCATCCTATACCCCAATCTCACGATTCAAAGTCTTGTTGGGGATTACCTTATTGGTACCCTATTAGTGCTTTAGAAGCTTCAATAAAGACCTCTGAAAGAAGATTTGTCTTATCTAAGATCCCTACTCCCGATTAAGCCTAACTAACTTGGAGGACAATTTTGTTCGAGTTCTTTGTCAAGGACCTTGCTAAGGGGAGAGTCAGTGAATTGGATTGGTCCACGGTCCTTGTTACTACGGGCTGGGGTGACACGGTGTTTATGAGAGGCATTCTTCTTTTTTGAGCTGCTGGATTTGGAATTGGGATTGGGATTGCAGTAGATATAAAGCTCCTTTTGATCTTATTGATTTGACTTGATAGCATTCTAAATTCAGTAGAGTAGGTACAGATTGGGCCACGAAGTTCTTCGTGTACATAGGAAGAATAAGTTTACTTTGCACCAGTTTCACTTGCTCTTTCTCGGTGGTCCTCTTTCCGTTCAGCGGGTAATGAAAGGAGTTCTTAATTTTTAGGTTTTTGCTTTTTCGTCCAATATTGGATTCTTTTCACATCCAGCTAAGTATTAAAAAGATAAGGTATTGTTTCACTATTTCAAAGTTGATTGAAAAGGAACTTTTTCCAGTGAGAGTTTGAACAAACATTTGGGCCATCCTTTCATTGAAGACCCCTATGCATGGCTCTCATATACATTTTAAGATGTGTTCTAGGGCAATAAAAAAGTTCGGGTGTCGGTACTCATGAGCACGCTTTTTTCTTTATTCTCTTCTAGTAGCGGTAACACAGGGGTTTATTTTATATCAGTCGATTACCCGGCTTCGTAATCAAACTGGATGAATGAACTTCTTTCCAATGGGATCAACCACTGCTACCTTCGCTGCTTTCCTTAGTCTTGCTTCTTTTCTTTTAGAAGCAATGGATAATATTGTCTCAAAGGGTAATACTCTTTTCGCTAAGGCTACCTGTTGCATGAGGTCCAGGCTTTAGTTGTTAGCTGGGTTCTCGTAGCTTCAGTTCTTGGTGCAGTTTGGTTGGTCCCATCCTTGTTTAGACTATCCTTATCCTTTTTCTAAGTAATCACCTGTGTTGTCACTGTTTCATTTATTTGCGCTAAGATCTTTGTGACTTGCTCCTTCTGAGCTTTTTCTCGTAATGCTGGATTCCCACCCTTTTCTATGTTTGATGTGGGAATGGAATGGTAGGAGTTGCCCTAAAATTATCTCATTTCATTACCGCTTGCCGGGACATTGCCACAAAAGGGAGTCTTTGCCTTTGAGAAAAAAAAAAGGTCCCCTTTCCGACCCTATTCTTTACAAGGAATCCACTTCTGATGTCAGGTTTTATTTACCATTGAATTAGCTTATAGCTTCTTACACAGAGGGAATCTAGGCATTAACACTAACTAACTAGCTATATTGATTTACTCTTCCTTCCTTGCCTGTGGTAATAGAATTTCCTTTCCTCTAGCCACCGATGGCATTGGTCTTCATACCGGGCATGAACCAACCTAAACTGACCATCCAAAAGCATTTGCATCCGTTTTTTCAGGTGGACCACAAGGTTCAGTTTCTCATCTCGAACTAGCAAATCCTGGTCCCTTAACGGACTTATAAATATCCGAGCTTGAAGCTGCAGACTCAGCCATATATAGGAGCAACTTGGAGAAGAGAAAGCTAAGAGGTTTTACGCAGGATCTTTTTCAGAAGTAGAGCAAGGAACAGGTCTGAACCGCCAAGTTGAGATCAGTAACTGGGCGTGGAATTTAACTTGTCTGATTTTTCCGTGTTTAGGAGTGGGAGTCCTTTCTAAAGAGTGACGCTCCTCATTCAAAGAGGGGCGGGTGGTTATCGAGGTTTGCAAAGTCTAAAACTTCAGCATGTTGGATGCACCCAAAGCCCGTTAACCAAAAGGCGAATAGTTAGCCGAGGAAGGGCCTGAATAAGCTTTTTGCCCGATAGGACTGAATCAATCGCAACACAGGGGAGGAGCGGGTATAGGGCCTTTGTTGGGCCTACAGAGGCGAATAGGATCAGCACGAATAAATAAAGATTTTCAGGCGAAAAAGGAGAGATCTCTTTTCTTTTGGGCTTGAGAGAGGATGACAGACAAAGGGGATGGCTCCAAGCGAGTGGGCAAGGTATAGAAAGTAACCAGCTAATCGAAATGCCTGTCCCCCTATGAAGCCCTGGAGCACCTTGACCCGCTGGTAAGGTGCCTGGAAGGGGATAAAAAAGAAAAAGCAAACAGGTGATGAGTAGACTTAGCTGCAGAACTAGCTCTTTCATTCGCCGAATCACCCGCTGAATCAATAGAAGCCCACTGCCACCCGCATTCTGGGATTGCTGAAAGTCTGGTTCTAACGTAGGATTTTTTCAACAGGAAATTCTTTGTTTGAATGCTGTCCTTCCACCGTCTTTCTTTCTCTAAAACGAGAAGTTCATATATGGCATAATATATAAATATTTATATAATTTGTTGGCTTACTATCGCCCCTCGCTACTGCTCAACCTCGCTATCGCATTGATTCTTGCCGGCCCTCCCAGATTCAAATTCCTTATTGAAATCGAGATCTTGTTCCATTAGACCCAGTTCGGTCAGATCAGTTCCCATAATATTGCTTGCCCGGGTCGGGCTTTCAGTGTTTGGTCGGGCCTTCCGGGCTTAAGGGAGCCGAGGGGAGGCAGAGAAAAAACAGCCATTTCATCGGTTGTCGGAAGAGCAGTAGGCCTTGGTGCTTGAGTCAGTCCGTGGTCAGCAGTGGATTAGGTAGAATCGGTAACTGTTCTTCCTTAAGTCTGATCCCAAGTGACAGTGACATCGAGTTAGCTCTTTGAAGACTAACCCCTGCTATTGTATTGAATCGGCCATAGCTTGCTACGACCCTTCCTTAGCTTAGGCGAGTGAAGTAGGAAAAATTATTAAATTAACAGAACCCGGAAGGGGCGAAAGGCATAGTAGAAAACTTAGTGACCTGCTACCTTACTTCCCCTGGCTTCGGTTGACCCCCTTTCGGTGGTAGTAAGAGCAGAGTCTTGGGTTGGTGCTTGAAGTAAGGGTCATCAAAGATACGGATTTCTTTTTTGGGATTTGGTACGTGGTGGAGTATTACTCCCGGCGCCCTTCTACAACATCCGGATATCTGTTGTTTAGTAACTTACGCAAGGTACCAATTCACACACCAACCCAATCTCTTTTAAAGGGCCAAACTCCCTTCTCTTTTCTTCCCGCCTATTCCTTTTTTTTACATTACTAACGAGATTGTTGAAGGGTCATAAAAGGAGAATAGGGTAAAGTAGGTTTCTGCGCTTCCGCTTCTTTCTTTGTGGAAAATGCCGGGGAATTGAAAACGAAAGGTTATCGCCTTGTTCCGATTCCTAACCATTTAATACTTCGAACCCTCCAATAAGGTCAATTGTCTTAAAGGGTAATTGGGCCGGAAAAAACTTAGCACAACGGCTTGGGGGAAGAATGGGAAATTTCTCAACTTTTGGGGCACTTCTTTGATGAGCTAAGCGCTTTAGCCAGGGCATCTATGCTGGAAACTGGGATCAAGAAACTGGGGCTTCCCCCTACGTAATAGCAATATTGGCTGGCCTATATATAGTCCTCCCAGCTAAAAAGGTAGCTTCACCTCAAAGACGCGGGATTGACTTATCTAGGGTAACTTCCTGATTCATGGTCAGGGCAGGCAAAAGAAAAAGAGGCTCAAGAGTTGATGGTAAGTGTGAGAAAGCTCATGGCTGAATAATCGTGATTGCTCTAGATTGACTTTCTTTTCTGCTTCTCAGAAAGGTATTTTAAGGCCTCCCGCTTCTTCCTCATAAATCTCAGATAACGATTCAGCCGTTCGGTAAGTTGATGTACAATCTTGGCTCTTCCCTTCTTTTCGTATGGCTAGACTGCGGTAAGCATGTCTTCTATTCTTTTTTGCAGGATTTCCATCATGATGATTTTCTATAAAAGGACTCCTCCCTGGCCAGGTAAGCCCGGTACTTGTACTTGGTGGATCAAGAGCCGGTGAATGCAACTCAGTTACATATCATAATTCCACGTCTGAGGCTTCGCTCATGAATTTCTTATACTGGCACTCTCTTTGCTTTGTCCAGTAGATTCTGTAGGCGAACCTGCTTCAAAATGAGTTCGTCGTGGTACTGGTTCGTCATCCCTTCTGGCAATAGATCTGAATGTATAGAGCAGTGGCCCAGGGAAAGAGCTTCAACTCCAAGGACTCCCCGCGGTACTTCGACCTTGCTTTAGGTTAGTTATCGTATAAAATGACAGAGAACGCCATGCTTTCTTTCATCAAAGTCACGGTAAGGTTTGAACCCCAACTTTCTCTTTGTGCAGACTGATACCGAGCTTGGGGCCTATCATCAGTTCCATGGAGATGCTGTACACTTCTTTGTGAGAGGTGGGTAAATGACTGGGCCTACTCATGGAGGCCTCTTCCCCTCAGCTGCAGATGTTCGCAAAGTTTGGGAGATAGTGAATCATTTCCCGATCCTTCCTATAGATGAAGTTGTCTCAAGCTCAGATGCTGTGAGGGACGCAGCTTCACTTCACTCCTCTCTTGATGCCAAAATACGACTGCTGAGTAAGAAAATAGGCGCCTGGACCTATAAGCAGAACTAGACAGAGTATTGGTCGACTTTCAGTCTGGGCAAGACCTGGTTCAGACCTGTGAGAAGTAGTAGAAAGGACAAAAAGCATTCGAAAAAAGCCGATTTGGATGGGATTGGGATGGCTACTACCTGACTTTCTATTCCTCTAGATCGATCCTCTTTCTTATTATTTTATGGGTAGTCGGGTATGTGCTAGGTATCATTTCATTTATTGGGAATTTATAACAGGTACTAAATGGTGCTAAGTAGGGGATCTGGGGGGTTTGACAACCAATTTAACACAGAAAAAGGAAATTTCATATTATAAAGAAGAGAAGGAAGTTTCATTTTCATCTTTCTTCTTTGAAGACAATTAAAAGAGATATCCGATCTCTGATCGAGCAAGTCTATGCTATAGGTATATTTTTACATGATAAGGAGACTTCGGGCTGAAGCTCAGATACGAGCGAGCTCTAAAACGAGTCTACTAAAAGAATTCCATTTCCCCGCCTACAGATAGAAGACCAAGCTTAGCTAGCCGATATAACCCCCAAAACCCTATAGGATAAGACGCAAGAGGAAGCTGCTGAAGCTATCATCTTCGTTTTCTCGTCTGCGTCTGCTCACTAACTAGCTACTCAGATAGCAAAAAACTAGGAAAGCTAGTCTAGTCCTAGAGGAGTAGTTTTAGTAGAGGACTCAGAAGTTTTACTTTCTTTTTTCTCGGTCTATCGTCTGGCATCCCTCGTTAAGATCTCTACATTCAAATGCAATCCACTCTCTGCATGTCTCTCCGTAGAAAGAATGATCGACCGACAATTAAAGCACGACGCTACTCTCTCTAGCCGCCCCTCTTTCTTTGGAAATGGATCTTTCTTCAAGACACTTCCAGTTTTCGCGAGAGGACAAAGCGTTAATCTTCTTAGTAATTCACTCGTTCAGGTCGCTTTCACCAACTAGGGCAGCTAAGCAAGAAGAATTTCGAAATCCTGATTTTACTTGTCTCTCGGGCTAGGGAAATATGCCATCGATGGGTCGTTCCCACTATAGTCAGCAAAGCATTTTCTTTATGTCGATTCTCAGTTCATTGTCCAATCTCTATCAAGCAGTCACCGAGGCTGCCGGCATAACTATAAACTATCTACACAAGATGACTGCCGATGAGTTCTATCCGTGACCTCCATCCGTTTTCAGATTGGACCAGCTTTTTTTGATAGCACTTCGGGATAGTTTCATAACGTGAGATTCTTAACTGACGATTGGCCTTCTTTTTAAGAAAAAAGAGCACAGGATGTTTCGAAACTTATTATTTATTAATAGACAGACATTCTTATTATAACATCGTTTTAACTACAGCCCTCTGATTTCCGCAAAAAACCGTTTCACATTTTCTGCTCTCATCTTCGAAAAGGCCACCGTTCTTGCCCAAGCAACTATTCCTAAAGTAAGAAAGGGCATCTTGTTGAATGTGAACGACATTCAGGGATGGCTCTGATGCCTAGGATGGTAGATCTACTGCCCAATCGCCTATGATATGAGAGCAACCGAGACTGGAACTTCGACTTTCTCTTTAGAAAAAACAACAGTTGGAACTTCTCGTATCGTATAAGGGCTGAGCTCGTTGGCTACTTTTCCTCTTCTGGTTCTTTTCTCCTCTGGGAAGAGAACGTTCCTCTGCTTCGATTCGATTCTGGGAATCAGGCCAAAGGCCTTCTCCTTCATCTGCTTTATCTGAGGCGGATGTTGAAAGAACAGCTTCCGATTCGGATGCTTTTTAAAGAGCTGCTTCAGCAGATTATTCTAAAACAGTTGATTAAGCGGATTCGTATGCTTCGGGTGCTTCTGTTCCAGCTTCCTTACCCTAGGAATTGAATTTTACCTATTCTCTCTTGTTTAATGAAATTCCTGTTTTAGAGAGAGTGGGAAAGTCAGAAAAGCTGGTGTCTTCCGCCCGAAGAATAGAGAGAAAATCCTTTTTCTTTTCCTTACTCATACGATTTTTCATACCTGTCTCGAATTTCCTATTTCCCCTAAAGAGAGGCATCCAATTTAGAAAAATGTTTGTATATCATATAGCGCCAGTCAACATGAATTTCCCTTATAGCGACATGTCAAAAATGGAAATCTTTGATCTCGCCATGGCCCACTACTTTTGGGTTGGGCATCTTTCAGGGGTCGTTCCTTAAGTTAAGGGAAATCGAGTTTAGGCCAGAGATTTTCTCAATGATGTCAGTTTCGCGCATAGGTGGGAAAAGCCCTATTCTGACTGACCGGACCAATGCATGGATCTTATGCTCTGATCATGCCACGAACTAATCTACTCCGAATAATTGACCTAAGCTGCTCTTTCTTCCTGCCAAACCACTCCGGGGACTAGACCTTGGGTTGTGGGCTAGGCTGAAGACGGAGTAGCATCAGTCAACTTCCTTTCTTTTACCATTTTTAAAAAGTATGCCGCACCATGAGCATCTACGCTGCCTGAAAGAAGGAAAGATCCTAGCCCACATCTCTTTATCCAGAACGGTGTCACTAACGGGCCTGTTTAACTCATTCATCACGGTTGACGGGGAAATCCTTCATAGGAGAGTGTGCTACTCCTTACTAAGCCTTTTTGGAGTGAACTGTAGTGGGTTGCAAATTTTCTCGCTTCGTGTGATTTGAATCAAACCTTTCCAGGATGCTCGCTTCCAAGCATTTAGTGTGAGTGCCATCTTTTATTACCTGACTACTTTCTATGACCTATAACGAAAAAGAAGCATATGGAAAGGGCCCCTTAGGACTACTACGGACACCATTTATCACTGGTTCCATATCGGCTTTCATCACAATGAAGAATCTGGCTTATCCTATTCTCTTTATCCTAACTGTATGTAAATCAATAATCATCACATTATGGTTACACCACACCATTCGAAAGACGAACCTTATCCTAAGCAGGGCAAGGAAGGTCTCTAATCGACAACAAAGAGATATGCCAATTAGCTAACACTTACTATAAACCTCTTTTCGTTAAATCATATAGTAAAACAGAACTCTTATCTTAGTTACTATTCTCCAATCTCTTTAGGGAGTGAATGACTCATGGGTATGGCGGAAGAAGAATAAGTAATAAATACGACTAGACTTTTAGCTTGAAGGTGGGCAATTGCCTGTTTAAATGAAAGGAAGAGATGAGCGTGATAGGGCTTTACCGGGCTTCTCTCTTTAAGGCTAAGGGTAAGACCTTGGTCAATCAGTTCCTAAGGATATGCCTCTGGAATTGCAATTAGATGGTTCCTGCTTTCAGTAGACAGGGAATTGGATGAAGTAGACATGGGATTGGACAGCGGCAAAGATAGGCCTGATCCAGGAATGGTGATGTCTCGTCCTGACATGGCTTACCCTCCCTAAACCTACTTTAATGGAACATGCCTAGGGCAGAGAAAGGTAAGTTTATCTAGCCCGATAGGCAAAGTTTTTAAGAGAGGGCACTTCGTGGCTTAAACGGCTCTATTTTCACCGTTAGAGAAGAAAGAAAATACATGCATATAGGCAAACCCCACGAACAACTAAACCATCCGGTTCGGGAGCTCCAAGGAGGAAGAAAAGAAATAGGATTCGGATGAAGAATAAGAAAGAGAGAACGATGCCGAGGCTGAAGTCGAAACCTAAGTCGAAGTTCAAGCTAAAGAAGGTGCCTAAGTTTAATTTAAGTCGATACCAAAGCCGGTCTTTATGTCTTAAATAGGGAAAGACCAAGTGAAAGAAGCTCCCCGAAGAGCTGAAAATAGAGGGCAAGCCACTGTCGATGAACTAGTAGAAGTGAACCTGAGTATAGATCAAGAATCCAGGCTAACTTACTCCTCACCGTCACCTCCTTGTGAAGCGTGCGTCATCTCTTGTCTGAATTGAAGGCATCTCAATTACTACCTAAGGCCTCTCCGACCTTGGTTTAGTCTGATTTCACCCGAACTGCTAATGTAGGGTTTTTGGGGGCACCGGCACACTATTCGTCTGAATAAGTTCTCTTTCGTCTTCTGATAGTTCTGACCTGCAAAGTGAGCTCCGAAAACTGGAAACCTATGACCACGCTCAAAATGAAAAAACTAGTCTTAGCACCCGCACAGTAGAGGGGAAGAAGCAGGACATTCTTCGGAAGATAGTTTCAGCATGAAGCTTGCTTGGCATGAACTACGGTTGAAATAGGAGATTCTAATACGAAAACAAAGGTAGAAAGCGAACCAGGAAACGCGAAACTGCGTGAGTGAGCTTAACTCGGGCAAGAAGGAAAGAAAGGCACCTTCGGGCACACAACCGCTGAAGTGAAGGTTTCAAGTCTCCAAACCGGCCAGGAGAGAATAGATGCGCGAAGCAGCCGGTTTGCATTTTAGATCTGGGAATCAACGAGTGAAGAAGCCAGTTGTTCTGAGCGATCCTGAAACAGGGAAGAAAGAGCTCGGTATAGAGTTGGGTGAAGTGAACTTTCAGCATTTCGAAAAGGGAGATCTTCTATAGGGGAAAAGGCTTGCAAAGAATCTCCTGATTCGACGTCTTGTAGAAGGGTGCCACGGCTTTTTGGCGCTTCAGAAGATTCTTCCCTGAAGTCTGACCCATGCAAGCAAGTCAGTAAATTCAGTAGCAATCTGCTTTCAAGCGGCTTTCCTCACAGCACGGGTTTGTTGGAAAAAAAGATTCTTATTCCCTAGTCGCCCAAGTGTGGGTCACTTATATCTTCTATTCAAGCAAGATATAGATCTTTCCTAGTGAAGAAAGAAGAACCTCGGGAATGATTCATCTAGAAAACTTCGGTAAGTAAGCTCTTTCATTCCATGCTGTCTGCCGGTCACTGAGCTTGCGAGAAAGAAACAACTCTTTCTCTAAAGTAAAGCAAATAACGCTCTCGAGAGAAAGCAGCAAGACGCTGACTGGCTCACGATCTCAGCAATCTGAACCTGTGAATACAGATCTCCTTACGTTAGATAATGCTCTTATCAATGTGAGCGAAGATGACGGGGATACGGCAAAGAAATCGTGGGGCAGTGCCCAAACTCTTCGAGGAGAGATTTTCTTCCTTCCTAACATATTCCCACAAGATAGTTAAAGCCAGCTGAGTCATCCCTGACGTTCACCTTCCGCCGTAGAGGAAGATTTCTATTCATAGAAAGAGTTGCACTAGCGGTAGGCACCTTTGGTTTTGGCATAGCTCTCTTCTGATGAGGGCGAGGGGAGGGAATTTATATAAATATAAAGAAAGAGAATGGAAAGTCTGAGGCTGTTCTCAATGAGCTTCAAAGAGAGTCTGCTCACTAGGATGCGAAAACCACTGCTCGGTCTATGGCTATGTCGGATTTCGATGCCCACCTTGCAGGAATGAAATCCTTTGACAAGAGCTTCCGAGAATATGAATGATTTGGCAGCTTTCCCAGTAAAGACATGCTTCCGGTCGTCCTCCTTCACCGCTATGATCCCTTTCTTCCAGCCTTCTCTAAGTCTAAGGATTCGGCTTGCTTCCGTGATTGGTTATTGGCTGGACATTGAATGGCATTGACCGGCTCTTGTCAATAGCAATAGGTTGTTTGGCAGCAAGCGACGAAAGATATGGCTTCTGGTTGTTGTGTCCGAGAATATTAATAGTTTCCGCGAATGTAAGTTGTTTGACAGCTTTACGCGAATCCACACTAGCTAACTTTACACAGAAGGACTCCTTAGTTTATTAGAGGAATTGGATTCAGGAACCTCCTATAACCATATTTTCCCCATCCCTGATGATGAAATGGATAGTTTAGCTAATTGATGTGCCACCCTCTTACCATTCTTATGAGTATCCGCATTCAATTAGAAACTTCAAAATCAAAAGAAGAAATTAGAGCTTTAATATCATCCACAATGTGTCCAATGCTAGGCTCGGGTCTTGTTGGAGCACGGCTCCCACACTGTCTGTCTCCACATCTATTCGGTAAAAGAAAGCTTCCAATGCTAGCTTCATTCCATAGTAGACAGCCCAGGCTTCGACAACTCCAGCATCAGTGGCGTGGAAATGAAACCCACCAACTTGGTGTTTTTCGGTAGCCACGACAATGGAACTACAACTGAAAAGACCTGTTATCCGAGATATAACGTTTTGAGGAGTTAATGCCCTTTTTTCGGCATGACTCAAGGTTATCATAATAAAGGGTCGTATCCAGCTTTTTTTCCTTTCCATTTCAGACTCACTAAAAGTCGGAAGTTTTAATTCCAAACTCTATAGGTAACCGCATAAAAATGTCTGCTCTTATTTCTCGCCAAAGAACAAAAAGGCGTTGCACTATTTAGTGCGATGTTCATCTCAAGAATAAACATTTTTTGTATTTCTTTTATCGACCGGGGGATTCATTTGATTTTCTTTTTTATTTCTTTTTTCCTCTTGACCTTGTCCTCTCCCCTTATGCCCTATCACGAGTGATTACTCCCCGACGCAGCCTGTTTTTCCCAATCTATTATATCCATATATAATTGGGCGGCCGCATTTTGACCGGAATTTGGTCTTCTTCTGCTGTCATTGGACAATTCTTCCATAATCGACAGCAGTTTTTGAAGCTTCTCGGGCGTGGCCCGTTCCAGGTCGAGGTCCCGCGCGGCATTGTTCAAGAAAGAATCATTGACTTTTCTCTTCCTAAACTGATTCAGGAAGGCTCTCAATGATTCTTTCACTTGGTCTGATGTTGGTGGGGCAGCGTTTGCTGAACCCCCATCCTCGCCAGCAGGACGAGCTTCCTGTGCGCCGAGGCTCGTGTTGGCGGGTTCGGGTTCTTGCGCTGGAACGGGTTGTTCCGCGACGGGATGGGCAGCCGGTTGCCCTACGGGTAGAGTCGCAGCCGGTTGCTGCCCCGGCGTATTTGCGACTCCATGTCTTTCCCCTGCGGAAGAGACTTCCCCGAAGGACGAGTCCGCCCAGCCTACGGAACTGAAGCTCCCTAGGGAGGACAGAGGGGAAGAGTCCGTTTCCGGCAGGGGAAGCCTTGTGCCCGAATCCGACCCAGAGGGCATCATGAGGACCCACTATATCGGATGCTACCCCGGAAATGGTAATGAGGGCCCTTAGCGCCAATCCAGCTAGACCCCCCGAGAGGCCTAGTTTTGAAAGGAGAGAGCGGGCCCCGCTGGAGAGAAGAAGGGCTTTCAGCCTTTCAAGGAAGGCTTCTATCTCCAGGTTAAAGACCAGGCTCCCAAAAAAAAGAAGCACCAATCCTCCGATTACGAGGAGGATTCGAATGAAAATAGGAATGAGGAGGGGCCTCAATCGTAGAAAGGTATCTAGTTCTCTTTTTTTTTCTTGGCCCCTTTAATCAAATGAAATTACCTCGGAATGCCATTCATTGGAAAGTGAGAAGGTAACCTTTGGGAGAAATCGTTCGAACTTTCTTTTCCTGCCTAAACCAAGATTGCTATGAGAAAAATCCCGTTTCACATAGGTGTAAAAAAGTGAATTTCACTCATAACCAGGGGGAAGTTTGCTCTATATGGTATGGCATATTTTGTCCAAGCGCAGGGTACCCCTCAATCAAATGACCTTGGGTGGGAAGGGTTTTTTTTTCTCTAGCACAGTCTGGTCAGCGCATCACAGACGCGGCGGACCTAGCACCCGAAATCGCTAGCTTTAAAGGCCATTCCAACCCTGCCAAGATAAGCACCGCAGAAAAGGAGGCAAAGTAATGTGATCCGACGACATCTTGATGAGCCTTCTTCTCACGAAAGACATAGGAAAGACAGAGGGGTTGACGTTCCAGCAATTTCCTAATATCTATCGATGGCTAAATCAAAAGCGGACGAAAGCCTCTCTCTATGGGTGGATTGGTCATAGGCCCTTTCCCTTTCTAAGGTTTGGATTCTCCTTTCTCAGGTTACTTTTCCTTCAAGAGAGAATTCCCTTCTTACTATATTAATCTTACTGACCAGGGTGAGGGTGGAAATCAATCCCAAAACTGGGCCTGGGAACTTCACAATCTTATAAGACGAATCTGTCCTAAGTTGAGAACCTTTCCATAGACTTAAGTGGGTCCTTCAATCCACTGCTTGTGGACTTTGCAACTTGGCCTATGAAGAGGTTGGGAGCGCGCTGTACACTTGCTATATCCAGCCATGGGCATGGTCAAACCAACTTTACTTGGACTTGGAACCGATAGAAAGCTATCCACCAATTCATTCTATTCTTATTATAACAACAAAACAAGAAAGACTGATTCCCATTTCAGCTAGGCTGACCATATGCAATGATGAAGTGGCGAGGTCTTGCTATCTGCTGGTGCCATTGGTCCTAGGCCTTATCTATTATTTTGGGAGATTCCTGTGGCATATCATCAAAAATATGTGGGGCCTATTTCTTATGTTATGATCGAGTTAGTACGTGAGTTGACCAAACGGAAAGCAGAGGGAAAAGCGCCGATGGCATCGTAAATAAGAAAAAAAGCCCCATCACGGACGGCCGGGTTCGAATAAAGGCAAAGAGCACCCGGGCCGTTCCCCCACGCAGGCACAGGTAAACCGAACGTCGATATCAGTCGAACGCCGCAAGTTATTCAGGATTACCGCCTTATTGCATTGCATGAGACGGGTTTCCGAATATCCAGGCCCCCCCACAAACAAAGGAGGGATCTCTTATGTTGTACCAATGGATTTTAGCTCTCGCATTGATCTTTCCCGATCTCCTTGAATAAAGTCTTGTACGCCCTTTCTCGGTCCGGTCGAAGGGGCGAGTAGACTGATCGACCCACCATTTAAGAACCAAACAAAGCAATCGCGAAAGCATGCCCAGGCCCAGTTATAGAATAATGTTTCTTTGTTCGGAAAATAAGCCTCTGATTTCAGCTTTTGTTTCCTCATCTTGTAATTGAGAGATTCGAATCATAGAATACATAACGTGGGGAAGGTCAAGTATGAAAGCTTAGCTCTTCAAACCTTTCCAATTCGGTCTCACCTCTTTCATTGACCCGGAGATCACTCCAACTCTGAGCCTTAACGACGACGTCAACCCTGACTGCCTTTACTCCAAGCCGCCTACCGTGCAACGACCTGGCCTGGGATCAACGAACTCAACTCTTACCGGGGTCGAGAAGCTTACTAACCCCTTTCCCCCCCGAATTAACTCAGTAATGGCTTATATGAGAGACTAATTTACCCTTTTAGTTTTCAGCCAAATAGCTCCCCTATCGTCCATTCCGGTTTCTATCTCTACATACTATCTAACCCGAAGACCATTCGGGAAGTCTGATAACCCGGAGGTCTTTTCTGCGCTTCCTTTTTCAATCTTTGGTAAGGTAAAGGTAGGGTACAATATACCTTTTTTACCAAGCCCCTATTGAGTAAGGCGGAACCAGTACGCTCTTCTGATGACTCAAAGGCATAAAAAACCCTTGAATACCATAGAGCGCCCCCTTTTGGGTATGCAGATGTAAGATGCACAAATAGCTCTTCATCCATATGGATAAAAAAAAGCGAGTCATTTCCGGTGAGAATGTTGTCGTCAACATATAAAAGAAGAATGAGGCAACGACCATGACGTCGACGAACAAACATGGAAGAATCCGCACGGCTACAGTGGAACCCTTTATCAAAAATAAAGCAAAACGAGCTAAATTTCTGAAAGAAGGCACCCTTCGTCAGCTCTTGGTGCCTGCTTTAGTTGTCGGAGGCCGTAACGTAAATCGCTTTCTTGAGCTTGCATACCAGAGAAGAGAAGCCTGTAGTTGGAGGAGGCTGAATAGAAACTTATTCTTGCGAATCCCCCCTCCTTATGTTGTTGAAAGGCATTCTTCACGTCAAGTTGAAATAAGGGCCACTTCTTGATTGCAGCCAAAGAAAGAATGCCACGAATGGTGGTAATTTTTTCAACCTGGGGAAAATGTTTTCCCTATCTTTAAAGGGGTTCGACGTGATATTCTTGAAGGAATCCTTGTTCTAATAATCTAGCTTTGTATCTCTCTATCGAGCCATCTGCTTTATGCTTGATCTTGGTAAATCCACTTGCAGCCAATGGCTTGTTTCCCTGCAGGCAATGAGACTGACGTCTTATTCTTTTTTTCCTGGGCATCTTCCTGCATAGCATTTCTCCAGCAAGAATGATTGAAGGCTTCAGCAAATGATTCAGGTTCATGAGAAGATTGAACTGACATGAGGTAAGCTCGATGTTTTGGGGACATAAGATAAGACAAAAAGACTTAAACAAGATAAGAAACTCACGAGGATCGACGAACCTGAGAGAGGGATCCTGAATCTGAGGAAGCGACTGGAAGGGAAGCAACTGGGCTGCTGATCTTCTGGAGTAGTCTTACCTGGGGAAAGAG
>Ga0075362_10000172_pt1 | contig 17809 bp, 13 predicted proteins | sample EndMetdeltDD1762_FD_71397 | JGI IMG/M metagenome (GOLD analysis project Ga0075362, IMG submission 71397) | Populus endosphere microbial communities from Tennessee, USA - Endosphere MetaG P. deltoides DD176-2 | ecosystem: Host-associated > Plants > Roots > Endosphere | place: USA: Tennessee...
GACGTTCGCCGGCGGCGCGGCTGGCCTGCTGTTCAGTTCGTACTCGTCGCTGTTCCTCTACTGTCCCATCGCGCTGCTGTCCGGGTTCGGCCTCGTGGCACTGTGGCGGCGCGATCGCGCGGCCACGCTGCTGTTCGTCTCGCTCGCCGCCGCCTTCTTCGTGCTGTACTCGTCGCTCGCCAACTGGATGGCCGGGCGATCGTACGGGCCGCGCTATCTCGTCCCGCTGCTGCCCGCGCTGGTCCTGCCGCTCGCGTGGTGGCGCCCGGGGAGCCGGGCCGCCCGCGTGCTGGCGGCGGCCGTCGTGGCGATCTCCGTCGCGGTGCAGCTGCCGGGCGTGCTCGTCGACTACTCGAAGGTGCGCGTCGCGCGCGCGCGCCAGGGAGAAACGGTCGCGCAGGATCTCCGCTGGTCGCGCGCGCCGCTGCTGCTGAACGCCCGCGCCGCGATCGAGGTCGTGCCGCCGGCGCTGGCGTCGCTCGTGGGGGTGCGGCCGGTGACGCGCGTGCCCGGCGGCGTCGCGAGCCTGAACGACGCGCTCGCGTCGAGCCCCGATCTCTGGTGGAATTCGCTGATGGTGCTTGGCGTGATCGGGCGTGGGCCGGCGCTGGCCGCCGCGTTCGTCTTGCTCGGCGCGGGCCTGTTCGCGCTTGGACGCGGACGCCGGCTCGCGGCCGATCTCGAGGCACGCGGACTGGCGGGCACGGCGTGAAGGCGCTGCTGTCCCTCCTGCTGGTCACCCTGGCGCCGGGCGGGGCGATCTTCCGCCTGCCGATCGCGGAGCCCGAGCGCCGGGCCGCGCTGCCGGCGGAAGAGCGGCTGTTCTGGTCGCTGACGATCGGGATCGCCGTGTCGCTCTCGATGGTGCTCGCGCTCGCGGCCGCGCACCGCTACAGCTTCACCCGCCTGTTGATCGCCGACGCGCTCGTCACGCTCGCCGCGCTGGCCGTCGCCTGGCGCACGCCGCTGCGGCCGCCGCGCGCCGCGGCCGGACGCGCCGCGCTGATCCCGATCGCGCTCGCGGTGGCGGCGATCTGGCGGTTCGGTCCGCCGTCCGAGTACGTGATCGGCGGGAAGGACCCCGGCGTCTACGTCAATGCCGGCGTCCAGATCGCGCAGCGCGGGACGCTCGCGTACCACGATCCGATCGTGGCCGCCGTGCCACCGGAGGCGCGCGCCCTCTTCGTGCCGCAGGACGCCAATCGGCCGCGATTCATCGCCCCGCGCTTCATGGGATTCTTCGTGCTCGACCCCGATCGCGGCACGGTCGTCAGCCAGTTTCCTCATTTGTTTCCCGCCTCGATCGCGATCGGCTACGGCGCCGCGGGCCTGACCGGCGCGCGGTGGACGGTGACCGCATGGGGCGTGCTCGGCGTCCTGGCGGTGTACTTCCTCGGCGCGCGGCTCTTCGGCCGTCCCGCCGCCGCGACGGCGGCGGCGCTGCTCGCGCTCCACGTCATTCAGGTCTGGTTCGCGCGCTATCCCAACGCCGAAATGGCGATGCAGGCGCTGCTCTTCGCGGCGCTGCTCGCGAACGCGCGCGCGCACGTGGACGGCGACGGCTTCTTCGCGCCCGTCGCGGGGCTGCTGCTCGGCCTGCTGCTGTTCCTGCGCGTGGACGTGCTGATCCCGCTGGCGGGCGTGCTCACCGCGCTGGCGCTGGCTGCCGTCACCGGCGCGCGGATCCGGTGGACGTTCTTCGTCCCGCTGGCGGCGGCGGCGGTGCTGCTCGTGCCCTACGCGATGGGACCGCTGCGCGAATACTTCGCGCGGCCGGTGGCCTTCGCCCAGAGCCTGAGCGCGCTGCAGGTCTCTGCCGGGATCGCGGCGGCGGCGATCCTCGTGCTCCTGATCGCGATCGGCCGGCGCGTCTCGCGGGTGTCCAGCCTCGTCACGGACTGGACGCCGTGGGTGTTCGTGGCCGGACTGCTGCTGGCGGCCATCTACGCGTATGCGCTCCGCCGCCCGGTGCAGGGCAGCCTGGCCGACTTCGACGCGTACGCGCTGCGGACGTTCGTCGTGTTCTATCTGACGCCGGCGGCGTTCGTGGCGGCGCTGCTCGGACTCGTCCTGTCGAAGCGCGACTTCTGGCGCGACCCGGCGTTCTTCCTGACGTTCGGCGTCGTCTGCCTCTTCACCTTCTACAAGACCCGCATCGTCCCCGAGCACTTCTGGGCCGCGCGACGATTCGTGGCGGTGATCCTCCCGGGGGCGCTGCTGCTGATCAGCGCCGTGGCGATCGCGGCCCCGCGGGGGCGCGGGCGGGTCGCGCGCTTCGCCAGCGGGGCCATCGGCGTCGTCTTCGCGGCGGTGCTGGCGTCCGCGTACGCGCGCACGGCGGCGCCGGTCGCGGCACACGTCGAGTACCAGGGGGTGATCGCGCACCTCGAGCAGCTCGCCGGACGGATCGGCGACGACGACCTGCTGATCGTCGAATCGCGCGACGCGGGATCCGACGTGCACGTGCTGGGCCTGCCGCTCGCCTACATCTACGCGCGGAACGTGCTGCTGCTCTCCACCGCGGCGCCGGACAAGTCCACGTTCGCGGCGTTCCTCGATCAGATGCGCGCGCGCTACCACCGGGTGCTCTTCCTGGGCGGCGGCGGCACCGACCTGCTCTCGTCGCGATGGTCGGTGACGCCGGTGGTGAGCGAACGCTTCGGCGTGCCGGAGTACCAGTCGGCGTGGAACGCGTACCCGCGCATGCCGCTCCGCAAGGACTTCGAGTACAGCCTGTACGAGCTGGGACCCGCCCAGGCGCCGGCCGGCGACACATCGCTCGACATCGGCGTCAACGACGACCTGAACGTCATCCGCTTCCATGCGAAGGAGACGTCGGAGGGACGGACCTATCGCTGGTCGCAGCGCCAGTCGTTCGTCATCCTCGATCGCGTGCGAGCGGCCGACCGCACGCTGGCGCTCTGGCTGAGCGACGGAGGCCGTCCGCCGGCGGCGCCGCCGGCGATCGTGCGGATCCTGTTCGGCACGCACGCGCTCGGGAGCATCACGGTCACGGCCGGCTTCCACGAGTACGACCTCGACATCCCGCCCGACGTCGCGGCCGCCGCCGCGGCCGCGGGCGAGCCCGTCCGCGTCACGCTGCGCACCGAGACGTGGAACCCGTCGCGCGTGCTCGGCACACCCGACGATCGCGAGCTGGGCGTGATGGTCGATCGCGTGGCGGTAAGATGACACCGGAGCCCGGCGATATGGAGCGCGTGCGAACGGGATCGAGGCGGAGCGCGGCGGGGGCCCGCCGCGGCTGACACAGGCGATGCCCAGCCTTCGCATCTACGATCGGCGCGAGCGCCGGCTCGTCGCGGCGGCCGACGCGCTCCTCGCGCCGCTCGCGCTGGCCCGGCGGTTCCGCCGGGCGGCGGCCGAGCCTCCCGCGCGCGTGCTCTGCTTCCGGATCGAACGGATCGGCGACTTGCTGATGACGCTGCCCGCGCTGGCCGCCCTCCGCGCGGCGCTGCCCGGCGCGTCGATCGATCTCGCCGTCGGCAGCTGGAACCGCGACGTCGCGATGGCCATCCCGGGCATCGATCGCATCGAGACGCTCGACGCCGCGTGGCTCGCGCGGCCGTCGGGCGACGGTCGCTCCGGACTCGGCCTCGTGGCGCTGGCGCGGCGCACCGCGGCGTGGCGCGGCCGCCGCTACGATCTGGCGATCAACTTCGAGCCCGACATCCGCACGAACCTGGCGATGGCCGCCGCCGGCGCCCGCCGGACGGCCGGATTCTCGAGCGGCGGCGGCGGCGCGCTGCTCGACGTCGCGCTCGACTACGACCCGGCGTCGCACACGGCCGACAACGCCCTGCGGCTGGTGGAAGCGGCGGTCGGCGACCTTCCGCCTGAAGGCGGAAACTACAGACCAGACTCGCAGGACGTTCCGCCTGAAGGCGGAAGCTACAGGCCAGACTCGCAGGACGTTCCGCCCGAAGGCGGAAGCTACAGGCCAGACTCGCAGGACGTTCCGCCCGAAGGCGGAAGCTACAGACCAGACTCTCAGGACCTTCCGCCTGAGGGCGGAGGCCGCAGCACCGATCCTGTAGCTTCCGCCTTCAGGCGGAATTCTCTCGATCCGCGGAAATCCCTTCTTCAGATCCCCGACGCCGCGCGAGCGGAAGCGGCATCGCTGCTGCGGCGCTTCGAGGGCTCGCTGCGGATCGGCATGCACGTCAGCGGCGGACGGGCGATCAAGCAGTGGCCGGAGACGCGCTTTCGCGACGTCGCCGCCGCGCTCGTGCGGGATCGCGGAGCGGCGATCGTCCTGACGGGCACGCCGGGCGAACGCGCGCAAACGGCGATCGTCCGCGAGGCGTTGCCCGCCGATCGCGTCCTGGACCTGTCGGGCGGGGCCGATCTGCTCACCGTCGCGGCCGTGCTGCAGCAACTCGATCTGGTCGTCACCGGCGACACCGGACCGATGCACCTCGCGCATGCGGTCGGCACGCCGATCGTCGCGGTCTTCGGGCCGTCCGATCCGGCGCGGTACGCGCCGCGCGGATCGCGCGATCGCGTCGTCCGCATCGACCTGCCGTGCAGCCCGTGCAACCGCATCCGCCTGCCGCCGGCGCGCTGCGTGGGCCACACGCCGGACTGCCTCGCCGGCATCGACACGGCCTCGGTGCTCGCCGCCATCGACGAGACGCTCGACGGAGGGCGGAGGTAAATGCTGCTGGACGTCGAGACCGGCGCCGGGACGCGCCGGATCGATCTGTTCTCGCTGCTCGCGCCGGAGGACGAAGAGCGCGCGCACGAGGACGCGTACGCGTGGATCAAGGCGGTGCGGGCCCTGCGCGTGGACGGCGAGCCGTTCCGCGGCCGGTTCACCCTGCGCGGCGATTCGCTGTGGTGGTTCGCGGAGCTGTACCTCCACAAGGAGCAGGCGATGCACCACGCGATTCGCGTGGTGCGCGCGTTCGACGCGCTCGTCGCGCGCGAACGGCCGCGCGCCGTCCGCGCCTCCGACGGCCGCCACGCGGCCATGGTCGGCGCCGCGGCGGACGCGCGCGGCGTGCCCTACGCGGGCCCCCGATGGCACCGCGTCAACGCCTCGCTCGTCCGCATGGACGCACGGGCGATGCGGCTGGCGGCCGCGGCGCGCGTCTCGCGTCTTCGCACGCGTCACATCCTCCGCGCGCGCGCCGGCGTCGCGGCGTTCATCCATCGCGCCTTCTGGCGCACGGGGCACGGCGACGGCAGCGCCGAGTCGTACATCGGCCTGATCCTCCGCGCGCTCGAAACGCGCCTCGACCCCGGCGGGATCCGCTACGTCGGCGTCGGGCCGCGCACGAACTTCCGCGCGCGCCGCTGGTGGGACTCGCTGAGCGCCGGCGAGATCGACGCGGTCGTCGCGGTCGAGCGGTTCGCGCCGTTCAGCGCCATGGAGGGCTCGCGCCAGGTGTACCGCCGGCGGCACGAGACGCGGCGGAGCCTCTGGGACAGCGCCGATCTGCGCGCGCACGCGGTCATCGCCGGCGTCGACTGCTGGCCTCTCGTGCGCGAGCAACTTGCCGGGATCGCGCTGCTGCAGTTCCCCTGGTCCGCGCGCGCGATGGACGAAGCGGCGGCCGCGCTGCGCGCCATCGAGCCCGGCGTGGCCGTCACGTATGCCGAGGCCGGCGGCTGGGGACGCGCGCTGGCGCTCGAAGCGCGCCGCGCCGGCGTCCCGCTGGCGGGACTCCAGCACGGGTTCATCTACCGGCACTGGCTCAACTACCGGCACGAGCCGGACGAGATCGCGCCCGACGCACGACACCCCTCGGATCGCGGATTCCCGTTTCCCGACCGGACGCTGGTGTTCGACGAGCACGCCGCGGCGCACCTCAGACAGGCGGGCCGGTTCCCCGACGCCGCGCTCGCCGTCACCGGCAGCGCGTCGCTCGACGCGCTCGCCGCCGCCGTGCGCGCGCTCGGGCCCGAGGACATCGCGAGGGTCCGGCACGAGGGCGGCGCCGACGGCGCGCGGGCGCTCGTCGTGTTCGCCGCGAAGGAACGCGAGGCGCGCGGGGCGTTGCCGGCGCTGGTCGAAGCCGTGCGCGGCATGCCCGACGTGCAGCTGGCGGTGAAACCGCATCCGGCCGAGACCCCCGACGTCTATCAGGCCGCGACGGCGGGCGTGGCCAACATCCGGGTGCTGCCGGCCGGCACACCGCTGCCGCCCCTGCTCGGCGCCGCGCGCGGCGTCGTGACCGTCAACTCGACCGTGGCCGTCGACGCCCTCGCGCTCGGGATCCCGTCGCTCGTGATCGGGCTCCCCAACAACCTGACGCCCTTCGTGAACGCCGGCGCGATGCTGGGGGCCGGCTCGGCCGCGGAAATCCGGGAAGCGCTGGCCAAGCTCCTGTATGATCAGGAGTTCCGCAGCATGTTTCACCCCGGTACGACCGCGGGGAGCGGCCGCGCCGCGGAGGCGTCGGCGGATGTCATCCTGGCCCTGCGCAAGAGGAGTTGATCGAAGACGATGCGTGTGCTCATTACCGGCGGCGCGGGATTCGTGGGATCGCACCTCGCGGAGGCGCTGCTCGAGCGCGGCGACGAGGTGTTCGTGCTCGACGACCTGTCGACGGGCTCGATCGACAACATCTCCCATCTCAAGCCGCACCCCAAGTTCCACTACACGATCGACTCCGTCACCAACGAGCCGCTCCTCGCCGAGATGCTGGACCGCTGCGACACCGTCGTCCATCTCGCCGCCGCCGTCGGGGTGAAGCTGATCGTGGAAGCGCCCGTCCGCACGATCGAGACCAACGTGCACGGCACCGAGGTCGTGCTCAAGCACGCCAACAAGAAGAAGAAGCTCGTCCTCATCGCGTCGACGTCCGAGGTCTACGGCAAGAGCGCGATCGTGCCGTTCAAGGAGGACGCCGATCTCGTCCTCGGCCCGACGTCGAAGCACCGCTGGGCCTACGCGTGCAGCAAGATGATCGACGAGTTCCTGGCGCTCGCGTACTGGAAGGAGCGCAAGCTGCCGGTCGTCATCGTCCGCCTCTTCAACACCGTGGGACCGCGGCAGACCGGGCAGTACGGGATGGTCGTGCCGAACTTCGTCCGGCAGGCGCTGTCGGGCGGCCCGATCACGGTGTTCGGCGACGGCACCCAGTCACGGAGCTTCACCTACGTCGGCGACGTCGTCCGCGCGATGGTCTCGTTGATGAACGAGCCGCGCGCGGTCGGGCAGGTCTTCAACATCGGCAACGGCCACGAGATCTCGATTCAGGACCTCGCGGTCAAGATCAAGGCCATGACGGGCAGCTCGTCGCCCATCGTCACGATTCCCTATGACCAGGCCTACGAGGCCGGCTTCGAGGACATGCCGCGCCGGGTGCCGGACATCTCCAAGATCCGGGCGCTGACCGGCTACGAGCCGACGGTCGAGCTCGACGAAATCCTGACGCGGGTCATCGCGTCGCTCCGCACCGCCTGATGAAAGTGAAAGCCACCGCGCGGCGCGCCGTTGAGGCCCTGCTCCGCCGGCAGGCGAAGCCGATCCGCCGGCTGATGCTCGCGACGGGCCGGGATCGATCCCCGATCTGGCCGGAGATCGTGCAGATCGAGAGCACCAACATCTGCAACGCCAAGTGCGTCTTCTGCCCGCGCGACGAGATGCACCGGGCGCAGGGCGTGATGAGCCGGGAGCTCTTCCGCAAGATCGTGGACGAGTGCGCCGCGCTCGGCATCACCCACGTCCGGATGCACAACTACGGCGAGGCGTTCCTCGATCGCCACCTGACCGAGAAGGTGCGCTACGCGAAGGAGAAGGGCATCAAGGAAGTCGGCATGATCAGCAACGGATCGCTGATCACCGAGAAGGTCGCGCGCGCGGTGATCGAGGCCGGACTCGACGCGATCAACATCAGCGTCGACGCCGGCGGCAAGGAAGTGTTCGATCGCACGCGGATCGGCCTCAACTACGACAAGGTCATCGCCAACGTCGAGCGGCTCGTCCGCATCCGCGGCGAGCTCGGCCGCCGCCGCCCCAAGCTGATCCTCTCGTTCGTCCGCCAGAACAACTCGGCCGACGAGCAGGCCTTCATCGAGCACTGGCGCAACGTCGCGGACAAGATCCACATCACCGACCTGCACAACTGGGCGGGCACCCTCAACCACGAGTCGGACGTGAACTATCCGTGCTACCGGCCGTGGCTGACCTTCACCGTCCTGTGGGACGGCCGCGTGTCGCTCTGCTGCGCGGACTTCGACGGCCGGACGATCCTGGGAGACCTGCGGACGCACTCGATCGCGGAGATCTGGAACTCCGACGCCTTCCGCGCGGTCCGCCGTGAACACCTCGAAAGCGGCGGTCCGGACGTCTGCCGCGCCTGCGACCTGCCCCGCAAGGATTCCCCTCTCTGGATCACCAAACTGACGGGCTCGGGGAGTCCGGCTGCCGTGCTCGATCCGACGTCCTAAGAGGCGTATACTCGATGGCGGCGGTCCACATGAAACACCTCATCCAGCGCGGCGTGCTCCTGGCGGCTTTCGCGGCAGCTTCGGCGGTCCCGGCGTCGGCCGGCGAGCTCAAGCTGACGATGCAGGACGGCCGCGTGACGATCATCGCGGACAACGTCCCGCTGAGGCAGATTCTGCAGGAGTGGGCGCGCGTCGGCCAGACGCAGATCCTCAACGCCGAGAAGCTCTCGAACCAGTCGGTGACGCTGCAGCTGGTCAACGCGTCGGAGCGCGAGGCGCTCGACGTGCTCCTCCGGTCGGCCAGCGGCTACATCGCGGCCCCGCGCGCCGCCGTGCTCGCCGGCGCCGCCTCGTTCGACCGCGTCACCATCTTCGTCTCGACCAAGGCCGCGCCCGCGCAGGCCGCCGTCGCCACGCCGCCGCCGCCGACGTTCCAGCGCCCGGCGCTGATCGAGGACGTGGACGACGTGCCGGTCAACGTGCAGATGCCGCCGCAGATGCAGCAGATGCTGAATCAGCAGAACGGCCAGGCCTTCCCGGGCATGCAGGGTATCCCGCCGCAGCTGCAGCAGCAGCTGCAGCAGAACCAGATGCAGCCGAACCAGAATCTCGGCGCGCCAGCCGGCAGCCCGCTGACATCGCCGCGTCCGGGCGCGCTGCCGCAGCCAGGGGCGCCTGGCGGCATCCCGAATCCGTACCAGCCTCAGATCCTCAAGCCGGGCGGGCCCGGCGGACCCGGCGACGGCCCGGGCGACCAGCCTCTATAATCGGCTGAATGCCGAACCCCGAGCTGGTGCGCAGCGGCGAGTACGCGGCGCGCGGGGACTATCACCGGACGCTCGATCCCACCTGGGACTACTACCCGACGTATCTCGCAAAGCTCGCCGCGGTTCGCGCGTATCTCGACGCGCTGGCGCCGACGGCGCGCGTCCTCGACGCCGGCTGCGGTGAAGGGGTCCTCGTCGACGAGTACGCACACCGGCTCCGGATCAGCGGCATCGACGCGCACTACACGTCCGATCGCGTGAAGACGGCGTCGCTGATGGCGCTGCCGTTCCCCGACGCGTCCTTCGACAGGACGCTGTGCCTCGACGTCCTCGAGCACCTGGAATACGCGGACCAGCCGCGCGCGCTGGCGGAACTGCACCGCGTGCTCGTGCCGGGCGGCGAGCTGCTCGTGTCGATCCCGAATCTCGCGCACCTCCAGTCACGCGTCCATTTCCTGCTGCGCGGACGGCTGATTCGCACGGCCTCCGAGTACAAGCATCCCGGCGACCGTCCGGTGAGCGAATACCTCCAGCTCGCCTCGCGCGCGGGGTTCACGCTCGTCGGCCGCAAGGGCATCTTCCCGACGGTGCCGGTGCTCACGCGCCTGATCCGCCGTCATCCCCGCGCGCTCGCGCCGGTGCATCGCGCGCTCACCGCGCTGCTGCCGGTTCCCGGCTGGTGTTTCCTGAACCTGCTCACCTTCCGCAAGAGCTGAGCGCGTTTGTTCCAGAAGATCCGCGAGCTTTCGAAGAACATCACGGTCTACGGCCTCGGCGACGTGGCCGTCTCGCTCGTCAACTTCTTCCTCCTCCCCGTCTACGTCGTCTTCTTCAGCGCCGAGGACTACGGCGTCATCGGGCTGCTCGGCGTGATGGAAGTCGTCGCGAAGATCGTGTTCCGGTTCGGTCTCGACGGATCGTTCATGCGCTTCTACTACGACTGCCGCGACGAGCAGGAGCGGCGGCGGATGGCGAGCACCATCTTCTTCTTCCTGCTCGCGCTGAACGGCGTGGTGCTGGCGGCGCTGCTGGCGGCCGCCCCGGCGATCGCCGAGGCGTTCCTCGGCAGCCGCGCGTACGCGGCGGCGTTCCGCCTGATGGCGGTCAACACGTTCGCGATCGGCTTCACGTTCATTCCGTTCCATGTGCTGCGGATGGAGCGGAAGACCGTCACGTTCAGCCTGCTGACGCTGGTCCGCTCGGTGCTGACGATCGTCGTCAGGCTCGTGCTGGTGATGCAGCTCGGGACGGGCGTCACGGGCCTGTATCTGGCCGACGTCCTGGTCACGGTCGTCATCATGGTGGCGCTGCTTCGCTGGTTCGCGCCGCTGATCCGTCCGCTGTTCTCGCGCGCGGTGCTGCGTGAAGCGCTCGCCTTCGGGCTGCCGCGCGTACCGCACGCGGCGGCGCAGCAGGTCATCGCGGCCGCCGACAAGCCCATCCTGGGCCTGTTCGCCACGCTCGAGACCGTGGGTCTGTACTCGCTCGGCGTGTCGTTCGGCCTGACGCAGAAGCTGTTCCTCAGCGCGTTCGAGTCGGCGTGGGCGCCGTTCTACTACGCGACGGTGAAGGAGCCCGATGCGCCGCGCGTCTTCCGGACGGTCACGACGTACGGGATCGCGATTCTCGCCCTGCTGACGGCCGGACTCTCGGCCGTCGGCGGCGACGCCCTGAAGGCGATGACCCACGGCCGGATCATGGCGCCGGACGATCCCCGCTGGGCGGCCGTCTCGGCCGTCATCGCGTTCACGGCGCTCGGCGTCTTCTTCCAGGGCGTGTACCTGCTCACGTCGATCGGCCTGAACATCACGAAGCAGACGAAGTACTATCCGGTCGCGACGATCACCGCGGCCGCGCTGAACGTCGCGCTCAACTTCATGCTGATTCCGCGATTCGGGATGTACGGCGCCGCGTGGGCCAACGGCGCCGGGTATGCCGTGCTGGCGGTGCTGGGGTACACGTTCTCCCAGCGCTTCTACCCCGTCGCGTACGAATGGGGCCGGATCGCGCGCGTCGCCGCCGCGGCGGTCATCGCCTACGGCGCCGCCGTCGCGCTGCCGCGCATTCACGTCGCGGTGGATCCGCGGTCGACGCTCGCACCGGTGCCCGACCTCCTCGCGCGCGGGGCGACCGTCGTGGCGGTGTTCGCCGGGCTGCTCGCGATCACGCGGTTCTTCCACGTGGAGGAGCTGCAGCGGCTGCGGCGCCGGCGGCGCAGCGATCGCCCGACAGCACCGAGATGGCGGGGGAGATCGTCGCCACCGACATCGAAGCGCCGGAGACGGAGTGAGCAGGGACCCCGCGTACGCTCGCGCGCGTCGGTGGCTGTGGGTGACGCTCGCCGTGGCGCTCGCCCTGCGGGTGCTCGGACTCCGCTACGGCCTGCCGGCGGTCTACAACCCGGACGAAGTCGCGATCATGTCGCGGGCCCTCGCGTTCGCGAAGGGGGACCTCAACCCGCACAACTTCCTCTATCCGACGCTCTATTTCTACGTGCTGTTCGCGTGGGAAGGACTCACCGCGCTCGCAGCCGTCGCCGTCCGGGCCGTGGACTCCTTCGGGGCGTTCCAGCGCGAGTTCTTCGTCGATCCGACGCGCGTGTACGTCGCGGGACGCCTGCTGACGGCGCTCCTCGGCACGGCGACCGTCGTCGCGACGTTTGCGCTGGCGCGCCGGCTCGCGGGACCGGCGGCCGGCCTGGCGGCCGCCGTCGCGATTGCCGTCTCCCCGCTGCACGTGCGCGATTCGCACTACGTCAAGCACGACGTGCCCGTGACCCTGCTGATCGTGCTCGCCTGCCTGTCGTACGAGCGGCTCTGGCGCACGTTTCCGGCCGAGACCGGCGTATTCGAAGAGGTGCGCGGCCGCGAGGTGATCTGGGCCGGCATGATCACCGGACTCGCGTTCTCGACGCACTACTACGCGATCTTCCTGGCGATTCCGCTCGCGTGGAGCGCGGCGCGGCGGGCGGCAGGGCCGGCCGAGGCGATGCGGCGCGTGGCGCTGGCCGCGGCAGCCAGTGCGGCCGTGTTCTTTCTCTGCTCACCGTTCATCCTGGTCGAGCCGGCCACGGCGCTCCGGGACATCCAGGCCAACCGTCAGATCGTCGTGGACCGGGCGGTCGGATCGCTCGGCTACGGCGCGACGCTCGCGCGGTATGCCGCGATGCTCGTGCGCGACACGCTGGGATGGCCCTTCGTGCTGTGCGCCGCGCTCGGCGCCGGTGCCGCGTTCCGCGACGACCCGAAGCGCACGCTGTGGCTGCTGTCGTTCCCGGTCCCGTTCTTCTTCTTCATCGCGGGCACGTATCCCGCCAGCCGCTACCTGATCCCGCTCGTGCCGTTCCTCGCGGTCTTCGCCGGGATCTTCGTCGCGGGTGTGGCGCGCTCGAGCCCGGCGGGCGCCGCGATCGTGGTGCCGGCGCTCGCGGCGCTGCCGCTGATCACAAGCGTCCGGACCGACCTCTTCATCAGGCAGACCGATACCCGCACGCTCGCCACCCGCTTCATCGAGAGCCACCTGCCGGCTGGGGCGACGATCCTCACGCAGCCGTATTCCGTCCCGCTCGAACCGACGGCCGCGTCGCTGCGCGAGGCCGTGGCCCGCTCGGGCAGGGAGATGCCGACCAAGACGCGGTTCCAGGCCGAACGGAATCCCTACCCATCCCCGGCCTACCGCCTCGTACACCTCGGCCGCGGCCTCGACGCCGACAAGCTCTACCTTCCGCTGGAGGCGCTGGCGGGCGACCCGCTGGCCGCCGTCCACGCGGAACACGTAGCGTTCGTGGTCCTGAAACGGTACAATGACGAGGCTCCTGCAATGCAGCCGTTGACAGCCGCGTTGGCCCGGGACGGCCGGCGGCTGGCCGTGTTTTCCCCCTACCGGGAAGGTGCGGCGGCGCGGCCCGAGCCTTTCCTGCACAACACGGATGCACGGATAACGGCGGCGCTCGAGCGCTCCGGTCCCGTCGTGGAGATCTGGCAGCTGGCCGGCCGCTGAAGAAGCGGCGGCCGGAATGACGAAGTCGAGTGCCCAATGGCAAAGCGTGATCTCTGAGAATGGCCCTGGTTCGTAAACTGCGCGATCGGCTGGCCACTCAGGCCCGGGCGCTGCCGCTGGCGCGGCATGCGTGGGCGCGGTACCGCCGCCGCAAGTACGAAGACCGTATCCAGCGGTTCATCGACGAGGGCACGGGACGCGCCGATCGCCTGCCGACGGGGGCCGTCTACGAAGCGACGATGCGGTGCAACCTGCACTGCGAGTTCTGCTACGTCGGCAACCTGCTGAACATCGAGGGCGAGTGGCGCGAGGAGCTCACGCTCGAGGCGTTGACCAGGGCGTTCCCCGAACAGGCCGGCTTCCAGATCAGCCTCACCGGCGGCGAGATCTTCATGCGCAAGGACATCATGTCCGTGCTGGATCTCTTCCACTCGAAGGGCTACGCCTGCGGCTACCTGACGACCAACGGCACGATCATCACCGAGGAGCGCGCCGAGGCGCTCGCGGATCTCGCGGCGAAGGGTTTCCTCAAGCACATCAGCGTGTCGGTCGACGGACCGCAGGAGCTGCACGACGTCGCGCGCGGGCTGAAGGGCACGTTCGAGCGCACGACGGTCGGGTTGAAACGGCTGCAGGAGGCGGCGCGCCGCAAGAGCGCCCCGCTGCGCGTCAGCATCAACACGACGGTCGCGCACGAGAGCCTCGAGGCGCTCGACCGCATGGTCGACGTCGCCGAAGAGCTGGGCGTGGACGCGATCGGCCTCAACCACCTGATGTACAGCACGCCGGAGGAGGTCGCCGAGACGGTGAAGATCATCGGCGCACCCGACGCGTCGGTGATCGCGACCTTCGTCACGCCGGATCCGGGCATCGACGTCGAGCGGGTCCGCACGCAGGTCCACGCGCTCGCGACGAAGTGCCGCGAGAAGAACGTGCTCTTCGACTACCGCCCGAAGGTGCACACCCCGCTCCTCGACAGCTACTACACGCCCGGCACGAAGCTCGACGGACGGTGCCTGTATCCGTTCCTCCATGCCCGCGTGTCGTTCTCGGGCAAGGTGTACTTCTGCCCGTTCATCCGGGTGGAAGTCGGCGACCTGGCGACCTCGTCGCTCGAAGAGATCTGGAACGGCGAACGCTACGTCGAGATGCGGCGCCGCCTGCTCGAGCACGGGATCTTCCCGGTGTGCCGGCGGTGCTGCAAGGTCGAACTGGCGCCGGAGCCCGCGGTCGCGACGGCAGACCTGCCGAAGCGGCGGGCGATTCCCATGACGGTGGTGCACGGCTGATGGCCAAGCTCGGACGGAAGACGCTGCTCGTGAATCCTCCGCTGGTGAACGGCGTCGCGTTCACCCGGCAGGGGCGCTGCCAGGAGCGCGAAGAGGTGCTGGGCACGACCAAGCCGCCCTTCACCCTGGCGCTGCTCGCCTCGATGTTCCGCGGCGTGGACCTCGACGTCCGCCTCGTCGACCTCACGGCGACCCACCAGTCGGTGGCGGACCTGATCGCGCAGCTGGATCGGGAAGGCTTCCACCCGACGCTGATCCTGTATCCGAGCACGACGCCCACGCTCGACGCCGACAATCACGAAGTCGCGAAGCTGAAGGCCCGGTACGGCGCACCGCTCTTCAACTTCGGCCCGCACGCCTCCACCACGCCCGCCGCGTCGATGCGGCGCTCACCCGCCGTGGACGGCATGTTCGTCGGCGAGCCCGAGGACGCGGCGCTTCAGCTCGCGCAGCTCGAGTCGATCGACGCGATCGGCACCATCCCGAGCCTGACGTGGCGGCGAGGCGACACGATCGTCCCGCAGACGGCGCAGGGCACCTACACGGGCTTCCTCGACATGCCGTATCCGGCGTGGGACATGGTGCCGCTGCGCGCCTACAACCTCCCGCTCGTCAACCGGCCCTACACGATCGTGGAGACGAGCCGCGGGTGTCCGTACTCGTGCGACTTCTGTGTCGCGCCGATCCACCAGGGGCACAAGTTCCGCGAGCGCAGCGCCAAGTCCATCGTCGACGAGATCGAGCGCGGCTACCGCGAGCACGGCCTCGACTTCTTCTACCTCTGGGGCGACACCGTCACGCTCAACGTCAAGAGCTTCACGGCGTTCTGCGACGAGCTGATCGCGCGCAACCTGCCGGTGCAGTGGCTGAGCAACGCGCGCGCCGACAACCTCACCGACCCGGCGTTCGTGCACCGGCTCCGCAAGGCGGGCTGCTGGATGCTGGCGATGGGGATCGAGACCGAGTCGGAAGACATCCGCAAGGACATGGTCAAGCGGCTCGAGCGGAAGAAGATCCAGCTCGCCATCGACAACATGCGCGACGCCGGGATCCGCTCGTTCGCCTTCTTCATCTTCGGCTACCCGGGCGAGACGCTCGACTCCATCAATCACACGATCCGCTACGCGATCGAGCTCAATCCCGACTTCGCCAATTTCTACCCCGCCGTGCCGTACCCCGGCACCGAGCTGTACAACAAGGCCGTGCGCGACGGCCTGCTCGTCGAGGAAGACTGGTCGCGGATGGAGTATTCGTACTACCTGCTGAAAGGCAACGGGCTCGACGAGCACGTGGTGATGGACGCGATCAACCGCGCGAAGCGGCGCTTCTTCATGCGCCCGAAGTACCTCGCGCGGAGGCTCGGCGACGTGTTCAAGCTGGCCACGACCAAGCCGCACATCTTCGGCCAGATCGCCACGCGCACGCTGCTCGGGGCGAAGATTCCGGATCCGCCTAGGCCGGCGGCATGACGACGTGGCGGGGGCGCGGAATCCCCTGCGCGCGGCGGTAGGCGCGCAGGTCGCGCAGCTGCGTCAGATAGCCGAGCGCCTCTTTCATGTTCATCTTGCTCTCCCCCGCCGTCCGCGTCCGGAACACATAGGGCACTTCGACGACCGCGCTCGGCGCGCTGCGGATCAGCAGCTCCAGGCAGATCTTGAAGCCGCCCGCCGAGATCGTGACGCCCTGCGCGCGCTCGCGCCGCACGAGGAAGAAGCCCGACGTCACGTCGCGCACCGGCGTGAGTCCGCGCGCGAGGAGACAGGCGAACCGCGACATCAGCTCGCGCGAGAACGGCCAGTCGCCGGTCCCGCCGCCGGGAACGTAGCGGCTGCCGATCACGAAGTCGGCGCCGGTCTCGCGCATCGCATCGAGCATCCGCGGCACGAGCGCCGGCGGGTGGCTCAGGTCGGCGTCGATGACGCCCACGATCTCCGCGTCGCTCGCGCGGAAGCCTTCGACGACGGCGGTCCCGAGTCCGAGCTTGCCGGCGCGATGGACCACCTTGATCGGGTAGCGCGTTGCCAGATCGTCGGCCACCTGGCCCGTACCGTCAGGGGAGTTGTCGTCGACGATGATCAAATCGCCCTCGACGCCGCCGGCCTGATACGCGTCGAACACGGCCTTGACGAGATCGGGAAGACGATCGCGCTCGTTGTAGGTCGGAGCGACCAGCGACAGCGTGGGAGCGGTGGCGAGGCGCGCGGGCAGAACCCATGAATTATAGTGCTAATTCCGCATGGCCACACGTGTTCTGCTGGCGATCGCCGGCGCGCTGATCCTCCTGCGCGTGCCGTCGCTGGCGCAGCCGATGGGGCCCGACCAGGGACTCTACGCGTACGTCGGCGATCGGATTCTCGCCGGCGAGCTCGCCTATCGCGACGCGTGGGATCAGAAGCCGCCGGGCATCCACTACGTGTACGCGGCGCTCAGGGCGATCTCGACCCGCGACGTGATCGTGCCGGCGGCCGATCTCGCCGCGGCCGTGCTCGTGGCGCTCTGCGTCTGGATCGCAGGGACGCGGCTGGGCGGACCGGCCGCGGGCGGGCTGGCGGCGATCTTCTTCCTGCTGCTGTCGGATCCGGCGATGGATCGGTACGCGGGCGTGCGGGTGCGCGCGCAGGCGGAAACGTTTATCGCGCTCGCGGTCGCTGGCGCGGTGGCGCTCGCGGTCGGTGCTCAGGGTGCTAAGGGTGCTGGGGGTGCTCAGGGTGCTGTTACTCGAGGTGCTCTTGCGGGATTGCTGGTGGGCGCGGCCTTTACGCTCAAGTACAACGCGGGGCTGTACGCGCTCGTCGTGCTCGTGGCGATGGCGTTCACCAGGGGGCTGCGCGTGCGCGACGTGCTCGTCGTCGCGGCCGGGGCGGCGATCATTCCGCTGCTGACGCTGGCGGTGTTCTGGCGCGGAGGGGCGATCGACGATCTCTACCAGGCGACCATCACCTACAACCTGCGGTACTCGAGCGAGACGTACGCGAGCCGGCTCGACATGTTCCGGTACCTGGCGCTCTTCCCGATCCGGCACGCGCGCGAGAACCCGCTGTGGTTCGTCGGCGGGCTGGGCTGCGTGACGCTGCTGGTGACGGGCATCCGCCGGCGGCCGTTGTTGATTCCGATCGTCTGGGCCGCGATCGCCTGCGTCTCGATCGCGATCAACGGCAGCCGCGAGCTGCCGCAGTACTTCGTGCAGGCGACACCCGCCCTCGCGCTCGCGGGCGGCCTCGGCGCGGTCGCCGCGCTCGGACGTTCGCCGCTCGCCCTTCGATGGGCCGTCGCGCTCCTCGTCGCGTACGGCGGCTGGCGCGTCGGGAGCGAGCCGTTCCCGAAGAAGCTCGCGAT
>Ga0075362_10000173_pt1 | contig 17794 bp, 14 predicted proteins | sample EndMetdeltDD1762_FD_71397 | JGI IMG/M metagenome (GOLD analysis project Ga0075362, IMG submission 71397) | Populus endosphere microbial communities from Tennessee, USA - Endosphere MetaG P. deltoides DD176-2 | ecosystem: Host-associated > Plants > Roots > Endosphere | place: USA: Tennessee...
GCGCGCCAACAGCTCCGCGGCAGTTTCGGCATCCATCTCGGCCGTGAGCAGGACGAGGCCGGGAGCGTCCGGCACCTCATAGGGCTGGTCGCGTCCGGTGACGTTGCTCACCTTGCCGGCATCGGCCTTTCGGTAGAGGCCCTTGACGTCGCGCTGGCGACAAACTTCCGGCGGCGTGTCGACGAAGACTTCGAGGAAGCGTCCCTCCGGAAGCAGTGAGGCGGCCCGGAGGCGATCGGCGCGGAAGGGCGAGACCAGTGCCACGATGACGATCAATCCGGCGTCCGCCATCAGCCTGGCCAGTTCGCCCACCCGCCGGACATTTTCCGACCGTGACGCCGCGTCGAATCCCAGGTCGGCATTGATGCCCTGACGCAGATTGTCGCCGTCGAGCAGCATGGCATGGCGGCCGGCCGCCGCGAGCTTGCGGTCCAGCAGGTTGGCAATGGTCGACTTGCCCGCGCCGGGCAGGCCCGTCAGCCACACCACCAGGGGCTGCTGGGCTTTCTGGGCCGCGCGCATGGCCGGCGTGATGTCTTCCGGCTGGTGGTGCACGTTGGTGGCATGGTCCAGGCTGCCGACCACCAGCCCGGCGGCCACCGTCGACAAGGTCGAGCGGTCGATCAGGATGAACGAGCCGGTCTGGCAGTTCTCCGCATAGGGATCGAAGGCGACGGGCTGAGCGGTCTCGATCCAGGCGCGACCGATGTCGTTGAGCCCGAGCGTGGCGGACGGCGTCCGCTGCAGGGACCCGACATCGAGCGAATCGACGACGCGGATCAGCGTCGCCGGCACAGTGGCGGTGCCGGCCTTCAGCAGGAAGCGTTTGCCGGCCTGCGCCGCCCCCTCCTCCATCCACGCCAGGTCGGCGGCAAAACGGCGGGTGACGGTCGGCCGTTCTGCCGGGTCAGACAAAATATCGCCGCGGATGATGTCGAGTTCATCGGCGAGCGTCAGCGTCACCGCCCTGCCCGCCTCGGCGACCGGCAGGTCGCCGTCGAAGGTGACGATGCGGGTGACCGAGGACGTCCGCCCCGACCCGGCCACGGTGATGCGATCGCCCACGGCCACCCGGCCTGACGCCACGGTGCCGGCAAAGCCGCGAAACTCGGCATGGGGACGGTTGACCCATTGAACGGGAAAGCGCAGCGCCGCGGCGCTCTCCGCCTGCCATGGCTCGACCGTTTCGAGATGGTCGAGCAGGGTCGGACCGGCATACCACGCCAGCCGGTCGCTGCGCCGGGCGACATTGTCGCCGTGGCGTGCCGACAGGGGCATGGACACGATCGACCGGAAGCCCAGCGGGGCGGCGAAGCCCGCAAAGTCCGCCTCGATCTCGTGGAACCGGGACTCGGAGAAACCGACCAGGTCGATCTTGTTCACCGCCAGCACGACGTGGCGGATGCCCAGCAGCGACACGATGGCGGCATGCCGCCGCGTCTGCTCGAGCAGCCCCTTGCGGGCATCGACCAGCAGGATAGCAAGCTCGGCATTGGAGGCGCCGGTCGCCATGTTGCGCGTGTATTGCTGGTGGCCCGGCGTGTCGGCCACGATGAAGGCGCGCTTGGCGGTGGTGAAGAAGCGGTAGGCGACATCGATGGTGATGCCCTGTTCGCGCTCGGCTTCCAGCCCGTCCAGCAGCAGGGCGAAATCAATCTCCTCGCCTGTCGTGCCAAAGCGGCGCGAATCGGCCTGCAGCGCGGCGACCTGGTCGTCGAACAGGCCCGTCGCATCGTTGATCAGGCGGCCGATCAGGGTCGACTTGCCATCGTCGACCGAGCCGCAGGCGAGGAAGCGCAGTTCGTCGCGCTCAGGGCTGACGGCCTGGCGTGTGCCCGTCGCGGGCGTCCCCCCGGAACTTCTCAGGGAGTCCGGCATCAGAAATAGCCCTCCCGCTTCTTGCGCTCCATCGAGGCCTGCAGCGCCGCATCGACCAGGCGGCCCTGCCGCTCCGAAGAACGCGACTCCAGCAGCTCAGTGACGATGCCCGGGACGTCCGCCGCCGCCGACTCGACGGCGCCGGTCAGCGGCCAGCAGCCGAGGGTGCGGAAGCGCACGCGGCGGGTTTCGATCGTCTCGCCGGGCCGCAGGCGCAGGCGCTCGTCATCCGCCACGATCAGCGCGCCGCCGCGCACCACGACCGGCCGCTCCGCGGCGAGATAGAGCGGCACGATGGGAATCTCCTCGGCCGCGATGTAGCTCCAGACATCGAGCTCGGTCCAGTTCGACAGCGGGAACACCCGCATCGTCTCCTCAGCCGCGAGCCGGGCATTGAATAGATGCCACAGTTCCGGACGCTGCCGGCGTGGCTCCCAGACATGGCCGGCCGAGCGATGCGAAAAGATCCGCTCCTTGGCGCGGGATTTCTCCTCGTCGCGCCGGCCGCCGCCCAGGGCCGCGTCGAACCCGTGGCGGTCCAGCGCCGCCTTCAGGGCCTCGGTCAGCATCAGCCGCGAATATTCGCCGGTTTCGGTGTCGAACGGATTGACGCCGGCCGCCGCCGCCGCCTCGTTGCTGTGGACCAGCAGCTCTAGCCCATAGGCGGCAGCCATGCGTTCGCGGTGCGCGAGCACGGCATGAAAATCCCAGCCCGAGGCGATGTGGAGAAAGGGAAAGGGCGGCGGCGCCGGAAAGAAAGCCTTGCGCGCCAAGTGGAGCATGACGCTCGAATCCTTACCCACCGAATAGAGCATCACGGGTCGGCGGAATTCGGCAACGAACTCGCGGATAATGAAGAGAGACTCGTCTTCCAGGCGCTGAAGATGTTCGCTGAGAGACTGGCGATTAGTCACAACAATCCTGCTGAAAGCGCATTTTGGACGCGCGTACGCGTCTGTGAACAGCCATTCCAATGAACACGATAGAGAGGTACATTCAACTCAAATATGCAAGGGTGCCTGGCCCTACAGCCGCAGAAAAGAACAGATAGCAAAGTGGACCTGTATCCTTCTCATATTGCCACTTGGTCCCGTTCCAAATTGGAAGCAGCGATCAAGCGAAGGGTGCAAACAGCTTACCTTGGCAAGGGCGTCGTTCTCGCGCGCATCCTGGGGCGTCATAAGATGTTCCTGAGATCGTCGGATCGAGGCTTTGCCTGCAATGTCATGCTCGACGGCTATTGGGAAATGTGGGTGACGCAATTTCTCGCACGATTCGTAACAGCCGGCATGACGACAATCGATGTCGGTGCAAATTTCGGCTACTATAGCTTGCTGCTTGCTGATGCCGTCGGGACGAGCGGAACCGTTGTCGCCGTAGAACCAAATCCCGACACAGTTGCATTGCTACGTGAGACGATACTTCTCAATGGTTTCTCTAGCAGGACGAAGATCGTACCGCATGCACTCAGCGATCAACCTGGCCAGGCTTGGCTATTCAGCCCCGACAATGAACCCAAGAACACGCTTCTCGTACATGGCCCCGGCATCCCGGGAGGCACGACGATCGAAGTGAAGACGGTGACGCTCGACTCTATCGCGCTCGAGCTGCCAAAGGTCGACCTCGTGAAGATCGACGCTGAAGGCGCTGAACACAAGATTGTGGCAGGCATGACACAACTTATTGCCCGTGATCACCCTGCGATCGTGCTCGAATTCAATGCGGCACGGTACGACGATCCCATGGCTTTCCTCAAGTCGCTGCTGAACGCCTATCCCAGTGCGCAAGAAATCGGCCTCGATGGCAAGATCATCCCGCTGGATGTGGCATCAGTGATCGACAAACGGTCCCTCGAAGATCGGATGCTATTTTTCCGATGACCGCCCCACCGATGCCTGCCCCGCCCGACCGGAATCCGCCCGGCCCGATCCTATACGAAGTTGACAACTTGACCCTTAAGGCAGGTACCGGCATTGCGACCTATGCTCGACACCTTGTGTGCGCGGCAAGCCGACTGGGCTATCAGGTCGACGGCTTGATCGGCGTCGAGCACGGCCTGTCTCCTCGAAGCGGCCGCCTCAATGAGATCCTCGCCTTCGATACGGTGCGCGATGACGAAGCTGAACCAATTCTAGATGTCGTCCTGCGGTATGCGCGGTATCCGTTCAACGCACTGGGCGGCATCCAGCCCGTCGAGGTTCCCCTCAGCGGCCTGGTCGTTGGCCCTACGGCCGAAACGTTCAAGATGTTTCGCCGACTCTACGCCGCCACACGCGTCGTCGACGCCGCTACTCACCATTTCAAGATCTACGGTCGGCTAGCTAAGCTAAAGCTGGAGAATCGCCCCTGGCTATTTCATGCGACGCAACCGGCGCCGCTCGCAATCAAAGGCAGCGCCAACATCTACACCGTCCACGACCTCGTGCCGCTGCGATTGCCGTACACCACGAGTGACGACAAGAAGTACTTCTATGGCATGCTGATGGCGCTAGCACGGACGGCCGACCAAATCGTTACGGTGTCCGAGCATTCGCGGCGCGACATAGTCGAATTTCTTGGCGTGGACGAACGCCGTGTCACCAACACATATCAAACGGTCGAAATTCCAGAAGCGATCTTGAAGCGGCCCAATAGTGAGGTCGCAGAAGATCTTGCCAAATCGTTCGGGCTTGAATTCGGCGAGTATTTTCTCTTTTACGGTGCGATCGAGCCCAAGAAGAACTTGGCCCGGCTCATCGATGCCTACGTCGCGTCCGGCACAAAGCGGCCACTAATCATCACAGGTGGTCGGGGATGGCAAAATCGGAACGACATGAGGAAGATCAATGACGAGCGATTTGTCAGCTTCCGTATGGAAGGGAACTCGTTCGTTCGGCACCGGCAGGTCAGGCGCCTCAACTACCTACCGCAGCACCAGCTCATGTACCTCATCAAGGGGGCGCGCGCGCTGTTGTTTCCCTCGATCTACGAAGGCTTCGGGCTGCCTGTTGTCGAGGCGATGTTACTGGGAACACCCGTCGTAACGTCGAATTCTTCCTCTCTCCCCGAAGTGACGGGTGGCGCCGCGGTGCTCGTCGACCCCTATTCAGTGCAAGATTTGGCACGCGCAATCGCCACTATCGACGCTGACGGGGATTTGCGAAGGGAACTGACGAGTCGCGGACTTCAACGTGCAAAGGTCTTTTCGCCGCAAGCCTATGACAAGAACCTCACCGCGTTGTATTCAAAGTTCCAGTGACGTCACCACTTTTACTAAGAGCCGATTCGGCCGGGGATAGATATGAAGGGCATCATCCTGGCAAACCAGGTAACCGCGTCTCTCTATCCGACGGCCGCCGCAGTCAGCAAGCATCTACTTCCGATTTTCAACAAACCGATGATCTACTATCCCCTTACGACACTCATGCTGTCCGGGTGCAGAGAGATTTTGATCTTCGTGGGAGTAGACGAGATTGACAGGTTTCGACTGCTTCTGGGAAATGGAAGCCAGTGGGGGCTCAATATTCACTACGCAGCTCAAGCGGAAAACGCAGGCGTTGTCGATGCACTGCTTAGTGGGCGTCCTTTCATCGGACAGTCGCGCGTCGCCTTGCTTCTCGGTGACAATGTAACCTTCGGCAACAACTTGCGCGACGCATTGGGGCGCCTTGCAGAGGGCAGCTATGCCTCGATCTTCGCATATTGGGTGGCGGCTCCATCAACCTATGATGTTGTCGAATTCGACAGGCAACATCGCCCACTACGGATTCATTCCGATCCCACCGACGAACGGTCGAACTGGGCTGTACCGAGCCTCTACTTCTACGATTCCGGCGTCCTTGACGTCATAGATGCGCTCAGCCGAGCCGGCTGCCGTAAGCCCAGCGTTGCGGATATAAACAACCACTATCTGAAGATGCAAAGATTGGATGTTGAAAGACTGGGCCGTGGATACGCATGGCTGGATATCCGCACGCCTGCAGATCTTTTGCACGCAGCGCAGTTCATTGAGATCACCGAGACCCGTCAGGGACTACAGATCGGTAGCCCCGAAGAGGTTGCATGGCGGATGGGATACATCGATGACGAGGGTCTCGGCCGACAAATTCAGCAACTCGGCGGTAGCGAGTATGGTCGTCATCTAATGCGTCTACTGACTTAGCGGCTTCAGGCCGCTCACCTTGACAGCATCCAGGACTTCTTCCAGGGCGATGCGCCAATGTCGCGGGCGGATCTTCCAGTCCTGTTCCAGCTGATCGATCGCCAAACAGGAGTTCGCCGGGCGACTAGCAGCCGTCTTATAGTCGGAGGCAGATATTTGCTCGACGGGAACGGAGGCCAGACCGCGAACACGAGCCCCCTCCATAGCTGCGATGGCCAAGTCTGCCCAACTGCAATAACCCGCATTAGAGACATGCCAGGTGCCGGAAGGTGCGGACGAATGCGAGGCGAGCGTCCAAGCAACTTTTCCAATCGTGCGCGCCAGATCGAATGCGATGGTCGGTGCGCCGACTTGATCTGCGACCACTCGCAAGGACGGTCTTTCGGCAGCAAGCCGCAGCATGGTCTTAACGAAATTCGATCGATGCGGCGACACAACCCAGGACGTACGCAAGATCGCATGCTTTGGGTTTGCGCGTATCCCGTACTCTCCTCCGAGCTTGCTAGCTCCATAGACGTTGATCGGATTGACTGGGTCAGACTCGATATAGGGTGTGGGCTTCCGGCCATCGAATACATAGTCGGTCGATACATGCACAACCGGAATTGACCGGGCTCTGGTCTCTACAGCGAGGACAGCAGGCCAAACTGCATTCAAGGACCAAGCCGCTTGCACATCGCTTTCAGCCGCATCGACCGCCGTATAGGCTGCACAGTTGATCGCGACATCTACCTTGTGTGCTTCCAGAAGTGCTCGTAGCTGACCAGGGTGGCTAATGTCCAATGCGGCTCGACTCGGAGATACGATTTCCATCCCATACGACTGCAACACTCCATAGAGGTCGATGCCAACCTGACTCGTCCCTCCGATCAGCAAGCTCGTCATCGAGCGCATAGCAAATCCCTGCCTGTCCCTCAGTGCTCGGAATTTAGACCTCCCGCCAAAGCCGCGCACTCACACAGCCACAGGCACCAACGGTCGACCATCATACACAAAGGGACTCCTGAAGTGCCTCAACGGTGGCCATTTGGTATCCCGGATCGAGAGTACAGGCCCCCCGGGGGACATAGGCCATTCAATTGCAATGTCCGCGTCATCCCAGGCAATGCCAGCGTCATGAGTTGGCGCATAGAAACTAGTGACTTTGTAGACTATCTCCGTATCCGGCTCGAGCGTAACAAAGCCATGCGCGTACCCGACAGGGATATAGAGCTGGTGCCCGTTCTCTGCCGTCAGTTCGGCTGAAGTATACTGTCCGTATGTTGGCGACCCTTGCCGCAGGTCCACAGCAACATCCCAAATGGCGCCGCGCACGCAACGCACCAGCTTAGCCTGAGCATGAGGCAGCAGCTGGAAATGCAGCCCGCGCACCGTGCCTACAGCCGCCGAGCACGAATGGTTGTCCTGCACGAAGTGGTCAACTATTCCGAACTCAGCGAACGTCCGTTCGCTGTATACTTCCGACAACCAGCCACGCTCGTCGCCATGTCGACGCGGCTTGATAAGCTTCAGTGACCTCACGTTAGCCCCCAACTATCCCCGCCACCGTGCAATCGGTGGCTACCTAGCCCCGAGGGTAATGCTTACCTAATTTTTGAGTTCGCGGAAGCCTGATTGTTATACTATTTTGACTGATTGTTTAATTTTCCGAGAACGTTAGCGCCGTCTAAATAGGAACAGGCGCGGATGAGGCAGGGCGCGGTAATGGCCAACGACAAGCGAGGTCCATGGACGGTGGCGTCCAAGCAAGAAATCTACGATAATGAATGGATTCGGGTCTCCCACTATGCCGTTGAGACACCGCGCGGAGGCCAGGGGATCTACGGATCAGTGCACTACAAACACTTCGCGATCGGCATCGTACCCGTCGATACCGAGGGCTATACGTTCCTGGTCGGCCAGTTCAGATTTCCTATCAACAGATACACTTGGGAGATTCCCGAGGGTGGCGGACCTTTAGGAATAGACCCTCTCGAGTCTGCCGCGCGGGAACTGGCTGAAGAAACCGGCCTCATGGCCCGCGGTTGGCATCAATTGTTGTGCTGCGATTTGTCTAATAGCGTGTCCGACGAACGAGCCATCGCCTTCCTGGCGTGGGACTTGACCCAAGGGCAAGCAAGCCCCGAACCAACCGAGGAACTTGAAATACGTAGGCTTCCTCTTACCGAAGCATTCAGGATGGTTGCCTCTGGCGCCATCGACGACGCGCTGAGCGTAGTGTCGCTGCAGGCCGTGCAACTTCTTTATCAGGACAATCGACTTCCCAAGGGGTTACCGATAGTTCGTTAGACCTACGGTTTCCTGGCCGGCGCCATCAATCGGCCACTCTCCCGGAGAAACCACGTCCTTACGACGTCAATGGACGCACCTTGGAAGCGCACGTTGACTTCCTCGATCTCCGTTTCAACCGGCTCGTAATCCATGAAAAAAAGAAACATCCAGCGAATGAGCTGCAGGCGAAGGTCCTGATCGGCATTCGCTTCTGCATCGCCTCGAACAACATCAAGGGACCAAGACTCGTCGACTTCGTATTCCATGTGCGAAACGAGATCGCCGGCGGCCCGCTTAAATTGATTAACAACATTCTTATCGAACGTTGCCCGCCAGCCGCCGACGCGGCCGGTGCGATATACCTCCGCGACGGCCTCAGCGACTCTGCTGCTATTGACCGGGTAGCCAAAGGTCAGGAGCAGATTCCTGACTGAACGATAGGGTGAAAAGACCAACTCCTCAAATGAGAGCAGATAGCTATGCTCGTAATTGAAGAAGTAGCGCAGGTCATCGGCAAACTCGGCGTACTTCATGAAGTTCACCTGATCTCCATTGAGGATCAGTCGGACCAACGAGTCCTGGTCAGTTTCATCTTGAGCAAACAACCGATGCGCGGCTTCGTATGCCGCCTGCCCCTTGGTCTGATACTTGTGGTGACGAAGAATGGAGGCGAGCATGTCGCGTGGATCGCGGTATAGAAAAATGAACCCGGCTTCGCCCTTTTCGATCAACTGCCGGTAGGCCTCAAAGTCGTAGTGCATCGGCGCCGGCCGACGCGCCATGTGATTGGAATGAATCGCGCCAGGTTGGATTCCGGTGCCGACCCGCGGATAGCCGTCGATAACCTTGACGAAGTCGTGTCCGCTGTAAATGCGTGACAGAACTGCAATAAGATAGTGCCTGCCAGCTCCCATAGCACCATTGATGACAAGCCCCTTGGGCCGCGGCTTACCAAGCATCATCGTCGCTCTCGAAATGACGCTGGACCTCCGCGATCTCTGCCTGATCTGGCCACGCTTCATGACCGCCGATATCGTCGCCTACAAGGAATGACTTGGTTGTCGGAGGCTCAATGCCGAGCCGCTCACAAAGATTCTCCCGATACTCAGCGCTCTGCACGAAGTGTCCCAGACGGACAGTCTCAAAGTGATACTCGCTGCCGAGCGCTTGACGCGCGGCGGTGAACTGCGCGAGCGCGCCAGAACGGGAAGCGATGAACGCACCCACGGATTGGACGACACCTTGGCGCCGCTGGCATACATAGTGATCTCGGGAGTCCCGCAGGACCACTACCAGCCGAACCTTGTCAGCGGGGAGACAACCGACGACCTTCGCTTCAGTCGCCTTGATTGCACCAATCATGGAGGTTGAGAGTGAAGAGTTCGCCTGACCTGCCCTGTTGGATAGATCGGCAATGAAGCTAATACAGGCTTCACGGAAACTATCGATTTTGAGGGCATCCAGACGCATCTGGTCGCAGAACGCAGCGACGCACTTGAGATAGGTCTGAAATTTTGATGGGCTGTCGGCAAAAGCAGAATAAGGAGCATCGACGGATCCGATTCCCTCAGCATCGTCAGGAGAGCAACCCTGAATGCAGCACAGGAAGAACTTGAACAGCGTTGGCGCCGACACTCTGCCGTGCTGAGAGACCTCCCGATGAAGGGCGAGCAGCCCTGCACGCTCCTTGAGCATCAGAAACGAGTACCGGTCCTGGGCACCCGGGCGGAGACCGAGCAGATCAGAGCAGTCCACACTCATTCGAAGCGCCTCCAAGACCGTGGCACTTCCCCCTCCTGTGCCGAGATCAGACACGAACAACACCGGCCGGCCACCCGTTGGCGCGAGCTGGCCGATAAGAGAATGCCGGCGCGCGAACATCTCGCCAACAACCTGCACGCAGTTCTCGACGATCCGTTCTGGGTATCCTCTCAGTTCCGCCACAATACGAACAGCCGCGGCTGCACTGTCATTTGTCAACAGTGCCGATGGCGTTTCGAGAAAGCTGCGCACGAGCGCGCTGGCCAGAACATCGTTGGATCGGAGGAGCATTGCCCGGTAGTCGCTCACGCGATCGGCCACCTCAGGCGGGAAGAGGTCTCTCTCTACGGTGGTCAAATCCTCGGGACGATAGCTGGATGGCCTCCCGAACTTGGCAAGGAACTCCGTTCCGCTCGAAAAAGCCGAACCGAGCTCTCTGAGCGGACGCCCCTTGAACCCCTCCAGATGGCTCGCGACAACTTCAGCTGACTCCGGTTCGCGCCCGAGAAAGACACGATATCCCCACTCTACACAATCGCCACTGGCCACGATCAGAGGGTTTGCAGTAGGAAGCTTGGTTTTCGGGCGCTTGGTCGGCACGACTATCGATCGATCTTTCCTGGGACGTAGCTGAGGCGGGTCTCGAGCCCTCTACTGCCCTTTCATTTTAACTCCTTATGGAAGTGCAGGCACCTTGAATTCATCGAGGATGTTTTTCGCCCTCGCAGTGAGGATGAATGCCCTGAATTCCTTGTGATTTACGATGAGATCCTCAAGCTTGCCGTCGAGATAGAGCACCGCGCTTGCCCATTGCATGATGCTGACCTAGCTCCCAGAGAGCTACCGAGTCTCCGGCGCAGCAAGTCGCGATATCGCCGCTACCACAGGATCTTCTCAATACAGGACCACCGCCTTGAAGTCGGACTCGCGAATGGCACCCAAGACCATAAGCGCACTCAGCATTGGCAGGGCACCGCCTCAAAACCGAACGTGATGTGGGGCGGCTCGTATGCGATCCGCGCAACTACGGCGTCCTGCAGATCAGCGGTGAAGTCGCCGCCTCTGCAACGTCAATCAAGTCCCCGCGCTGAGTGCGCCACCGGGCACCAGCGCCTCCTAGCAACGGAGGATCTTTGGTGGACTGTTGTGGGTCACCATTCTAATGATCCTTAAATATCGACGATCGATCCTACGGAGCCTCTCTGCAATTACACATTGCCGAAAGAATCCCTCACCGGCGAAAAGCGTTCAATGTTGGGCGCGCAGGCAGCAATCCGCAGCGATATCCATATCTTTGAAAATCGTCCTGCGCCGTAACAGATTCTTTTCGGCTAATCCTCTGGCCCACCGCCGGATACGCCTCGCGATACCACTTTGCGTCAATCGCAATCATGCGCGGCATACGGCCTTCCTTGGCGCCAGTACTGACGAAATGATCATAGGCACTTGGAACGTCGCCCCGCGCAATCGCCGCGCGAACATCAGGGTACTCGCGCAGATACCATTCTTCATCCACCGAGGGTTTGCTCGGGAAGCGACCCTCCAGATAGCCGGACGATCGGAAGTGCTCTACGGCCGAAACAATCTGACCTGCATCTACCTGAGCTCTGACGTCAGGATATGCCTCTAGGTACCATCCTTCATCGAAAGGCTCGAACTGCAATACAAGATAGAGGAGCCGTCGAAAGTCGACCATGGAACATGTCGCCATGTCACCACCGTCTTTGAATGAAGGCATCAATACGGAAATAGGCGGAATCATGCCAAGCCTTTCAATCTGCCAGTTGATCCAAGTAGAACTGTCTTACGCCACATACGCCCGCCCGCCAAGTTCCCTCATGGGCAGCCGTTGCGCTAACCTGTCGGCGATGCTTGGTTGGGCACCAATTTCCTAAGTGCTGCCGCGTAGAATTCAAACCGCCGCCATTCACCCAGTGCCGCGTCCTTGGCTGCGTTGACGAACACCGCAGCAGAGGGGCTTGGCGCCTGCCCAGCAATCACCTTGGTAAACTGGTCGATCACCGACATGAATGCAGATGCGTCTGCAACATTTACCAGCGATAGCTCAAAGTCCCTACGAACGTCCGACAGATCGACCGGCGCTTCCAACCATTCTGACAAGGTTACCTCCGCTTGACGCCGTTGGGTGATGTCTGTGGCGATCTCCGTAACATCCAGGACCAGGTCGGCCACGTCGTAAATATTGCAATAAAAATGTAAGTGGCTGAGAAGGAACAAGGCGAACAAGCGTTCGTCGGTCGCAGCAACCGTTCGCTGGCGGAAATAGTCGTCGAGAATTGCCATGGTCGGATCATGCCGGCATGCCTTCGCGATGACGTCTATGCTCTCAAGAAAATAGGGAATGTGTTCAAGGCTCAATTTCGAATAGGAAGCCCATTGATGGAACAGATTCCGGTGCAGGAAAACCGTCTTGCCACCGAACGCCTTCTTCAATGCAGATGCTCGGCCTAGAGTCCTGACATCTGTTAGCACCGGAATCTTGTCACTGTTGGATGCATGCTCGATCAGTGATTCTACGTAAGCGACCTCAGGATCGCTCAAGGCTCCGTCTATTCCATTTGCAGGTACATACAGGTCGTAAGCCATCGATGCATCGTAGAGCTTGACGCCCGGCCCTCCTCCGACCAAGGGCAGGAACTCAAGGAAGTACGGCGCGGTCTTCGGATGTTTTGATGTCCAGTTCGCGTAGCTTAGAGACGGCGTACCCTCGCCCGTGAGGTCGCTCAGGGTTTCATGGAAGATCTCGCAATAGGCCATCGTTGTTGGCAGCGCGCGTGCCTTCGCCCACAACCAAGTGCTGCCTGTGCGAAACCCCGAGTGAAAAAATACCGGCTCACGTTGCATCAGAGGTCCTTACATCCCGCCTCTGAACAGAAAAGCGGACAGCGAGGATAACATGGCCACGAAACATCGCGTTGGCCAGCCATGTTTGGTAGCAAGCAGTAAACGTGCACATATACAAGGCTCCCCTCGATACTGGGGCTCCCGCCGGGGATGATATCCGGCGGCCGAGACTATTGCGGCAAAGTTTACGGCGCCTAGTCAATTCTTTGTCGATTGGTAATAATGGCGAGAGGTTCGATTTGAGAAGGGATTTCCCGTGAGTGCCGAAACACCGACGCACAAGGTACTGAGATTCCAAGCAGATCAGATGACAGACGCGCTAGAATACTTCAGGCGCTACGGCTATGTCGTGTTCCGTGATGCATTTCCCGCCGAGGTGGGGGAACTCTTCTGGGCCGAGGTTGAGCGGGCAATGACCAATGCCCCTGTCACCTTCTCGGTTTATGGAAAGCTCCACGTCGCTCCGGACATTCCATTTGAGGGGCGTCGACTACCTCGAATCGTAGATATCGAAACGCATGTTCCGGTCGCCAAGGAGCTCATGCTGGCATCAGTTGTAAGGCAGTTTCTCGGGGCCTACTATTCTGCTCCACCGACTTGTATTCAAACGCTAACATACAAGTTCTCCAGCGAGCAGGGAGCCCATTCCGACCTGACGCTCGTCTCTCCGCCGACCGCAGGCGCATACAATCGAGGCTCGCTCGCGGCTGCATGGTTTGGCATTGAGCATTCCAATGCGGCAAACGGCGCTTTGATCATCTATCCAGGTTCGCATCTTTTCGAGAAACGCGGCATCACCGACTTCGCCGAGTATCACGAGTATATTCACTACTGCGATGAGGTGTGCCGCGAACGCGGCATTCAACCGGTAGCATTCGAGGCGATGCCCAGTGACGTGTTGTTCTGGCACGGCGACTTCGTCCATGCGGGCGGACCGATCTTGGACCAAGCGACAATGCCCACTCGGCGAAGCTTGGTGTGCCACTATGCGTGCATACCGCAGGAGCTCGATTGCCCTGACCCGAACTTCAAGCGCATTCACTGGAGCGGCGCCTCGTTCTACCAACGCGCGTAAGGGCGACGGCCAAAATTGTCCAAGCAGTTCAGCTGACCATCGTAACGCATTCTAGGGTAGTTGACTCCGGCCAACGATCGTCAAGACGAGGCTCGTCCCCGTGCCGAGTCTATTCTCGATATAGAGATGCCCATCCCGACCGGGACTGACATTGAGCTTGCCCTTCGGACCAGTGGTGCCAGATAAGCTGCCACCACTTGGAAGTACGTAAAAATTCGGCCCTCCACGTATGGCAGCAGCAGCCGGGATGCCGTGTGATTTTCTCACACGACACCATGCGATACCGCTGGCCTCACCTGTTTGCGCAGTCACGATTACCGTAAATGTTATGTTCTGGCCCGGATTGGGCGGATCGTCGACCGCTATCGACGTGGACATGTCATTGACCAACAGCAGTGGACGCGACGAATTGTACCCAACAGCGCCCTCCACATGATCCACTTTTCTCTGGTAGCGAACGATCTGTGCACTCGAGTCGTCCTGGTAGCTGACATCATAGGAAAGTGCAGACGGTTCCGCCTGAAAGATGCCGCCTTCTGCCGCGGGGTGGTTGTAGAGCGCATCAATGACAGTCAGCTTCGATCGGGACAATCGCACGGCGACACGCCCTTTGGCCTTTCCGAACGTATCGATCGCGAGCACACCGAATTTGTTGGAATAGACACCGAGATTATCCGTCTCGTTTTGCCCACCTACTTGCAGGCCGATGGCCTCATCGGCGTTCAATGATACCCGATTAATGCCTGGAAACGCGTTGTTGTCTGTCCATTGGCGAAAATGGATTCCGAATCGGGCACAGTTCGAGGCAACAAGCGAGTTGAAAGTGTTGAGCGAAACGACCTGCGGGTCACCGAAGTTGCCCGAGCTGACGCCGCCAGTCTCGATGAAGGTTCCACACTGTCCCTGCTGAACGATCGAACCGAACACGCAAGCGGTTACGTTACGCTTGATGCCGGGTACCTGGCCCGACACCGAATCCGCATACATCTTGAACGCGATGCTGGTGGCCCCCGTCGTAATGAGCGTTATCACGTCCGCACTTATGTTGTGGGCAGAGTGAATGTACAGAGCGGTTCCACTGAAGTTGGTGCCAGTATCGATCGTTAGTCCCCTCCAGGTGGCGTTTCTGGTAATGTCTCTCGGATCTGTTTCGACACACGTAGCTGTCCTGGCACCTGTCCAGAGCAGCTTTGCGCCACCAGAGAAAGTCAAGTTGACACCGGTCCGCAATACGAGTGTCGCGTCAACTTCCACCACCCCCGAGATCAGGACGGTGCCAAACGTTGACTGAGCTGCGTCAATTGCGCCCTGAACGTCGGAACCAAACCATCTAACGTCGATGAAACCCGAAAACAACCGGCGATAGCGCCCCCCCGCCCCGCTGGCCGGGCGAATGACAAGTGCATCGTCAGGCGGCGCATCCGACGCATCGTCCCACCAGAACGTGCCCCCTCCCCCATCACCCGGTATACGGCGCCCGGCGACTTCCACGACACCCGGTCTTGCGGTGAGCGCCTTCAGCATCTCAATGTTCATCACTCTGACGCCGTCAAAATTCTGCGCCGGCAGGGGCCCGGTCGGGAACGGCAGTTGTTGCCCCTGTGCCCGGACAGCGCTCGCGCCACCTGCCAGGATGGATGCAACCAGAACAGCTCGGCGGGATAGATGCTTATTGCCCATGCAATGCCTCCATGCTGATGGCCAGATGGGCAGGTCGAGCGCGCCTAAGGCGATCGGTCCCTAGCGGCCGCTATTAGCCGTACAAGTTGTGCCAGTGCTTGCTTCCAACATTCGGACGGTTGGTGATTGGGTAGTGGAGCCTGCGGCGAGCAGAGTGGTTGGCACAGTGGAGAATCTCGTTAACTATGCCCGAACATGCGCGTATCAAGTAGTGCATGGTCAGGCTAGGGGCAGCGATGGACACGGTCTATTTCACGATTTGTTCGGCCAACTACCTACACTACGCCCGCACGCTTCATAAGTCGCTGGTCGACAATGCCAAGGCGCCGCCTTTTGTCCTCTTCCTCTGCGATTCCGTCGACGGAAGATTTGACGTTAACGCCCTCGGATTCGACTGCGTCGAGATCACAGACATCGGTTGCGACCATGTCTTCGACATGGCAGCACGCTACTCCATTATGGAGATGAACACCGCCATCAAGCCGTTCTGCTTCAAGTGGTTGTTCGAGAACCGGAAGGAAAGCAAGGTCGTCTTCCTGGATCCCGATATCTTCGTCCTATCGGAAATGGCCGAACTGAACGACGCGCTTGATCATGGAGCGAATGTCGTCGTCACGCCGCACAGCCTCGCTCCCTTGATCGACGGTAAGGATCCTGACGACATTCGGCTGATGCGCACGGGCTGCTACAATCTTGGTTTTTGCGCCTTACGTCGCTCAGAGGAGGCTTCATCCCTCCTCGATTGGTGGGGTAAGCAGTTGCTTGAGAACTGCGTCGTCGACATGGCGAATGGTCTCTTCGTCGATCAGAAATTCTTCGACCTTGTGCCTTCGTACTTCGAACACGTGCACATCCTCAGGCACCCCGGTTACAATGTCGCCTACTGGAATCTCTCGCACCGAAAAGTCGTACTCGACTTCGCATCTGGCCGTTGGGAGGTCAACGACCAGCCACTACGCTTCTTTCACTTCAGCGGAGTGGTTCCCGACGACTCGATGATCTTCTCCAAGCACCAAGACCGCTTCACCGTTCACAATATTGGCGACGTACGAATTCTCCTGAGTTCCTATTTGAACTCCTTGAGCGAGCACAGCTCCCTGCAGGATGTGAACGTCACACAGCTAGGATATGCCTACGGCATTCTGTCGAACGGCCTCCGATTCACCGATGACATGCGGCGCGTCTACGGCAGTCTTTTCAGCCCGGCACCGAGATCCTATAATGAGGCGTTCAGCGCGGATATCGGTCGTTTCCTCACCTTTCATCCCAAGTATGCTCATCATCTTAGCGGGCAGATTACACGTCTCATTTATTCCATCTGGGAATCCAGGGCCGACGTACGCGAGACCTTCCCTATCGCGCAAGCGTCCGGCCGGGAGGGGTTGGTGTCCTGGTTCCTCGCCTCGGCAGAGCGCGAGCATCGCGTACCTCCGATCATCATCGAGGCTACACGGGCCCTGTATGACTCCTCTTCACATGATTCTACCTCATCAGGGCTCGTGCCTGGATCAGCCTTTATTCCGGTCAGGGACGACTTGTCGGTCAATCAGTCCTGGGTCGGCAGACGACCGATGTCTCGCGAGGACGCGCCAGGCATCGGTATTGTCGGCTATATGCGCGCCGAAAGCGGCCTGGGATCCGCGGCTCGGCAGGACGTTCGAGCGCTGCGTCACGTAGGTGCCAGTGTGTCGGCCTATTACATGCCGGCCCCGGGCTTCAACGACGCCGTGGCCACCGAGTTCGAAATTTCCGCCTCCTCCCCCAGGGAGGATTGCCTGGTTCTTCACGTGAACGCGGATTCGGTCGGCCTCGTTGCATCGCACTTTGACCCGTCGGTCCTGCGCCGGAAGCACAAGATCGGCTACTGGGCTTGGGAACTCTCTGAAATGCCCATCGAATGGTTGCCGGCATACGACAAGGTCGATGAAATCTGGGCGCCATCAACGTTTTCCGCCGAAGCCTTCGCCCAACGCACCGACAAGCCGGTTCACGTGATGCCTCATCCGATCGACGTGCCGGAAGTTCCCCTGGATCTCTCGATCAGGCGCCGCCGGCTGGACATATCGCCCAATCGTTTCGTTTTCCTCACTGCATTCGATCTCAACTCGTACATAGATCGGAAG
>Ga0075362_10000174_pt1 | contig 17767 bp, 13 predicted proteins | sample EndMetdeltDD1762_FD_71397 | JGI IMG/M metagenome (GOLD analysis project Ga0075362, IMG submission 71397) | Populus endosphere microbial communities from Tennessee, USA - Endosphere MetaG P. deltoides DD176-2 | ecosystem: Host-associated > Plants > Roots > Endosphere | place: USA: Tennessee...
GATTGTCTAAGCCGCTCGTGGGCAATATCGGTAAAGACTGCGTGGGAGACACCCGCATAAATATCTTGGGCCCCGTATTTTTTGAGAAGGGTAGCAGCATTCGTGAGCGTGCCTGCCGTTTCTGTCAAGTCATCGACCATCAAGACGTTCTTGCCGTCGACTTCACCGATTACGTGAAGAGCTTCGGTCTCGGTCGGACTCTTGCGGCGCTTGGCGACGATAGCCATCGTTGCATCGAGATTTTCTGCATAAGCCTGAGCTAGTTTCAGGCCGCCGACATCGGGAGAAACGATCACGAGGTTATCGAGCTTTTTCTGCTGGATATACCGGATCAGAACTGGCGCAGCGTAGAGGTGGTCAACTGGGATATCGAAAAATCCCTGAATCTGCTGTGCATGGAGATCAAGGGTCAATATGCGGCTTGCACCAGCTGCGCCGAGAAGATTAGCAACGAGTTTTGCCGTGATCGGAACCCGAGGCTGATCTTTGCGATCCTGGCGGGCATAGCCGAAATAGGGAACGACGGCCGTAATCCGGTAGGCGCTAGCTCGGCGCGCCGCATCGATCATGATCAGAAGCTCCATCAAATTCTGATTGCTCGGCGGACATGTCGGTTGGACGATAAAGATGTCTCGGCCTCGGATGTTCTCGTTGATCTTGACTCTTGATTCGCCGTCTGGAAAGGAGCTCACCGTGGCATCGCCAAGCGGCATGCCGACAGATTTGCATATTTTCAGGGCCAACTCCTGATGAGCGGATCCTGAAAAGATCTTCATTTCTCGATTGAAAGGGATCATTAACCAGGCGAAAAGGAATGACGACTGTATCGTGGAAAACGGCTTTTGCAAGGAGGGATATAGCAGTGGACCGTTGCCGATCCCTTCTGGATGCTTTTTTCTTATAATAGTAATTTTGCTAGACGCTCGCGGAATAATTCTTCGTCCTGTACGGCGTAACCAGGATCTGCCTTCAGGCGGATCTCGCGACCGTCCATGGTGCGAAACCGAAGGAAAAGAGGTTGGGCACCTGGAAATTGGCGGACCAGATCCCGGATCGCCATAAGTCGAGGTCCATCGGCTTTTTCCATCGGGATATCGATGGTTAAACCTTTAAACCCTTTGCCTTTGGTGATCGGTTTGACCTCGTTTGCGACCAGTCGGACGTTCTCTTCCCGCTTATCCAGTTTGGCAGAAATGACAACGATCTTCCCTTTGTCGATTTCTTTTGCGTTCTTGGTGAAAGCTTCACCCCAAACCATCACTTCTACCGAGCCGGTGAAATCTTCCACCGTGAGAACCGCGAACGGCTTTCCATCTTTCCGAGTAAACTTCTTCTCGAACGCAGAGATTGAGCCGGCGATCTGGACTATATTCCTATCTTCATGGTTGGCTAACTCGTTGATCGGTAGGTATTTGCCGCTCTCGAGTAGGTTGCGGTAGGCATTCAGTGGGTGTCCCGTGACATAAAATCCGAGAAGCTCCTTTTCATATCCGAGCTTTTCTCCGAGTGTCCAAGGGATGTAATGAACCGAGTCGCCGTTCGTTTTCGGAGTGGATCCCATATCCAGTTCGCCGAACAATGACACCTGACCGCTGAGCCGATCCTTTTGGGCCGAGGCTCCGGTCGCGAGAGCCTGATCGATTTGGATAAATAGTTCAGCGCGATCTTTCCCAGTGAAATCAAATGCGCCGGCCCGAATCAGGTTCTCAAGGATCTTGCGGTTGACTGATTTAGAATCGACGCGGCTGCAATAATCTTCGAGAGTCTTGAATTGTCCACCTTTGTTCCGCTCGGCGATCGCCGATTGCATTGCGGCTTCTCCGATGTTTTTGATCGCAGCGAGCCCATAACGGACTCCTCGTTTCTCCTTATCCATCTCCGGGACAAATTTAAGGAAACTTCGGTTCATGTCTGGAGGCAGGATCGTAATGCCGAGGCGCTGACATTCGGTGACAAAAACGGCGATCTTATCGGTGTTATTGACTTCGTGGCTGAGCAATGCGGCCATGAATTCGACCGAATAATTTGCCTTTAAATAGGCAGTCTGATAGCTGATCAAGCCGTATGCAGCACTGTGGCTTTTGTTGAAGCCGTAGCCAGCGAATTTTTCCAGAAGATCAAAAATCGTGTTTGCCTTCTTTTCGTCGATGTCATTGATCCGTTTGCACCCTTCGATGAAATTGACCCGTTCCTTGGCCATCTTTTCCTTGTCTTTCTTGCCCATGGCGCGACGGAGGAGATCGGCTTGACCAAGGCTGTAACCGGCAAGGACGTTCGCAGCTCTTTGGACCTGCTCCTGATAGATCATGATCCCATAAGTATCGGCGCAGACTTCCTTTAGGAGTGGATGTTCATACTTGATCTTTGTCTGGCCTTTTTTACGCTTGATGTAATCTGGGATTAGCTCCATCGGGCCTGGGCGATAGAGTGCGATCAGAGCGATGATGTCGTCGATGCTGTTGACATCGAATTGTTTACAGAGGTTCACCATCCCCCCGGATTCTAACTGGAAGACTCCGATCGTTTCGCCGCGATTGAGGAAGTCAAACGTGGGGCGATTGTCAAGAGGGATATTTTCGAGGATGAACTTCGGTTCTCGCTGCCGGATTAACTGGACGGCTTCCTGGAGGACCGTGAGTGTCTTAAGCCCAAGAAAATCCATTTTAAGCATGCCAAGATCGGTGAGAGGGCCCATCGAATATTGGGTCACAACCTCATTATCATTCCCTCGACAGAGCGGGATATACTCATCAAGCGGCCGGTCGCCGATCACGACACCGGCGGCGTGAATGCCGGTGTTACGGGTCAACCCTTCGAGTACTGTCGCGTAGCTCCAAAGCTGTTGGGTAGTCTCTTCGGTTTCGATGGCTCTTTTGAGCTCCGGATTTTTTTCGAACGCTCCTTTAAGGGTGACTCCAAGTTCATTCGGAATCATCTTGGCGATCCGATCGCCATCTGAGTAGCTCAGCCCCATGACACGGCCGACATCGCGGATTACGCTCTTGGCACCCAGGGTGCCATAGGTGATGATCTGCGAAACGGCACGGTGCCCATATTTTTCGTGAACGTATTCGATCACTTCACCTCGGCGGTTCTGACAAAAATCGACATCGATATCCGGTGGGCTGACACGTTCGGGATTCAGGAACCGTTCGAAGATCAGTCCGAATCGAAGGGGATCGAGGTCGGTGATCGCGAGAACGTAAGCAACAAGAGATCCGGCTGCAGAGCCGCGGCCGGGGCCAACCGGGATACCATTCTGTTTGGCGTAATGAATGAAATCCCAGACGATCAGGAAATAACTTATGAATCCAGCCTTTTCGAGGACTGCGAGCTCATACTCGAGGCGATTGCGTAATTCGGTATCAATGTCGGCCCGTTCTCCGTACCTCTTGCGTAATCCCTCATAACAAAGTTCCCGAAGGAACTGCTCGCGTGTTACCCCTTCAGGGGGGGGATAGGCAGGATATTTTGAAACACCAAAATCGAGCTTTAGGTTGCATTGCTCGGCGATCCGGAGTGTGTTTGTCAGGGCCTCTGGGACCTCTGAAAACAAGGTCTGCATCTCATCGGCAGACTTAAAATAAACTTCCGTCGGGTAATGCATCCGGCGTTCGTCATGAACCATTGCACCGGTCCCGATACAGATCATCACATCGTGGGCTTCATAATGCGAACGATCTAGGAAATGGACATCATTGGCTGCGACTGGGGCAATTCCAAGCTTTTTCGACATCTTGAGGAGGACACGATTACAGGTTTGCTGTGCTTCGAGGCCATGATCATGCAGCTCGAGGAAGAAATTCTCTTTCCCGAAGATATCGACAAACTCGCCAGCTGATTGCTCTGCTTTCTTGAGATCGTCGGCAAGGATTGCCATGTTAATCTCACCTTTCAAACAGGCGCTCATTCCGATGAGGCCCCCACTGTGCTCAGCCAAAATTTGCTTGTCAATTCGGGGCTTGTAATGAAACCCGTCGAAATGAGCGGCTGAGACAAGTTTTACTAGGTTGCTGTAACCTTCAAAATCTTTCGCCAGAAGTGTAAAATGAAAGGAGGCATTGCGGGCCGATGTTGCGCTCTTGTCTGTCATCGGGCCGGGAGCCATGTAGACTTCGCAGCCGATAATTGGCTTTACTCCGGCTTTCTGAGCTGCCTGGTAAAACTCGATGACGCCGTACATGTTTCCATGGTCCGTTATGGCGACCGCAGGCATCTTTTGCTCCGCGGCTCTCTTTGTAAGCTCTGGGATGTGAATCGCCCCATCTAGGAGCGAATATTCAGTATGAAGATGTAGGTGAACGAACGAATCAGACATGGATTTTAACTCTAACCCGATGGCGAAACGTCGACAATGATAAGATCTGAATTTGACCCGAAGAGTTCAACCCAGCAGGGCCGATTGTCCGTGTTCTGGGCCTGTTGCTGACGCCGAAAAATGGTGCAACGCAGAGCATGGTCGGCGTTCGCGACTGGCGCGTGAAATCGGAGCGGCTCCGCAAGCGGTAACAAACTGGTTCAAAGGTCGAAAGAAACCAACATCGGAACAGACGCTTGCGATCCAAGAATTCCTGAAGAAACAGAAGTCTTAAGGATGGTACGGACTAAGATCATGAGCAAGAAAGAGAAACTCCGGCGAAAAATCATCGAGAGCGATAGCGAAATTTCGTTTGAGGATCTGATCACTTTCTTGTGTCAAAATGGCTTCCAGATGCGTCAACGGGGGAGCCATTGCATTTTCACCTTGAACGATATCCCGGACCAACTCAATATACAGTCAACCGCCCAAGGAAAGGTTAAGCGTTACCAAATCAAACAGGTAAGAGACTTTTTCCAAAGGAACCGTTTATGAAGAAGGATCACTACGCAATAGAGATTGAATGGGATGATCTCGATGAGATCTTCATTGCGCGTGTCCCTGATTTGCCGGGGTGCGCGGCTCATGGCGATACGCGAGAGGAAGCACTAGCGGAAGCTGAATTCGCGATCAACTTCTGGCTGGACGTAGCCAAGGAACGCGGATTGAAGCCGCCGGCTCCTCGTTTATACGCTCATGCATAGACCCATTTTTCTCTACAGAAATGCGGGAGTCACATGGGACGGCAGATCTTGCAACGAAGGGGACATTGCTGATTTGCACCATGAAATCAGCGATCTGCGCAAAGATATGGACGTCAGTTTGAGAAAACAGAGTCAGTGCTCCGGCAGGAGATGCCCAACATGAAGTTCGAGCTTCTGAAATGGATCATCGGACTCGCTAATCGCACAGGTTGGCCTTTTAGTAATTAATAAGTCTGCTGAAGTTTTTCCCAATTGCAGGTTGAGTAAAAATTATCTCAGTTGAAATTTTGACGCAACTTTAATGCAACTTTAACATTACTTTCTTATGAATTCGCTTACAGTATTAAAAATTTCTGATCTATAACTAGTTGTAGTTGTTGATGATTTGCTCTTCTATCGCTTTTCCCGCCGAGGTGGCGAAATTGGCAGACGCGCCAGATTTAGGATCTGGTTCCGAAAGGAATAGGGGTTCGAGTCCCCTCCTCGGTATAATGTTAACAACAACAAGCAGTTATGAATTTGATATTTTTAATGTTATAGGCGTTTGCATAAGCTTGGTCACACTAAGATCACGCTAAGTTTTCAGTTGGTTTTGCAAAGGTCATCGTTCGACGGTAAAAAAGAACGACCACTTCCAGGATCGGCTCCGAATATTGCAGCAGTCGCTACAGGTAGAAAGTGAGTCTCTCGAATCCCATCTCTTTCATCATTTTTTCATAATTCTCTCAGAAGAAGTGAAAGACTTCTCATAGATTGTGCTGGTACCATTTTTCAATGGTAAGCTAACGAATCCGTAGTTTTCCATTAGGTTCCATGAAAGACGTCGCGGAAGGAGCCGGACCTTCAAGTGGCACTGTACTGGCATTATAATCAGAGCATACGCAGGCACTATCAATGACCTTTGGAAGGGCGCTTCTTTCTACCTCCAGGAGACCGAAACCCTTCCCCAACGCCGCGATCGTTCGGGAAATGGGCGTCAGCTCAATAATGATCGCCAAATGGAAACAAGGCAGTACAAGTCCCGGCTAGGAAGTCTGTAGCCAGTAATGGACCAGTTCACCTCTTTAACATCAACAACAATCACTTACAGAGTGGAAATCTTGAACGTTTTAAGCATTTTTGTAGGTCGAGTTGCGCCAAAGTTGCGTAAAAATTTCAACTTAGTGGTGTGAGAGGCTTGAAAAAACGACTTGATTTCCGAGTGCCGATGTTTTCTAATAGCAGACAGGTATCGAATGTAAGGGGAGCCAGTTTTTTCTGGCTCCCTTCTTTTTCAAACAAGTAAATCAGCCCCCACTACGCCGTGACTGGCTATGTATTAGAGCACGTTCTCCATGCTCTTTTTCGCTTGCGTTGTGTTCATTATTTTGTTCTAGGGCTGGGTTGGTCTACACATAAAGTAACTGATTATGAAGCACTTACAGATAAAAATGCCTGAATTATGATTACAGCGTGTTTACAATTCAAAGACATAAATTCATGTTTGTAAACATGGAAAGGAATGATCCTGAAGTCATTTTTTCACACCGCTTACTGCGTGCCAGACGGATGCGCGGTATGTCTCTGCGCGCCTTAGCAGAGCAACCACTGGTAAGGTGTCTCACGATGCTCTGAGTCGCTACGAAAAAGGTATAATGTTGCCCGGTTCCGAAATCCTTCTGGCTGTGTCGAAAGCTCTAGACCAAAAACCGGATTATTTTTTTCGCCCTTTTGAGGTTCAATTGGATGGAATCAAGTTCCGGAAAGTATCGAAGCTTAGCGAAAAATATCGACACTCCATCGAAGAAGTTGCGTTCGATTATGTTGAGCGTTATTCAGAAATCGAGAAAATTCTCGAGCTGGAAACCTCACGTTAAAATCCGATCAAAGATCTCTTGATCCAAGTACCTGATGATGTCGAAAGCGCAGCAGAACAATTAAGAAAAGAATGGCACTTGGGCGAAGACCCTTTGGCAAGCACTATTGAGATTTCTGAAGGGAATGAGGTGAAAGTTGTTGAAGTGGATTCTTCCAAAGAATTTGATGGGTTATCAGGGCAGGCGAACAGTCGCCCTGTGATTGTCCTAGCGAAATGGCTTAAGGATGATCTGTCGAGGAAGCGACTTACTATTCTGCATGAGATAGGACACCTACTGTTGCGGTTTTCATCTGCGATTGACGAAAAAACTGAGGAAAAGATTTGTTACAGATTCGCAGGTGCAATGTTAATTCCCAGAAAAGTATTTGAAAAAGAGTTTGGCGGCGTACGTCGGCAGGTTTGGTTAGAAGAGCTTCTTGATATTAAATTACGATATGGAATTTCTTTGGCAGCGATTGTCCAACGAGCACTGGATTTGAAGCTGATTGACCAAGACCAATATCGCATTTTCAAAAGTACCGAAGCGCAAGAGGATGGCGTAAGGATGAGTCAGGTAGTTATGTGGGCAGAGAGTTTTCTTCGAGATTCGAGCAACTCGTATTGCGTGCAGCCGCAGAGGAATACATCAGTTTGTCCAAAGCCGCTTCTTTGTTAAAGAAGTCGCTATCTGAGATTAAATCCATTCTCACCGCTGTTGCATGAGAGCCGTTGTAAAAGATGCAAACGTTCTCATTGATCTTGCAACATGCAAATTAACAGACGCTTGGTTTGCGCTTGGCATTGAAACGATGACGACATCATTTGTCTGGAATGAAATCGAACGGAAAGATCATGGCGAAATACTTGAGGAATGGACCACAAAAGATAGATTTAAAATTATCGAATTTGAAGCTGACGAACTAGTACAAGTTTTAGAACTTCACTGAGGGTTACGTCTCACTGAGCATTGAAGAGACTTCAGTTTTGCACCTCAGCGTTCGGGAGCGCGCTTGGCTCCTCACGGGCGATGCAAAACTTCGCAGATGCGCAGAAAAATACTCAATTAAAGTTGCTGGAATGTTGTGGGTTCTTGGTCGCATGGTTATAAATCAAGTCATCACAGAGACGACAGCAGCAGATGGTCTCCAAAGACTGCTTGATGAGGGCAGTCGACTACCACAAGATAAATGTGAAGAGCAGCTTCGTCGCTGCCGTAAGGACCACTAACTTTGAACAATGTGCCTTCCTCAATGCTCTCTTTAGCGTAAAAACCATTTGAGGTTTTGCTTTACACAAATTGATTTGTGTAAAGAATAATTAATACAAACCCTCATGAAATTTAATCTCGACGACGAATTATTCCCCTTTCCCTGTCCTGGCTGCGGCAAGGAGATCAAGGAGAAGATTGGACAGTTGAAACGTAACCCAAAGATCATCTGCCGTGGTTGCCACACTTCCATTAGTGTCGATGCAAACAAGCTGTGGCGAACTATCGATTCCCTTTAGAAATCGTTCGACAAACTCGGGAGATAACTGACGGAGTTCTTCGAGTGAGCGCATAGCAGCCTGGAATGGCTGGTCATCGCGTTGGATTTTAATGGCGAAAGATTTTCGAGTAGTCATTTGAAAAAAGAATCAATGTCAAAAAGAAACCTCCCTGCTTCGTCCCAAACGGAAGAGAGTACGGTAGAGAGGCTTCAAACTCTGCTGGTTTCCAGCTCTTACGGATGATGAGTTGCCAATGCCCATGATTGTCAGGACAAAATCTGCTATGAAAAACATTCTTAAATTCTGCACCGTCTTCCTGTGCTTCACTATCGTTACAGCTCGTAGCGACATAGTAACAATCGACCACGACGCTTATATTGAGACCTGCTTTTCGTATACACACAAATGCGAAGCTTCTGTTGTGAGTCTAATCAAGCAGGCAAAAAAGCGCATCTTACTGGCGGGCTATGGTTTCACTTCAAACGACATCGCGAAGGCCATCAAAGACGCGCACACGCGCGGCGTCATAGTACATCTGGTACTGGATAAATCCAATGTAACAAGCAAGTACAGCAGGGCTACTTATTTAGTAAATACCGGTGTTGATGTGAGAATCGATAGCCATTATGCGATAATGCACCACAAATTCCTGGTCGTGGACAATATGGTGGGATTTGGCTCGATGAATTTCACCAAATCGGGGAATCAAAGGAACGCTGAGAATTTCAATATTTTTCACAATGTACCCAAATTGGTACGTGTTTACAAAAACGAATTTTCACGGCTATACAATGAGTCAGTTCCATATTGCCGAAGAAGGAAGCCGCAATCAAATCATGGAGCCGGGTTCACGACATTTTCACCCCGTTGATCTGCGACAGATAGTAGCGTGTCCGGTAAACAGAGTTGTGGATCATCCGATTCAATGAACCAGAGAGCTGCCTGTTTCTGGCACTCGCAAGTAAGCATATTGCCCAACTACTTTTTCATATGAAAGAACGCTCAAGCCGTTGAGTGGTTTGTACTAACCAATGATTCGTACGAATTTAACGAATTCAGATGGCAGAATCGATAGCCTTCCAGATTCTTGTATCGTTCACTTTTACCTCAAGGCAACGTTCGAAGGAACATGCTAGCCCAGACTGAAATAGAATCGTAATAGTCGTGTTCGGGTTCGCCTTCATGGTATTTCCATATCAGAATGTCAGTTTGCATCTCCATCCTGCTTTGGGCCTGAAAGACACTCCGAGTTCATCTCTGTTCCCAACTGCGCTGGGCAAAAATCACAAACTCGGCATCCATGCTATAACGTGGATTGATGGAGCCAATCTCCTGAAGTAGCGGCTGAAAAGGCTTGGATCGTGAACGATTACCCCCTTACTCCTTCAGGGTGAGGGGCATCACCACGTACCTGGAAAACAGAGGAACCCTGAAGATGACGCAGTATATTGCTAGTCATGTCGACAGCCGGACAATAAAGTATACGACCAGCGTGGACAGAAGGTGCCCCTAGAGGATATGGAACGCGTTCACTATTGAAGTACTCGGTGATCCCAGTGGTGGAGCATGATACCGTGTGGGGTTTAGGGACTAGAAGTTCCATCACGGCGTTGCCGTAGCAGCAGCCTCCGTTAAATTCTGAAGGTCAAAATTGGTCGTATATTACGGCCACAAGACTTATACCCAGGGCAATTCCTGTGATATAATCCCTCGACCGGAAACAATCAACAGCTCCATTCCTGCATTCCTGAAACAAGTTGAGATCCGGTAGGAAAGATTAATGAAGAAGCCATCACTGATCTCGTTTATGGGCCTCAGCACGGTTGCATGGTCAGTGGCCGGCGAAACGCTCCCTCCCATCCACAGCCCCACACTGGATGAGGCGACACGGAACAGGATCTTGCTCATCTGCGAAGGAAGTGAACCTAGTACTCTGGATCCACAGGCGGCACAGGGCGTCCTTGATTATCATATTATCCTGGGACTCATCGAGGGCCTAGTCGGTTGTCATCCAACCGATCAATCTAAGGAAGTTCCTGGAATGGCCGATCACTGGGAACACAATGACGACTATTCAACCTGGAGCTTTCATATCGGTGAAGACCGCAAATGGTCCAATGGTAATCCGGTCACCGCCCAAGACTTCGTCTTTTCTTACAAGCGGATGTTGACCCCTGCATTCGGAGCTCAATTTGTTGACAGCCTCTTTGTGGTGAAAGGTGCCGAAGATTATTTTAAGGGGAAGATCACGGATTTCGATCAGGTTGGCGTCAAAGCCCTTGATGACCATATACTCCGGATCGAACTGGTTGGTCCTACACCTTACCTTTTGTCCTTGCTCCAGCATCATGCTTGGTTCCCGGTGAACCCGAAGACGATCCTGAAATTCGGGACGATTTCAGAGCGGGACACAAAATGGACGTTGCCAGAGAACTACGTCGGCAACGGACCGTTCAAGTTGAAGAGTTGGAGGCGGAATGACGTGATTGAGATGGTACGGAATCCGCTTTACTGGGACGCGGCAAATGTGAAGCTGAATGGGATCAATTTCTACTTGATCGAGAACCAGAGTACCCAGGATCGAGCGTTTCAAGCGGGGCAGCTCCATAAAATCCTTGCGGTCCAACTCGACAAGGTTCCCTATTACCGTTTGAAACGCCCTGAGTATCTTCGGATCGACCCGTACGAAGGGGTTTATTTTTATCGTCTCAATATTGAACGCAAGCCGCTTGATGATCCAAAAGTGCGGATGGCACTGAACTTAGCAGTCGACCGGGAGGCGATCGTAAAAAATATCACGCGCCAAAACGAACGGCCTGCAACTGGCTTTACGCCGCCCGGAATGGGAAACTATCAGGCTTTCAAAGTGATGACCTACGATCCTGACAAGGCTCGCCAGCTATTGACTGAAGCCGGCTATCCAGACGGCAAGGGATTTCCGAAGTTCAATATTCTGATCAACACTAATGAAGCTCATCGGGCGATTGCGGAAGCCATTCAACAGATGTGGAAGAAAGAATTGCATATCAACGTTGGGATCGAGAACCAAGAGTGGAAGGTTTGGCTCGATACGCAGAAAAACATGAACTACGAAATCGCTCGTTTTGGTTGGATCGGCAGTTTTATGGATCCAATGACATTCCTAAACATATGGACGAACGGAAATGGGAACAACAGTACGCATTGGGGTGATTCGAAGTATGATGAACTGATCCACCAGGCAACCCAGACAGGAGACGCGAAAACGCGTCTTGATCTCTTGCATCAGGCCGAAGAACTATTCCTCATTAAACCGCCTGTGGTGCTGGTCTACTGGTACACACGAGGCTATCTCATGCAACCTTCGGTCAAGAACTGGAACCCGCTTGCGCTCAACAATCACAACTACAAATTCATCGATCTGGAACCGACGAAAACGGCTCCTATGAAATAAACTGAATTCAGCGACAATATCTCGATATTGAACCTTTCAAAGCCATGCAATGATCAAGGTAATTCTCGGACGTTTGTTTCAGTTAATCCTAATTCTCTGGATTATTCTGACAGTGATGTTCTTCATGTCCGAGCTGGTGACGAGCGGTCCGTTTAGCGATGAGCGTCAGGCGACCTCAGAGGTGATCGCGAAGCTCGATGAATATTAGTGGGTAAACGTTCCGGCAGCAATACCTTGCCTATGTCGAAAAGGTGATTCGACTCGATTTCGGTCCTTCTTATACCTATCAGACCGACTCGGTCAATGAAGTCATTGCCTGCACGTTCCCGATCTAGCTCCAGATCGGAACTCTTGCTTTCGTGATCGCAGTGCTGGTGGGTATCATGGTCGGGATGATTGCTGAGGTGAACAAGAACAAATCGTGGGATTATTTCCCTATAATTCTGGCGATGGTGGGAATCTGTTCGCCATACGTTTGGTTATGGGTCCGATCCTAACGCTGATCTTCTGTCTGATGCTGGAGATTACTCCGATCAGCGCCGCGTCTGCATACTTACCTATCTCCCGACGTACTAGTGTGCTTTAATTTCTGTTCTGTGCAGTCGCCCGGTACGATTAACAAATTGAGGGACTGCCGGTGAAAAGTGTCTTGGCCGTTTTAGTTTACCACAATTTCCTGAAATCCAAACATCCCATGGTTTTCTTCGCGGTGTTTGCCAATTCGATACAGTCACTATAAGCAGTATATGTGCTTAGAACTTTTTCTGGAGCTCTACGTAAAAATTACGTCCGAGCGGATTTGTAGTTCTTGCATCGTAACCTTCCAGTCGATCAGCGAATGGCGGCGTAGCGTCGAAAATATTATTCACCCCAAAAACTAGTTTTGTATTAGCCAAGTATCTCCTCCAACCAGAATTTCCTCTATCTCTGCCAGGAGAAACAGTCTCCTCCCCAAGCAATTTTTCCCCATCTTTCATATAACCCGGCAAGGGGGTCTCGGGCGCAAGCTCCTCTGCCTTCCCAAATTTGTAAGCTATCTGATAATCAAACGTGTTCCAGTTTCCGATCACGTGCACCTTCCCACTCGGCTCGGGTAGCTTGTCCTGCTCGGAATCGACATAATTCCACGTTATACCGGTCGACCATGTATCTGTTCCAAAAAGAGTCTTCGAATAGAAAATTTGCGCCGAATGTTTATAGACTGGCAAAGTATACCTGCCCGTTTCTGCAACAAAGGGCTGGTCAGGAAGATTCTGTATCATATAGCGCTGAATGTAATTTCCATTGAATTCAAAATCGATTTTTCCAAAAACAAATTCCTTGGTGGTATACGTGAACCCGAAGTCAAATCCTTCCGTTTCAAGTCGACCAATATTTTGGAAAATGCTATTAATCGCCAGCACCGCCCCCCTTGCATCACGCACAACTGCCCCAGGAAACAGTGACTCGTGGTTCAACATGAACTGTGGATCCACTCTGTCAATGTTATTTCTTTTTTCGATATTATAATAATCAATGTACACATTGAAGCCATTCAGGAAGCCAACCGGGCTATGCACTGGATCCCTTGATCCTGGAGTCCAGACGCCACCTAAATAGTAACTGTATGCAAGCTCAGGCTTTAGGGTTGGATTGCCTCCTGAAATCACAGGGCTATAATCGAGAGATCCTGTTTTTGGATCAACCAATCCTAGCTGAAAAGTTTTTGTTTGGCCCAAGAACAATTCCACAATCGACGGTGCACGGAGTCCTTCAGAATAGCTTCCTCGGATTGTGAAATCATCTAACGGCTTGTAGCGGAACGAAAACTTCGGCTTCGCAGCGCTGCCAGAATCGCTGTATTCATCATACCTTTGGGCCACCACTACCTCGAGTAGTCGAGCTCCTGGAAACGCCCATTTATCCCCAAGAATCGGCATGATTAACTCATAGTAACCGCTCCGAACCCACCGTTGCCCATTACTGCTAGCCCCACCACCCCAGGCGACATCGTTGGTTTGAGAATATCTATCCTTCCAATGGATGATTTTGTCGTCTCGATATTCTAATCCAAGACCTAATGTCATCGCTCCAGTAGGCAAGCTGAATAGCTCTCCACCCACCTTGAAACTCCAGATGGCCAGCGAACTCCGTGCTCAGTCAAAGATCGGCACCTTTGTAGAGTTAATCAAAGCGGTATTGGTTGCATCCCTGTAGATGCTATTATCTCGAAATGGGTTATAATATTGACCCGCCAACCCAGCTACCGATCCGCCGAGTGCATCCTGCAAGCGGGAGATCGATAGGTAATTACGACCTTTGCGATCCAAGTCGCTCTCCGCATACAGATACGAAGCATCGATAAACCAATTGTTCGGCAAGTTGAACAATTGCACACCGACAACGTTGCGCGTTGTGTCAATTGTAACGGTATTTTGTCGTGGACCTGCGTCTAACGCGAGATAGTAAATAGGAATATCTTGACCATATGGATTATATGGATTGCTGCCAGGCACCACCAAGCCATCGCTGCTCGAAACAGGGGTTGGTGTGATCCGACTATCCTCTTCTTGGTGCTGATATGAAAACGAGTTATAAAAGCGCAGGAAATTTGTCGGTTCAAACTTGATCTTCGTAAAATCTCCAATTCGTTGCTGCCTCGAAATGAGATCCGCGTAAGGTGCATAGTTGTAGTATTGAATCATCGAATTTGGTGAGCCTTGAGCAAAATCCGACGGCTTCACGCCGATGCCATTCAACCCAGGGCGTTCCAAAACGAAGTTTCCCGTGCTCGGATCTATCGTCTGTAGTCGGTTACCAGAAGATGAGTTCCTGTTGTTATAACCTCGAGAGGAATGGTCAAAGTTCAATGAAAAACCACGATCGCTCGCCTTAATGGGATCGAGCTCGTAATAATCGAAGGCACTGATGATACTGAACTTCGACTCATCATTCCAGAGTTTTGAGGCGGCTCCACCAGTCAATGATGCACGATACTCCGCTCCATCCCCTCGCTGTGTTATGCCATAATGGGTGTACAGATCTGCGCCGTTATATTCATCCTTTAAAATGATATTGACCACACCAGCAATTGCGTCAGCTCCATAAGTGGCGCTGGCTCCATCACGTAAGATTTCGATTCGGTCAACGGCTGCAAGGGGCACCGTACCAATGTCCACAAAATTGGAAGTCCCATTTTGCGCTAAAGGGAATGGAGCTTGCCGTTGACCATCGATGAGCACTAGCGTATTGTTCTCACCCAGCCCACGAAGGTTTACCGAAGAGATGCTCGGCGCAGAACTCTTTAGCCAACCCGCATTGACGGCTGGAGTAAATGATCTGATGTTTTGGGGCAACGATTGGAGGACACTTTGAACAGTGGTTGCCCCACGCCGCTGTGCATAGTTGTTATCAAGCACAGTTACTGGCGCTGGCCCATCGCCGATATGCGGCACCACATAGCCGGTGACAATGACTCGCTCAAGTTCTCCAGATTGAAAATCTCCTTCAGGTGTAACGCCTACATCATTTGTCAAACTTGGGATCGAAAAAGGTGCAGCTTGTTGCGCATTTGCATCCAACGATATGAGCGAGAATAGGCTACTCAATACGGCTAAGTAAGGTCTAAAAAGATTCATCTTACGTATTTCAGTGCCGTATTTTACGAATTACGATATTATTTCTATATATTTTATGATTTGGCTGTCTGAGGTCAGAACCAAGAGAACTCTTTCGGCAAATTGCATTAAATATTCGAAAAACGGTCACTAGAACTGACACCGCAGCCAAGCTTCCCCGTCAGATTAACGGCATTCTAAAGCTTAAGTCTGTCGATAGAACTGGACATTGACGTTGATAAAGTCACTGAGCTTTCGATGAGCTGCGTCCGATGGAAAAGCCTTGCAGAAGCTCTAGAAGCGATAGGAGAATTTATCTCTAAATTTGGATTGTATGATACTTATTTAATGGTATACACCTATAAGGATGTCCAAAAAAAAGGCCGAAAAATTCAAAAGACTGACAATCTCCGAAAAAACCAATGCTGAGCTTTCGGCGTTACTCCAGACGTCACAACCCCTTTCCTTCTAAGTCTAAATGAACACCTCAGTGAAACATAAAAGACCAATCGAAATTAAAGATCGCCACTCAGGCCGCGTGCTATTCGAGACGGAGGCAGAAACACTAAAAGACGTAGTAGAAGAAGCCGTTATCTCCGGTGTAAACCTATCCTGTGCCGACTTACGAAACGCTGACCTAGGTGGAGCCTATTTAGCCGGCGCTCAATTTTCCAATGCAGATTTTTCGGGAGCTAACCTGTTCGGTATCATATTGGATAGAGCTACCCTGATAGGCACGCGCTTTTGCAACGTTGACCTAAGATATGCCGATATCAGAAGCGCAAATTTGAAAAAAGCAGTCTTGCAAAACTCGGACTTAACCTGTGCTCAATTCTTGGCGTCGGACCTGACCCGAGCTGACTTCCGAAACTCCGATCTTCACGGTGCCGAATTAAATGGCGCCAATATAATTAGTACATTTTTTGATACAAGACCGACGGCGCCAGAAGAAGGTTCGTTCCTGGGCTGGAAAACGGTCTTTGATGTACAAGGTAACCCGTTTATTGCTAAGCTACTAATCCCCGAAGGTGCAAAACGCATGACGCCGCTATTTGGGCGACTGTGCCGAGCTGAGTTCGTGAAAGTCCTCGAATTGAGCTGTGATGTGTCATTCGCGAAGTGTAAATTTATACCTGACAGAATATACCATGTAGGTGGGATCGTGCGCGATGTCTCCTATTACGACAACGTTCAGGTCGGATGGAGCATATATGGAATCAATTTTTATCTCGCACGCGAGGATGTTAGGCAAGGTATCTGGTCCCAACCCTTAGGGTCGGTGGCAGAATATTGGGAGAGCGCAACATATAAAGGCTGGATAGACGGGAGTAAAACCCTAAATCAGCTGGACAACCAGGAAGATAAATGGCGATCCGGAGTGCTGTTGGATATAAGCACAGCAAAGCTCATGAATCAATGGGACGAGGAAGAAAAATCGCAGGAAAGGCCGCATCCTCAGACTTCCCTTGCTCGTTGCACACCAATAAACCCAATTCGAACATTGGGATTTTATCTCAACGATGCAGGACATGCCGTCGTTCCAGCCAATTCGGATTATCCTTCGACCATAAAGAACCACTCGCAGGAATATGCATTGTCATGGGAGAAGGGAAGAGTCCTCCAGGAGTTTCAGGTGGTTTATATCTCCAAGGGCAAAGGAGTTTTTCAATCCACACAAAGTGGATTAATCTCTATCAATGCCGGAGACGTTTTTCTCTTATTCCCTGGAGAATGGCATCGTTATCAGCCTGATCCTGAGGTCGGGTGGACCCAATTCTGGATCCGTTTCGGTGGAGATTATGCAAATAAATTAATGTCCTTTGAACCTCTGTCTCCGCTTAAACCCGTCATCCGAATTGGACATAACAAAGCGCTGTTCCAGCTGTTCAGCGATCTTGCTGAGGCGATGTATAGCAAACCGTTCCTCAACCCATGGGTCGCCGCTGCCCAAGGTATACAAGTTCTAGCCCATCTCGCTATTGCAGATCAGAGACACACAACTAAATACAGTGACAAGGTAGAGGCAGCACTCTGTTATGTTTATGAACATGCTGAGCAGGCCATAAATTATAGGACGCTTGCCCAGGACCTAGGGTTTTCTAGTTATTCGATTTTTCGTGAAGAGTTTCATAAGGTAACTGGACTGCCACACACACAGTACCAGCTCGGGATCCGTTTGGACAAAGCCAAGGAACTGCTCTGCGAGACGACCCTACCCATAGGAGAAATTGCGGATCAACTCAGCTTTAGAGATCAATATTATTTTGCCCGATTCTTTAAGGCTAAAGCTGGGATAACCGCTAGCGAGTATCGCCAAACCTCTTCAGGGGTTTCGATTCGTAAAGTCAAAGA
>Ga0075362_10000175_pt1 | contig 17736 bp, 13 predicted proteins | sample EndMetdeltDD1762_FD_71397 | JGI IMG/M metagenome (GOLD analysis project Ga0075362, IMG submission 71397) | Populus endosphere microbial communities from Tennessee, USA - Endosphere MetaG P. deltoides DD176-2 | ecosystem: Host-associated > Plants > Roots > Endosphere | place: USA: Tennessee...
GTATATGGTGGAGCCCAGCTCGGCTTTTCTAGAATTCGTATCAAGGGGTTGCTTTTCGTTGTTAATGTCGAGCGTTTCATGGCTTTTATCTCGAATATTCGCTTTCGGCGGGGTGCAAAAATCCCACCTAGAGCGGCAGGTCGCTCACATAAATAAGTTCGTTCATTACCAGCCATCGGGCGGTCTGCCGCCAGAACACGCGTTCGATCCAACCCGCATGCACATAACATTCCTCATCCCCGACTTCAAACCCGGCGCGGGTGGGCACATGACGATCTTCAGGATCGCAAGCTATCTAGAAAAGTTCGGGCACAATGTAGCCTTCCTAGTTCAAAATCCGAGTGTTCACAAAAGCGGCAGCGAAGCGCTCAAAACGATAAACACCCATTTTCTGCCATTTTCCGGGGAAGTCGAACTTTTCTCCGGCACAACTCCCACGGCCTCTGGCGATGCGCTGATCGCTACGGATCGTTTCACCTGCTATCCGGTGAAGGCGATGGAAAAGTTCAGGCGAAAGTTCTATTTTGTCCAGGACTATGAACCGCTGTTCTATCCGGCCGGCACCGAAGCATTGCTCACCGAAGCCACGTACTCTTTTGGCTTCGACTGCCTTTGTGCGGGAGAATGGCTTCATAAGATCATGTCTCAGAAATACGGACAATGGTCGATGCACTGGCCTCTTGCTTACGATCACGCCGTCTATTCGCCTCGTCTCGAGGAAGCATCAAGGCCCACTAATCGCATTGCTTTATATGCCCGCTGGGTGACGCCGCGCCGCGCCGTGGAGCTTGCTTTCATGGCTCTTGAAATTCTGAAGGAACGTGGTGTCGAATTCGAAGTCGACTTCTTTGGGTGGAAGCTCGGCCCCCTTCAGGTGAGCTTTCCCTATCGCGATCACGGCATCCTGGATGGAGCAAAGCTCGCAGAGCTTTACCGTGAAAGTACCTTTGGGGTTGTGTTCTCCGCGACAAATCATTCGCTCGTCAATCGGGAAATGATGGCCTGCGGCCTTCCGGTAATCGATCTCGATCTGGATACCGTGACATCGATTTTCCCTGCCGGAACAATAGCCCTTGCCAAACCCAATCCGCTTGACATCGCCGATGTCATGGAGCGACTTCTCAAAAATCAACAGGAGCGAGAAGAGCTTTCTCTCGCGGGTAAAAGCCACGTCGCCGACCTCTCCTGGGAGAATTCCGCGCGAATGGTAGAAAAGGCCATTCAAGACCGGATCATGTATGGATCAAGTGAGCAGTTACGATGAACAATCTGAAATGTTCGGTCGTCATCCCTGTGAAGAACGCGGTGCGCATACTGCCGGAAGTTATCGATCGGGTGCTTTCCCAGAAAACAGAATGGCCGTTTGAGGTCATCGTTATCGATTCCGGTTCTCAAGACGGCACGGCTGAATATCTGCGCAATCTAGACACGGTTCGTCTCATTGAGATTTCACCATCCGATTTTGGGCACGGTAGGACCCGAAACCTCGGTGTGAGTATCTCGAGCTCACAGTTCGTTGCGTTTCTAACTCATGATGCTGTTCCGAAAGATGATTTTTGGCTCGCAAATCTCGTCGCTGTTGCGGAGACCGACACGCAGATCGCCGGTGTTTTCGGCCGGCATGTCGCTCGCGATGACGCATCACCTTACACAAAGTACGATCTTGATCGACACTTTGACGGTTTTGGAAAATTGCCGCTAGTCCATAGTCGGGCGCTTGACGAGGCGCGCTACGAGACCGAACAGGGCTGGCGCCAGATTATGCATTTTTATTCAGACAACAATTCCCTCATGAGAAGGTCAGTCTGGGAGACGATTCCTTATCCAGATGTGGAATTTGCAGAAGACCAGCTCTGGGCAAGAGCGGTCATAGAAGCAGGATATAAGAAAGCCTACTGTGCCGATGCGGTAGTGATACATTCTCACGACTACGGATTGCGTGAGCAATTCAGCCGTGCGTTTGACGAGTCGCGGAACTTCCGAAAGTATTTCGGCTACCTGCTCAGTCCGACACCATTCCATCTGTTTGAAGCAATTTACAGATTCACAATCGAAGCCTTTTCGCAGGATCTTGATCCTCGGTATGGAAAGTTGCGCCGTCGCGACAGGCTGAGACGGGCGCTGCAACGGTCGATGTTGGTTGCTGGCCATTGCGCCGGCGCAAATCATGAAATTTTTCCGGCCTGGTTAGCCAGGCGTATGTCTCTTGATGAAAAGCTTTTTAGGTCTTAGCACGGTGCCTTTGAATAAGAACGGATTTCAGATGATGATAACGTGGGCGCGGAATTTCGCGCTGGAGTGCTACAGGCGCTTGCAAGATGTTCGTCGCCGCGGCGAGCCCCAACGCGATATGACGCCTGAGGACGAGGAAAATCTTCGCAAAACGCTCAATTTTTCCTTCATGGCGGATGCGCAGAACATTCGCATGATGTCTTGCTTCACACCCGAGAGCCGCGAAGAGTTTGCCGTGAAAACAGGCTCGCTCGTACTTTATCCACCGGCTGAAGCTATTGCGATAAAGCTTCAGGAGGAGGAAGCCGCCTTGCGGGCGGCGCCTAAAGGTTATTCGCTGAAACAATTGAACGGGATAAACATTGGCTGCGGGGACAGGCGGATAAGCGAGTATCTGACGCCCGTTGACATTATGCGTGAGGATGAAGGGTCGAGCGGCGCACACCACGCATTTTTGAAGGATGCCATTCTTGCCAATCCCGAAGATTTGCCGTTCAAGCTAGAGAGCCTAGACTATATTGTCGCCTTGCACATGTTGGAGCACGTATCTGACCCAGTCGCCGTGCTAATGCATTGGGGAAGTGTGCTGAAGCCCGGTGGTGGTATAGGGCTGATATTGCCTGACTATCGCTATACCTGGAATGCGGCTGGCGATCAAAGCCAGTTCGGCCACAAGTGGAATTCGAGCGCAGAGATTTTCAGGCGTCTTTTCACTGAGGCGCTGGCCGATCACTTTGAAATGGAAGTTATCGACACATTGCCTCGAAAGATTAGCTTCGACGTCGTTTTGCGGAAGAAAGGCACGTTCGTTCCTTTTTCCATATCCAATGCCACGAGTTTGAATTCCGGCGCCCAACTGGCCGCGTCTGGCAAGATGATCGGTAACTCCGAGGTCCAGACCTGATTAAACAGCGATAACGAGACGCGCAGAGGCAAAAGGACCAAGTGAATGTACTTCAACGTCTATTCCGACACTGGCGAGACGATCGAAGGATATTTGATCCCTGATGGCTTTTCCACGAAGCCGACCATAACGGTGACGTGTAATTCGCAGACATATGGGCCATTCCCGTGTAACGTTTTTCTCGAAGGGCCGCTTAAACATGGCCACCACGACACAGGTGTCGTTGGCTTCCGCTTGGACGGTGAAAATGTGCCAGGGCTCCCAGGTTCATCGGACGTTCTCATTGCGGACGACGAGACCGGCTTTGTTATCTATCAGAGATATGACGCCAACCGACACGTTCCCAAACGTGTGTTCCGTCTCGAAACCCAGTTCGCGCCGCATAAGGAATTGGACAACAGTCTGAAGGACCACTTCCAATTTCATGCTGGCAGCGCTGAGCTATATGGCGGAGAAACCGTCCGCCAGATGCTGGAGATAGTCAATCAACCGTCGACCTACGTAAGCGGCCGAGTTTTGCTCAGGACGGTGCATCGCTACTTTACTGATGAAACCCTACGAATCACGTCCCTTAGAGACCCATTCTATGAGTTGGCCATAAGGCTCCTGACTGTCGCTTCTCATAAGAAGCGGCCACTAAAGTTCATGTCCGAGCGTGACATGATTCTCTTCGAGCCAGCGATGCAGCACTTCTCGGACACCAATTTTAGCGATCCTCAGGCTATTAAGGCAAAGGTACTCAGCGCACACAAAGACGTGCTTTCCCTTTTCGAGTCACCGTTCACGCACCAGCTGGTGGCGACCAACCCAACAGAAAAAATATCCCGTGATGGTGTGTCTAGTGCTCTTGATGCGCTTTCGCAGTTCACAATTTTCGATCCTCACGAAACCGATAGCGACATAGCGGATGCAATTAGTGAGAGCACCGGCATAGCGCGCGATGACATCGCTTTCTCGCCGGTCCGATCACCTTTCCTTGAAATCGCAAACATCTTGAGAGAGATCAAGATCCTGGAGCATGTGCTTGAAAATGATCTTATTCTGTTGCACTTCATTCGGAAAGCAGAGCAGAGAGCGAAATCATAACTGTTCTTCCAATATGCGATTTCCAGCGCATGCCTTAGTCTCTGGCATTCATCCGCTGTTGTCGGTATAAACTTGTGGCTGCGTCGCCACCGTAAAACCAAATGGCGACTGTATTGGATCGTTAGATCGACCCAGAATTCGAACGGAGTGGTTTTCAATTTGCCCTCGATATGTCGGAGCGACCAGTCTTGGATAGGCGTTAGATATGAATGTTGAGGTTGGTCACCTGAGCCAAGCGAATGGTGATGTTGATCTGGTATCCGCTGTGGTGGACGATGATGACGAGTTCGGCGAAGGCAAAGGGTTCTTTACTAAGAAAAAATCCTTTTTACTTTTCGTTATTTTGCCTAGCATTCTGGCGGGCATCTATTACGCCTTTTTTGCAAGCAGCCAGTATATTTCTGAATCGCGGATGGTTGTACGTACGATCGGGGTAAGCGAGCAATTCGATACATCCGAGAAACGCGATGGTCGATCCATCATCGGTGGCGATTCGCTCACACAAGATTCGTATATAGTCGCCAACTATCTGGAATCGCCGCAAATGGTGCGAATCCTCAACGAGCGTATCAAACTCCACGACTTGTTCTCAAAACCGGAGATTGACTGGTTCTCGCGTCTGCCCGCCGGTGCGAGATTTGAGGATTTACACAAATATTGGACAAGCCAGGTCGATACATATGTCGATGGTCCATCAGGAATTATCGTTTTAACAATCAGAGCCTATTCGTCAGCCGATGCCGTGACGATCTCAAAGGCAGCTATGCAGGCTGCCAACGAAATGATTGATAACATTTCTGAAAAAGCGAAACATGATCTGATTAAGCGTGGCGAAGACGACATGGATATCGCACTCGCGGACTACCGCAAGGCATTGGATGACCTGCGAGAGTACCAGAACAAGACCGGCATCCTCGATCCCTTAGCCTCAGCCAAGATGTCGAATGCGGTCATTGCCAAGTTAACCGAGCAGAAGCTGACACTAACAGTTAGTCTGAACTCGTTAACGGCGGCTGGCGCTGACAATTCGGCGCGCGGACGAGAACTGAAGCGCACCATAGAGGCCATAGACGATCAAATCAGGCTGCGACAGGACAGCGTCGCGGGGTCCAAAACACCTACAACTGGTGTCCAGCTTTCAAGCAGCATGACGGAGTTTTCCCGACTGGAGACGCAGCGGATCGTTACGCAGGCGCTCTACGAATCAACTGTGCGCAATCTCGATACCGCCAAATCCACCGCGCTGAAGCGGACAACGTTCATCTCGATTTTCTCGGATGCCCAAATCCCGGAGGAATCACGCTATCCGCAACGTTTCTCCCAGTGGCTGATCATCTTTGGCGGCCTGTTGACGTTGTGGATGACAGCAACGCTCATATGGATGTCTGTCGAAGACCATCGGGTGTAGGAATGATCACGCTGGACCGAGTGACGAAGTATTATAAGACGGCGGCGCACCGACGTTACATTCTTCGTGATCAGACTATGCACTTCGAGGCGGGCCGTTCCTATGGGCTGCTTGGCGTGAACGGTGCCGGCAAATCAACGACGATGCGGTTGATATCGGGTGCTGAACTGCCGAATTCCGGTCGCATAAAGCGGAACGTTCGAGTATCGTGGCCACTTGGCTTTGCCAATGGCTTGAACAACCAATTGAGCGGTAAGGAAAACCTCAAATTCGTCGCGAGGGCCTATGGGGAGGATTTCCGCCGTGTCCTTAGGTTCGTTGCGGACTTTGCCGAGATCGGAAGTTATCTTAACGAGCCTCTCAGAACCTATTCTTCGGGCATGATGGCGCGGTTTGCCTTTGGTCTCTCAATGGCGATTGAATTCGATTGCTACCTGGTTGATGAGATCACTGCGGTGGGTGATTCCAACTTTCAGAGGCGTTGTCGTGAGGCATTCCGCCAGCGGCGTGAGAAGTCTGATGTCATCATGATTTCGCACGATATGGACACAATCAAGGACTATTGCGATGTCGCTATAGTTTTGATTGACGGCCACATGGTGCAGTTCGATAGTGTTGAGCAAGGTATCGCCACCTATATGCGCCTGAATCGCTAGCAGCTTGTGGCAGGGGAAACGCGTGACGGATAGTAATCAGATTGTTCAGCAAGGTGCATTATCGGCATCTGAGCGCCGGCAGAAAATGGCATCCGCTCTGAGCGCTTATGCCCGCATGCTGACCTTTGAAAACCGCTCGCGTCGTAACCTCTATCGTCTTGCGGGCCTTGCGCCGCGCACGCGTGACAAAGTTTTCTCGATACTTATCCTCGTTTGCTTCGTGCTGACTTTTATCATCCCGATGATAGCAAGCACGGTTTATTACGTTTTTATCGCAAGCCCGCGATACGCGTCCGAGGTGCGCTTCGTACTTCGTTCCTCCGCTCCAATGTTGAGCCGGGACCGTTACTCCAGTTCCACCGTCGAGCCAAAAGCAAAGATCGTGCAGGACACTGCCGTTCTGCTGAATTATATCGATAGCCCCGCCATGGTGCAGGATCTTGAAAAGAACGTCTCGCTGAAGGACTACTTCGCCAGCGATGATATCGATCGTCTATCGCGGCTGAAAGCGAACGCCAATCAGGATGAGGTCCTGAAATATTGGCGGAAGCATTACACGGCATCTGTAAATCCAAAAAGTGGAATCGTTGAGCTTGAAGTGGCAGGTTATACTGCTCAACAGGCTCGTGACCTGCTGGAGCTTGTGCTTCGCCTGTCGGAGCAGCAGGTTAACAGGCTAAGCTCAGGCATGTGGGATGATCTGTTGCGAGCTACGCAACAGGATGTCGACAGTGCCACCAAGGAGGTGGGTGACCTGCGCGGCAAGCTCCGCGACATTCAGAATTCAAGTGGGATCTTTGATTTGGATATGTCAGCAGAGCGGCTCAGTACCGTTTTGACTGGGGTTGAAGCAAACATCGCCGATCTAGAAAGCCGCCGCAACGCGCTCACCCAAACAATAGGGCAGGGTTCGCCGCAGTTGTCGGAAATGGAGCGACGGCTAGATGGGCTTAAAGCAGAAGCAGGACGATTGAGAGATAGCGCTGCGAGCGCGCAAAAGGATAGTCTGTCAGGAAATGCAACAGCGTTCGAAAATGCGCAGCTCAACCTGAAGCTTGGAGAAGATAAGCTGAAATCCGCTATCACTGATCTCGAGAAGGTTAAGCTCGTCAGTTCTTTGCAACTCGTTTATGTGGATAATTTCACCCAGCCCACTTTGCCTGATTTCCCGAAGTATCCAAAACTGGCGCTGAACCTCTTCTTAGCTTTGCTCATATTTGGCTCGATTGCCGTCGTGACCTGCGGTTTTGTCGCGCTCATGAGAAAAAAACTGGATTAACGGTCTGCTCACTCCCAGGACGAAACCCTGATACGAGCTGAATTGAATAATACCTAAACAACAAGGCTAATATGCACGGAACCTCACAACCCGTTCTCCGAAAAAAAGGAAAAGTTTCGATAAGCGAGGCGTTGCAGCGAAAGATCAACGTTATGCACGCCGTCATCCTGCGCGACCTCCGTAGCCGCTATTTCGATCACGGCCTAGGATTCCTGATCGTCCCACTTTTCCCGGTCGCGCACATGGCCATGCTGCTGATCATCTACAAGGTTGTGGACCGACAAGCCGTCTTCGGAGACGATCTTATTCTGTTCTTCGCAACCGGCTTGATACCCGTGCTGATGTTCAACTACGTCTCCCGTTTTATGTCAGTGTCTCTACTTGCAAATAAGGGGATGTTGGCTTTTCCGGCAGTGAAGCTTTTAGATATAGTTTTGGCTAGGTCGATGCTGGAATTGTTTGGTATAGTGCTGTCTGTTATATTTGTGATAATAATTCTTGTTTCAGCTGGATCTAGCCCGATACCTGCGTCGATGGTGGATGTTGTATCCGTTCTCGCGGTCGTGGCATTACTCGCAGTCGGCGTAGGGATTATTGTTAGTGTAATTTCAGTTATATGGCCATTTTTTGCTATGTTTTACGCACTGTTCACGGCAATTATTTACATAACGTCAGGTGCTCCAATATATCTACATTCTCTTCCTGAAAATATATTATACTATTGCTCATTTAATCCGACCTTTCACGCAGTTGAATGGATAAGATCTGCCTATTACCTTGGCTATCCATCCTATCAGTTGAATAAGGTTTACTTAATGAGCTGGGCGTTTTGCAGTCTTGCCGTTGGCCTATCTATGGAAAGAATATTGCGACGATTTGTATCGAGCTGACGTTGTTGTTCTATGGTCTAAAATGCTATCGAGATCTCACAAAGTTGTTATCGATTTGACGTTTAGCTCTGCCATATCTAGAGAGGGTAATTGCCAAACGTTGCGATGGCTTTGATGCTGTGTTATCCGGCGGCCTTGCTTTCCGGGGCGAAGGTCATTGCGATGACTACGCGCTAGCAAAGTGGACCGAAAGCAGCGGATTAAGACCTTATGTTTGTCTAAGTCTGTACATTTTATCAATGCTGAATGATTGAGTAAAAACTCATATGAATACACACCCAGTTCAAGATGAAAATTTGAGCACCATCAGCGCCGAAAAATCAAGAACATTTCGGGAAATGGTGTCGCTGCGCGATAATTTCAAATCTCGCATAGGTGTGGCAGGTGCTGCGGTTAAATTTCAAACGCTTTTTAAGGAACATGGCACGCGGGAAATTGCAGTTAATCTCGGTATTGCGCTCTTTGAGGACGGGCAACACGCAGAAGCCTGTGTGGTCCTCTCGTCACTTTTTCAAGAGAATGATGACGCACTGCGTCACCGCGAGTACGGTGCGATAATTGCGATTTATTACAGTTGGGCTGTTGCCCGGCTTTCTCGCGAACGTGCGGTGGCATTCTTGATCGGCCGCTTGGAGGCAAGTGACCCTTCATCAGACCGCTTACTTGATATTCTTTTTACAGATTTTTTCGATGAAAATCTTTTCATGAGCCTTCGCAAATTGCCGAGAACGGCGCTTCCCCTTCAATTGGGTGTTTCGGCATTTAGGGCGGTCTACGAGCGTTTGTCGTCAGCTGATAAAATCGATGCGCTTGTAGAAATAAATTCGGCGTATAACCGTGACGGACTGCTGAACACTGAGTTTAACAGGCCGATCCCGAATTATATTCGGGACTCAACGCCTTATTCTACAGCAAGAATTGCGTTGATTGGTAACTGCCAGTCCTCAGCTTTGAACTCGATTCTATATCGCGTTAAAAATGTAAAAGTAGTTGCTCTCGTAGACGTGAATGCGCAGGGAAGCGAAGCTTATAAACATGCAGAATGGACCGTACGCCATTCACAGGACATTGATATTTGTTTCTCCCAGCCGATGGGAGATAGTTTTGAGAATATATCGTCTAGCGCTATGAAAAAAAAGTACGGTGACAGTTTTTTTCAATACACTAATCTGTATTTTACCGGTTATCACCCGGATTTAATGTATTATGGTGCTCGTGGGTTGCGAGTTCAATCGGCAATGGGCGACTACAACAGTCGCATAGGTCTGATTAGCTATCTCAAACGCCTGAGTGTCGAAGACTGTTTGCCGCTATTTTGTGATAAATCATACGAAAAGCTAGATTACTATAGGAAATTTAATCTTTCGAAAGAGGAGCTGTTAAAAAGAGATAGTGGCAACGACGTTAGATTTGCCTCAGAGTTCTTCGAAATTGCCCAGAAACGACTTCCGTTGTATACTGTCAACCATCCAACCTCTCATGTTTTAGGTCCTTTAGCCGAAGTTATTGTTCAGGCAACGGGGCAAGCAAGACCGGAAATAGACATTGACGGGATCCGTAATCCGTTAGTGGAGGGTTCGATCTGGCCGGTCTATCCTGAAGTAGCAAGATCACTGAATTTGGAATACAGGGGCGGCACAACATTCTATCCGGGTTTTCGAGATGCTTTTCCGCCAATGACTTTGCGAGAATTTTTAGAAATGTCGTTCCAGCGCTACGACAATCTCGGCTATGATGAGCTCATGGGTATTCCTGGATCTGAAGATTTGGCGAACACAGATTTGTAACTCGCAGGCGAAGGACCTAAGGGTAGTTAGGCTTTAGTTTTTGTTTTCCAGTTTATAGAATTTTTCACTGAACTCAGGTGACCGGAGTAGTCTCTCTCTCAGTTTTGCGAGACTTGTTTCTGTGGAGTGGGAGACGACAGTGTCCGTGCTTTCGGGCGTTCGTCCAAGTATCCAGTAAAACGCGTCAAAAGCGTCTACAAGATTGGGTCTTCTGTTGAAGTCCACCCCGTATATGATTTTCTTCATCATAGCTTCAGCTAGGTTTGGAACGACATCGGCGCCGTCATCTGCGAAATGTCTTGAGTAGGCATGTGACAAATCTGAAATATCTTTGCTTGAGCAAAGGTTCTTGAGTGTTTCGTCTTTGATCGATGACGACGCGGAGTCCGCCACAAAGGCGAGCGTCTTAAAGTCGAAATTCCTGTGCATACGCTCCCAAACAGAGTCGGAATAATGCACCGAAGATGGGCCGTATTTTGCGTTATCATCGCTGGTGATAAAGTCATCATACCTGAGAACTTTGCCACGCTTTAATTGGCTTGCGGCATAATTTGTGAGCCATTTCATTGCCGGGTACCGAAGAGACCAGGTTATGTAATCGTTCCTGAAGGTATCTTGCGAAATGGTTTTTCCTTCGAAAACCGTTGTGGGCATGAAATCGAGCAGCAGGATATTGGTTTTTTCCAGCTTTTCGTTGAAGAATGCGCACATCTTATCGATGTTTTGCATCAATATTTCTGCATATTCCTTGCTGCCGAAACGTAAGAGCCTGGTGTTCTCGCCAAATTGGTCTTTATACTTTTCCCATTTCCCTACCATTTCATACGGAAAGGAAAGGTATCCATCGCCAAAATCGATTACGGGGCATCTGACGTCACGAATGAAGTCGATGACAATTAGGTCGATATCATCGCGACAGCAGACATCCTTGAACCCTTTTCGGTTTTCAAATTTCATATGAGAGGCGAGCGTCTGATCGGCTATGTCAAATTCGGGAAGGGCCACCTTTCTGTCGTCCATCAGGCTGATGGTGTTCACCCTAAAAAATTTGAACAGGGGCTTAGCCTTTGCAACTTTTTCGGCAAAATTCTCCGAGTAGCAACTGCCGATGTATCCGATGTTCATTTGGCTTCCCTAATTCAATTGGAGGTTTCAGGCATAGACATTTTTTAGTCCGTATATGTCAAGTCACACTATTAGTGAGTGTGCACTCAACGCCCCTAACGCTCTTCGGCGAGATAAGTCATGTTGAAGAAAGCTCTGGCCTATCTTGGAGTGCGCCCTAATTTGAACTGGCGGGGCGGTGATTTACAGGGATTTACGCTCCAGCCGCTGCGGCGCCGACGAGCCCTTCGTTAGCGAAATCAGCACCTCGTTGCTGATCTCGTTGTGTTGCCAGAACGCGTGATCGTCTCTACTCGATCCATCATCCTGCCCGTGCGTCGTCGAGGGACATGAATCAATCAGCATTCAGGCATTTGGCGTGGAACTTGCCATTGGTGCTCTCTTGTAGCTGTCGTCGGTCAGCCGGCGTGGTTGCGGCGAGTCGATTAGACACCTTGATTGTCAGTCCCCAGAACGAGGTCTTGGGAAGATGAATCGACATCAATCTCTGCGCTGTTGTTGGCGTAGCAGCCCGGCTCGCTGGCTACCCATTCGAGCGCAGGGTCTCCATCCCGCCATTGTAATCTAGGCGCGCATCGACCGCCGGAGAGGAAGTGGGTACGTCAAGAATGGCGATTTGCTAAAGCTAGTTTGCGAGGAATGTTGCGACTCTTTGTTATATATCGCCCCGCCCCACCGTTGACCTCAAAGTTAGTTCAGCTTGAAAGCGAATTTTATTTTTTTACACGTAATGCTTGGTCAATGGCGTTAAGTCTGCTATGGGCTGGTGTTGTGTCGTAGTCTTGCGTCAAGGCTTGGGTTGCTATGAAAATTCGGGTGTATTATGTGAAGCATTCTTGGATTATCAAAGTATTTCAGTCCATTGCCGGTCCAGGTGAAGCCGCCGACCTTTCTGGGCATGATGAAAACGGCACTATGGTTGCGCCGAACATCGAACGAACAAGGTAGTAAAATGTGCATTTTCGCTGACGTGGCAAATTTGCAAAAATAGCAACTGATCGAATCGACCGCTTGTACGGGTTGATTTAATGCATGCTATTTTGATGCATGGGGCGCGAATGTTCTATTCATTGGAGAATTTTTGTTATGATTCCTTCGTACTTGACCGAGGAGCAATGGTTCGACTGGGCCGCACAGTATGAAAACAGGTTCGGTAAAGGAATCCATGATGCAGAAGCCCAAAAGCGATTTCTGACAGCCTGGTACTTCTCTAAAATTGGAGTAGATTCCAGCGTCCTTTTATCAAAGGACGCTGTTGCGGCACTGCAGGAAGTAAAGAGTTTCTCCCCGGGCTTGCGTTTGCCAAGATTTCTTCACCATATCTACAGCGGCCGCGCTGATCTTCGCAGGGCATTTCCTCCAGACGACCGCAAGACGCCGGAAAATTTGCTGAAATGGTACAATATATATGGGGTAAAGGAGTTCGCCTCGGCCAGTGCGCATTTGTTGGGTGGAAAACCGGGTGATGCTTCCGTCCAGATGCAAAACCGCGAGATGCAGAAACGTTCGTTCGACAGGCTGAAGTCAGTTTCAAGCGACGGTGCGCTTGGCGTCAACATTGTTGGTTATGCTCAGGGCGAATTTGGCCTCGGCGAGGATGTCAGGACGTTAGCTAAATGCCTCGATGTTGCTAATATAGATTATTGTGTTTTCAATCTTACGGAAGGTTCTAACGCCCGGCTCGAGGACCATTCACTGGATCACAAGTTCAGCGACACTCCATCTTATCCGGTTACCATCCTTTGTGTCAGCCCCTTTGAAATCCCAAGGGTGCGCAGGGAATTTGCAGAGAAACTTTTTGAAGGCAAGTATGTAATAGCTTACGCGCCCTGGGAAATTGAGACTTATCCTAGAGTTTGGGTCGGGGCGTTGAGTTGGGTCGATGAATTATGGGCGATTAGCCGGCACGTTCTGGAATCATATAAAGGGGTTACCAGCACCCCTTGTGTCTTTATGCCGCCCGCGGTCGACATTTGGAATCCCCCTCGCCGGAAAAAGGCGAGCGGCCGTCCATTTCAGTTTGTTTGCTCCTATGATCCTAACTCATTTGTGACGCGCAAGAATCCCGACGCGGCTGCCAACGCCTTCAAAATTGCTTTTCCTGATGAAAACGAAGATGCGTCGCTCCTTTTTCTCGTTAACGGAAAAAACCCGCACGATAAGTTTACGAGCCGCTTAGCAGACATCGCTCGGGCTGACCCTCGTATAAAATATCTGATAGGCACGCATTCCAGGCGCACTTACATCGAATTGTTGGCGGCTGCCGATTGTTTCCTCTCGCCTCACAGAGCAGAGGGCTTTGGTCGGAACATTGCTGAGGCAAAGGCATTGGGCGTTCAGGTGCTGTCGACCGGTTACTCCGGACCGGTGGATTTTACTGACGAGAACGAACAGGTTGCCTGGAGCTACGTTCCGGTCGGCAAAGAAGGATACATCTATTCAGAGGACGCACAGTGGGCTGAAATCGATATCCTGGATTTGGCCACCAAGATGCTCCGCCTATATGAAAATAGGACCGCCGTTTCCCAGGTTCGTCTTGCAGAGATTTATACTATCAAACAAGCGGCGGACAGATATAGAAACCGACTCACGCAGATTGGATCACTGGAAAACAATCGTGAACTGGATCTTATCGCCTGAGGGGCATTCCGAAAATGGTTAAGGGAATTATAAGCTCTTCACGAGTGTCTTGCCATTCGTAGAGCTGCATTAAGGAACTTACACGACAAACATACCCGTCTGTTAGCACTTTGATCTTGGAATAGAATTATCTAGATGCGTGATGTAAAATTAAGTATTGCTGAAACAAAAGCCACAATCGCGAACGGCGCGCAGCAGTTAGGGCGCATCGTCCGTCCAAAGCTGAGAGGTATGGTTGACGAATTGACGCTGCAGCGAGTAGCTGGCTGGGTGATCTTGGCCAACGGTAACTCACCCGCTCCGACTGTTGCTGTTAAGATTGCCGGCCAGATCGTAGGAACCGGTATAGCCGATAAATTGCGGATGGACGTTAAATCTGCAGGGTTTGCTACAGAGTTTTGCGGATTTGATATTCCGGTCGATCTTTCTCCGAGGGACATATTCGGCGACAATATTGAAGTTGTCGTCAAGCTTGACAACAAAAAATACAGAGATATTCCAGTATCGCCAGATGCGCGACCTTGGAAGGTGGGCTTTTGGAGCAACCACAATCGTCCTCCTCAACGCTGGAGGAGCCTTGCTGATCGAGTGAAATTTGACGCCGATCAATTGGGAACCCAAAAAGAGCAAGGCACCGCGCTCAAGAGTCTGCTTGTGGAAGGACCGCTGAAGGGCGACTACAGTATCGCAATCGTAAACCGCGAGTTTGCCAAGTCAGTTCTACCGTCTACCAATATCTTGACGCTTACGTCGGATGACAAAGGTTTGGAGGACGATGCTTTTTTCAACGCTGAAAAACGTCTTGTGGAACGCTATGATGAACGGGCTGACACTAGTGAATTCGATGTTCACAGTGTCAACACATGGCCGCCTGAAACAAGTCACATGCGCGCGCGCTTCAATACGCTTCACTGCTACGCATGGGAGGAAAGCTCGTTCCCGCCGCAATTTCTTGATGGATTTAACAAGCACCTCGACCTCATTTGTGCGACGTCGACGTTCACCAAAGTCGCCCTGGAGAATTCAGGGCTGACCGTTCCAGTTGTCGTCACAGGTAATGGCATTGACCCTTCGTTGTTCAACTTATCGAGAAGACGGCGGTCAAGAGGGCAGAGATTCCGCTTTCTCCATATGTCGTCGTGCTTTGCCCGGAAAGCTGCCGATGTTCTCGTCCGCGCGTTTGTTGAGGAGTTCGAGCACGATGACGTCGAACTGCATATCAAAACGTTTGACAATCCTCACAACAATATACGCGAAATTATCTCTTCTTACGGAGAGAAAGCCCGTAATATCACGACAAGTTTTGCCAATTTACCTACGGCAGCGGTTCGAAAATTGTATCTGACATCGGACTGCCTAGTTGCCGCTAGCAGAGGGGAAGGGTTTCTCCTCCCGGCCGCTGAGGCAATGGCAATAGGCCTCCCAGTAATCACGACCGATGCCGGAGGCCAAGCCGATTTTTGTGATAACACGACGGCCTGGTTGGTGAAATCAACGGCAGTACCATCATACACTCATATGAACCTGAACGGCTCGTACTGGTACGAACCAGACATTTTAAGCTTGCGTCACCAAATGCGAGCGGTATTCCGTGCCTCAGAAGCCGAAAAAGATATTAAAGCGGTCCCGGCGAAGCAGCTTATTAGCAACACCTACCGCTGGGAAAAGGTGGCGAACCGCTATTTGGCTGCTGTGAGTAACCTTCGCTCGGCCGAGCGGCCCAGGCGCAGGCTTGCGATCGTTTCAACGTGGAATCAGAGTTGCGGGATCGCGACCTATTCGCAGGAGTTGTACCCAAAGCTCGTAGACGAGTACGACATTGTTGTGTTCACCGAACACACATCAGATATTATCGGAACTGATGAAGACTTTGTTGTTCGCAGTTGGAGCAGACGTCGCGATAATATGGCACCTCTCGCAGACCGGATCATTGATGGCGGTTTCGACGCGGTCCTCATACAGCACCACCCGAGCCACTTCAGCTGGGCGGATCTTTCCCTTTTGATCGACTGTGTGGTGCAGGGCAGCGCAAGCGGCATAAAGATTTTCTGCCAGCTTCATTCAACTTCAGGGCAGCACGTTGATATTCAGGCGCGTCGACTTTCGCTTGCTCGCGTTGATGCCTTTCTAGTGCACACAATCTCGGACGTCGAGGTGTTGGGGCCGATCGCCGCCGATACACGGGTTGCAGTTATTCCTCATGGTGTCCCCGTTTTGGCACTTGATAAAATCAAGCGCGCTGAAAACTCGACATTTCATGTCGGATCGTTCGGTTTTTGCATGCCTCATAAGGGCATAAAAAATCACATCAGAAGCCTTGCTATCGTGCGAGAGAAAATACCCAATTTGCAAGTGACGCTTTTGCACGCAGTCAATGATGACGAGAAAACCATTAAATATGCGGTTGAGGTCATGTCGCTCATCCACGAATTTGAGCTTGATGATGTCGTGACCATCGATTTCAGGTTTTTGGACAAAAAGGTCGTTGGTGAACGATTGTCAACCTGCGATCTGATCGTCTTGCCCTATGACAGCAATCTTGAAAGTGCGAGCGGAGCCATCCGGGATGTTTTGGGCTTGTCTGTGCCGATACTTACGACAGACGTATCGACTTTCACCGACGTGAGCGATTTCGTCTTTAAAGTGCCAACCAACCATCCGTTTGATCTGGCAAGTGAAATATTAAAACTCTACGAAGACGAGCAATTCAGAGCCTCTAAGATGCAAAAGCAAACCGATTATGTTCACGAACATTCTTGGGGCGTCGTGGCGTCGCGGATCTCTAACATTATTCAGAGTGTATCGTAATGGACGAAAAGACGACTGCAATAAAGATTTCCGAGCTACTCCAAGCAGATCAGGAGGCAATGTGCATCGAGATATTGTCTAAAGTCTACGGTGTGGACGATGCGATGCTGAGGACGTTCTACATCGATGCTCTTCGCGAAACCGGTTGGTCTAAAGAAAAAACGATTAACGTCATGCTAAACTTACTTCCAAAATCAGCATTACGGATGAGGTCGTCAAGCTTTTCGCGGCGTGAGAGGGATATACGTGATGCATTTAAAGGAATCATGGATCCCGCGCCGCTCGGAAAGATTCCAGCTATCATCGATAGCATGCGGCAAAACTCCGGCAGCTCGGCTGAATTTTTACTTGAGGACTGGGAGGGAATTGAGAGATTGGAAAGCTTGAGCAAGAATTACTTCTCACGGAATGAAAACATGCTTCGTCGGAATAGAGATGAAGGAACGGTCGAGGCCGGTCTGCTCAACGGTAAATATCTCATCGTTGCCTATGCGAAAGGAACTGGACTTTTTACTGGCCCAAACGTCCATTTCCACGGGATCCAAGAAGCTGATGAGCATCAACGTTTTTCACCGGGTTGGATATTTCATGGCCCGAAGATTGACGTTGATTCGGGTTCGTATGTCTTGAACATAGACATCAAATGCCATGACCCGGATGCTCGAATGATTATCGATGTTGTGGCGAACGGTGGCTTAAACAAGATTCTCGAATTGAAGACCATAGGAAATGCTCAGATGTCTTTGGGGTTCGAAATTGAACGGTTCCACAAAGGCATCGAGGTGCGCTGCTTGAACGATATGGATCACGATATCACGGGGGTACTTCGACGGGTGTCGTTCGGAATGGCATGATGTTGCTCCGAACCGCGCGGATTTCCGGGAGGCTCTCGCTGGTCAGGAATGCGGGCAAAAACAAACA
>Ga0075362_10000176_pt1 | contig 17558 bp, 14 predicted proteins | sample EndMetdeltDD1762_FD_71397 | JGI IMG/M metagenome (GOLD analysis project Ga0075362, IMG submission 71397) | Populus endosphere microbial communities from Tennessee, USA - Endosphere MetaG P. deltoides DD176-2 | ecosystem: Host-associated > Plants > Roots > Endosphere | place: USA: Tennessee...
TTTAATGTACAATCACTGGACGGATTTGGTTGTCGAGACTTACCGATAGCAATCGGTGCGGCGGGAGCGATCATTCATTATCTGAAACACCAGCTTCGGCGTCCGACCTCCCATATTCGATCTTTGGGTGTTTTCCTGTCAGATCAGTATGTTGCGTTAGATGTTGCGACCCAGGAAAACCTTGAGCTTGTCCGCTCCAAAGGGGGCAATCAGGACAGCAGCTTGCTAGCGGCGCTTGATCGTACCGTGACACCAATGGGGGCACGGCTTCTACGCCACTGGATCCTTAAGCCACTCCGATCAATAGCGGAGATTCAACGACGACAGAAGCTGATCCAACAGTTTCTGGATCAACCATTCCTCTTAAATGCAATGCGGGAGACCATGCGGCAAATACGGGATATGGAGCGAACACTGGGTCGATTAAGCCAGGCAAGCGGAAATGCACGCGACCTGATTGCCCTGCGAATTTCACTGGAGTCGCTGCCTGATCTTAGCGAGTCCCTCGCTGCGTTGCGAAAGGCGACACTGGCGGATCCACCGAGCGACTCACTCGCAGCTGAGCTCCATCGCGGAATTCATCCATTGCCTGAGCTCGTCCAACTCCTGACCGCGGCATTGGTGGACGAACCTCCGGCTCTTCTTAAGGAAGGCGGAATGTTTCGTAATGGTTACGACTCCGCATTGGATGAACTGCGAAACGCCTCGAAAGGGGGCAAGGATTGGATTGCCTCTCTGCAACAGCAAGAAATCGAGAGAACCGGAATCAAATCGTTGAAAGTCCGGTTCACCTCTGTGTTCGGCTATTTCATTGAGGTCACCAAAGCGAACCTTGATGCAGTTCCCCCCGATTACATGCGGAAGCAGACAACCGTCAATGGTGAGCGTTTCATCACGCCAGAGTTAAAAGAAGTAGAATCCAAGATTCTAGGGGCCGATGAAAGAGCGAAAGCGCTCGAATATGAGCTTTTTCTCCGTTTACGCGACAAAGTACTCGAGTTCCTGCCGAAACTCCAGGAAACAGCCTATTCCGTAGGCGTCGTTGACGTCGTCAGTTCACTTTCCGAGACGGCTCGATTGTTTGGCTATTTCCAACCGTCCATTTCTGAGGGGACGCGAACTTTTATCAGGGATGGGCGGCATCCTGTTTTGGATCAGAATATAACGGAGGAAAAATTCGTTCCGAATGATTGTCTGCTTGATGGTGAAGAGAATCGCTTAATGCTGATTACTGGACCAAACATGGCTGGCAAATCGACTTTTATCCGCCAGGTCGCATTGATCGTGCTGATGGCTCAGATGGGAAGCTTCGTGCCGGCAAGCGCAGCAGAAATCGGGATCGTCGATCGTATTTTCACCAGGGTAGGGGCCTCCGACGATCTCTCGCGTGGCCAATCGACATTCATGATAGAGATGAATGAGACGGCAAATATTGTCAACAACGCAACTGACCGGAGTCTTGTGATTCTCGACGAAATTGGGCGGGGAACATCGACATTCGATGGGCTATCGATTGCTTGGAGCGTGGCTGAATACCTCCATGAAGTGATTCGAGCGCGTACCCTCTTTGCCACCCATTATCATGAGATGACTGAGCTCGCAGTCATTTGCGCCGGGGTAAAGAATTACAACGTGGTGGTCAGAGAGTGGAATGATCAGATCGTCTTCCTCAGAAAGATCCAGCCAGGTGCAGCTGACAAGAGTTACGGTATCCAAGTAGCGCGTCTGGCAGGGTTGCCAAAAAGTGTCGTGGAACGAGCAAAGGAAATCCTCTCCAACCTCGAGGCCTCAGAACTGAATACGCAGGGCAAACCGCGCTTGGCGGAAGCAAAAGCATTCCGTAGCCGCCTGAGAGATCTCGAAGAAACCCGTCCTCAGATGAACCTGTTTGACTTCCGCCCTGAGTGAGGATCTAACCGGAACGTGAAACGCAGATTAAGTAGGAAGAGGAGTTAGCCGTCGATTACACAGATTAGCAGACAAATATCTCAAATCTGAATTTGTGGTTGGCAAACCGGAAAGTGTTCCTCCTTGCAATCCGAATGAAAACCATTTTAGATGAAGCCGTATAGCCTGCAATAATTTGTGGCTAAGCCTTTCTCCCTAAAAATCTGCGATTGGATTTATATAACTCGGAAACGGTTCCCATTTAAGTGAACTTTTCCGTTTTCATCGCAGCTGCGATGAAAAAAATCCTGTTCTTGATCGCAACCATCTCGCTGGCCCTCGGGATTTGTACGCCAAATCTTGAAGGAAGCCCCGAAATCGGATGAAGCGCACCAGACCAGTCCAACGGCTCACCGAACGACGCGTCGAAGACCTATTTCCCGAAGAATTTCTGACAAAGTCTGGTAATTTATCGCCTGGAGCCAGATGTCGATGATTACTGAAAACCGCGTCATAACGAACAAGGATTCCAAGGCGAAGATTCCACGTGGTTTATTCGGCTGGATTATCGGTCGGATTCGGAGCTTTTCCCATGCCGGACGTGGTTTGCTTATCTTGTGCCTCAACGAATTGCATTTTCGGATTCATCTAAGTGGGGCAACGCTAGCGATCGCTCTTGGGTTCTTTTTCCGGATTTCTTCGGTTGAATGGTTGATTCTGGTCCAGACAATCTTTGCGGTTCTTGTCGCAGAGGTATTTAACACCGCTCTGGAACACCTCGTTGATCTCGTGCAACGGGAGCATCATCCTCTCGTACGTGATGCCAAAGATCTGGCTGCAACGGCGGTCCTGCTGACTTCGATTGCCGCTGCAATCATCGGGATTATCCTCTTTGGTCCGCCCATTTTTCGGCTATTTGCCAGGTAATCAAAAAGAAAGCACTTTCCCCTCGCCAAGTCTTTGGTAAACACGTCGGTGGGTAGGTATGGTGTCTTACCTGATTATCCAGCAGCGACAGAATTCACCCTCTAATCCGCCTATGGCGGAAAGACCACGCCTGTTAGGGGAGTACGAAGTAAACTGTTCTTGCCTACTCCAATAGCTTTGATCGTTTTGGGCGCTTGCAACAACCAAAACGCACCTTACTTTAGAATAATTCTTGATATCGTTATTGTTTGTGCGAACCTGTTTTTGTGAAGCTTCCGTCCGAATTAACGCAACAATTGGCTGCTAATGGGATCCGGCTGACTAAACAGCGGGAGGAAGTTTTCGGTATGCTACTACAAAAACGCAATCATCCTACGGCCGCCGAGTTGTTTCTTCGTGCAAAGAAGCACATGCCTTCGATCTCGCTTGCCACAATTTATAATTGCCTGGATGCCTTGGTTGATTGTGATCTGGTGAAACAGGTTCATGCTGATCGGGCTGCGACTCGATACTGTGCAAATCTCAAGGATCACAGCCATTTCCATTGCGAATCCTGCGGCGCAATCACTGACGTTGAAACACCGTTTGATGGCGCTTGGAATCTTCTACCTGAGTATGCTGTCTATCATGCAGAAGTGTCCCTTCGGGGATTGTGTCCGAAGTGTTCGGCAGAAAACAAACCCGTGACGACAAACCAGTCTGCAACAGACGTGCTTCCAAAATCCGAGATTGCTACCCAACTATCAAAGCTCAAGACCCAAAACTCTTAGCCGTATCCATGAGTTCTATCGTTATCCAAAACCTGTACGTTTCCATTAATAACAATGAAATCATCCGAGGGTTGAACCTCAAGATTTCAAAAGGGGAGGTCCATGCAATCATGGGACCGAATGGTTCCGGAAAAAGCACGCTGGCCAAGGTATTGGCAGGCCACCCAGATTATACAGTCACCGGCGGCGATATCCTTTTGGATGGAGAAAGCATTCTTGAGGTTGAACCAGACGAACGTTCCCGGAAGGGCCTTTTTCTGGCATTTCAGTATCCAATGGAAATTCCAGGGGTCAGTAATGCGAATTTTTTGCGGGCTGCGGTTCAAGCTCGGTTGCCGGAAGGAAGAGAGCTCGACGTGACAGAGTTTTACCAACGTCTGTATGAAAAGATGGATCTACTTGAAATTCGTCGCGAATTTACTGCCCGTTCCGTCAATGAAGGATTTTCCGGGGGTGAAAAGAAACGAAACGAAATTTTACAGATGGCGATTCTAGAGCCGTCGTATGCTGTGCTCGATGAGACCGATAGCGGACTCGATATCGACGCGCTGAAAGTGGTCTCGAGCGGTGTGAACAAACTCCGCGGCCCGGAGGTTGGGATTCTTCTAATCACCCATTACCAGCGGTTGCTGAACTATATCGTACCTGATTTCGTGCACGTGATGAGTCAAGGCCGAATTGTTCGGAGTGGCAGTAAGGAGTTAGCCCTTGAGTTGGAGTCGAAAGGCTACGACGGGCTTAAAGATGTGGAATCTGTTGCTTTGCCTTGATTCCAAATTTAATGTTGCAACAGAAGGTTTGAACGATGAGCATCCAAACGAATACGATCGATATCAATCGCGATATTGGCGATTTTTTCTACAATGTGAAGCCGACTCACGATGCGGGTGTCGGTCTGACGGAAGAGACGATTGATTACATCGTTGATGTCAAAGGTGAACCAAATTGGCTTCGCGAATTTCGGAAGAACGCCTATCACGTCTTCAAGAGCAAGCCAATGCCAACAAGCTGGGCGAGCAATGAGCTTAATCTGATCGATTTCGATAAGATCCGCTATTATCTCTCTGGTAGCGCTGTCCCCAAGAGAACTTGGGAAGAGGTTCCGGAAGAGATCAAGGAGACGTTTGAGCGCCTCGGTATTCCGGAAAGCGAACGGAAGTTCCTCGCTGGTGTCGAAGCTCAGTTTGATAGCGAAGCCGTCTATTCAAACATCAAGAAAGCGGTCTCCGATCAGGGTGTCATTTTCATGGGAAGCACTGACGCTTTGAAAGAGCGTCCGGATATTTTCCGAAAATGGTTCGGGAAAGTGATTCCGACCGGAGACAACAAGTTCAGTGCGTTGAACAGCACCGTGTTCAGCGGTGGCAGTTTCATTTATGTGCCGCCCGGAGTGAAAGTGAAGCATCCGCTTCAGGCCTATTTCCGAATCAACGCGGAGAACTTCGGCCAATTCGAGCGTACCCTAATTATTGCTGACGAAGGCTCAGAAGTGATGTACATGGAAGGATGTACCGCCCCGAAATTTACCACCTCGACGCTCCATTCAGCTGTCGTTGAACTTGTGGCTCTTCCGGGCGCTAAGATTCAATACGTAACAGTCCAGAACTGGTCGCCGAATGTGTTCAATCTCGTGACCAAACGAGGACTGGCCATGGAGGAAGCGGAGATCAAATGGATCGATTGCAATATTGGATCCCGGTTGACCATGAAATATCCGAGTGTCGTGCTCAAAGGCCGAAAGGCCCGAGGTGAAGTCGTCAGTATCGCTCTCGCCGGTGACGGACAACATCAGGATACAGGTGCGAAAATGATCCACGCTGTAGACGAGACAACCAGTAATATTATTTCCAAGAGTATTAGCATTGGTAAAGGTCGGGCGACTTACCGAGGCCTCGTCCATGTGCCGAAGCATTTGAAGCATTGCAAAAACAATACTGAATGCGACGCCCTTCTGATCGACTCAACGAGCCGGACTGATACCTATCCAACCATCACCGTCCGTGGGGTCGGGAATTCAACTCAACACGAAGCTTCGGTGAGCCAGATTAGTGCAGAGCAAATCTTTTACATGCAGCAGCGTGGCCTAAGCGAAGGACAAGCAATGAGTCTGGCTGTGAATGGATTCGTGAACGATCTCGTGCGCCAGTTTCCGATGGAGTACAGTGTTGAGCTGAAGCGGCTGATCGATCTCGAAATGGAAGGTTCAGTAGGTTAATACTATTCGGGCTTACACTGGCACAAACGCTACCGTTTTTCCTGCCTTATAGGGCGGGCAGAGTCGGTATGGTTGCGGTAAAGGATCCTATCTATGCCAGGGCTTTTTGAACATTCACAATCATGACGACAACTACGACCGATCCATCTTCGATCATTGCTGCAATCCAGCAACCTGCGACCGAAGGGCCAGCCTGGTTCAAAGATCTCCAGGTGGCTGCTTTGCAAGAATTTGAGGGGGAACCATTTCCAGCGCGCGGCGACGAGACCTGGCGTTTTTCTTCGATTAAGAATCTATCGCTTGATAATTACCTGCCTGCTCCAGCATTTTATGGGGAAGTATCGACCCTAACATCTTCGTGTGCATTCCAAATGCCGGCGGGCCGAATCGTTTTCGCAAATGACATACTCGTAAGCGCTGAACTATACGATTCCAGCCTCGCTCAGCAAGGCGTCATCTTTACTACGTTGGAGGAAGGACTCGAGAAGCATTCTACCCTCTTGCAAGAGCATTTCATGGCCCAACCGGCAAAGCTGGGGTCAAAGAAATTCGCAGCACTTCATAAAGCTGCCCTCCGGGCCGGCATTGTTTTAAGCGTGCCAAGGGGAGTGGAGATCAGCGCGCCATTCGAGGTGTTTCATTTGGTGCAGGGCGATGGATCGGCTGTCTTTCCCCATACCCTCATTATTGCCGAAGAGAACAGCAAAGTCACATTTCTAGAACATTTTATCTCTGCAGATCCAACTCACCAGGGCTTTGCCTGTGGTGTAAATGATCTCGTCCTGAAACCGGGTTCCAAACTCACGTACGTCAGTCTGCAGGAGTGGAGTCAGAATTTTATGTCGATTCAGGTCAACTCAACCGTGGTGGACAAGGACGCAAATGCACTGAATCTTGCGCTGAATTTCGGCGGAAAATATTCACGTCTAGAGAGCGTCAGCCGTATGATGGCAAGTGGGGCCCGAAGCAACATGCTTGCGATCAACATTGGGAAACGGGATCAGGAGTTCGATCAACGAACGTTACAAGATCACTTGAGACCTGACACAACAAGCGATCTTCTTTACAAGAACGCTCTGTTCGACAAAGCTCGGACCATCTTTTCCGGTCTGATTAGGGTCGAACCAGGCGCTCATCGGACCGATGCTTATCAGAAAGTGCGGAACCTTCTCTTAAGCGCCGAAGCCGAAGCAAATTCGATGCCTGGTCTAGAAATTCTTGCTGATGACGTGCGTTGTACCCACGGGGCCACTACCGGAGAGATCGAATCGGAGGAACTTTTCTATCTCCTGAGCCGCGGCATCAATGAAGCCTCGGCAAAGGCTTTGATCGTTCGCGGATTTTTGAATGAAGTGGTCGACCGTCTTGAGAGTCCACTGTTAGAGTATCTCCACAATCAGATCGAGTGTCAGCTGCGCGCAAATAGTCTTGCCTGCCGCATGTGACTAACCGATAGTCAAAGTTGAGGTGAGTAACGGAATTAATGAACTGGAAAGTGGCGCTTCGCCGGCGAAGGAACAGCTCATTCCTCATTCATTCCCTGATACCAACGGAACGCCGCCCCTAGGAAGTAGCCTGTTTGTCCGCTAACTCGCAGAGCCCTCTTATTTTAAATCTCTGCGACCTTATATCCGGCAGTTACCAGAACATCCTAAGGCTCTTTTTCCGCCGCAACTTTCATTACCTCTGTAACTTGTCTTAAAAACCGTTAAAGAACCCGTTTTGGTTAATGGAATGTGAAAAATATTGGACATTTGCCGAAAAAATTCGAAATTGTTTTCACAAAATGTTGTGGCCTTTTGCTCAAAAAGGGGATGGTCCTTTGTTGAAAAATAGTCATTTGAGTGCCTATGTTTTCGAGTACATCGATATTTCCTTCCAAGATTGACCAAGTATCTATTTTCTCTTCCGAAATAATTTAGCAATCTCGTCGTAATAAGGTTTGCTGAGACGGTTGGCAGGGAATGTGCTGGATAAGTCGAGAAGATTATCGACCAAATGACCACGGAAAGGCCAAAGTCAAACAATAGCAAAAGCTTGAGCTCGCTAGGATAGGAAAAATATGGTCACTTTGTTAACTACTAAGTTTGCTCCCCTATTAGCTGCGGAGGCTGCAGTTCCTGGAGGACATACATTGCCCGCATGGGCGGTATGGGGTAAAGGGAACGTCGTTGTCGAAAAATTTGTCGAGGGTGGCCCTGTCATGTGGCCCATCCTTGTAGTTTTGATCGTGGCAATTGCGGCCATTTTGGAACGGATCTTCTGGTGGACTCGTGAAGGTACCAGACGTGATCCTGCCAAATTGGATAAAGTTTATGCCGCCCTCGAGCAGGGGAGCGTTGCAAATGCAGCTAATCTGGCGCGCGGTTCTAAAGACCCGCTTGTTCGAACAGTTTGGCATGGGTTGAATCATGTTCATTCTTCCGTCGAGGGGGCGTTGCAGATTTCTGCCGGAGAAGAAATTCAACGAGCCGGCCGGTTCATGTCTGTCATGGACACGACAATCACCCTGGCGCCGCTCCTCGGACTTCTTGGAACTGTGACCGGTATCATGGGTGCATTTAACGCGGTCCAATCCGGTAGTCTTGATCCGAGTAAAGTGAGCGGTGGTATCGGTGAAGCGCTGATCGCGACCGCTTGCGGTCTCGGGATCGCGATGTTCACACTGATTTTCTTTAACTATTTCAATGCACGAGTTGCTCGCCTACAATTTGAGCTTGAATCTACTTCGAATAACGTGATTCTGATGCTCCACTCGCTCCGCAACAAGAACGTTCTCGAACCCAATATCGGCACCGAAACAGATGCACGGCAGCAGTCACAGCGGTTCGCCAGTACCAATTAAGAAGGCTCGGATCGAGATCATTCCGTTGATCGACATCATGTTCTTCCTGCTCGCCTCATTCATGCTGGTGAGCCTCTCAATGATTAACATGAAGGGGATCGACGTTAACCTTCCGACGGCCACGAGTGCTCAGTCGAATACGAAGCCGGACTTTATTTTGGTCAGTATTGACGCCTTGATGGACATCTATTTCGAGAAGGAAAAAATCAATCGAGACGATGTTCTGGGTAAATTTCAAGCGTTATACAATGCCAACAAAGATACCCGCGTTTTTATCCGGTCGGATAAGGACGCAACATATGAGACGGTAGTGTTTGTTCTCGATAAGGCTCGGACGGCTGGGATTCAGAAAGTGGGTCTTGAGATCAAGCCCTTTGAAAGTAATTTAAACGGCAGTGCTCCAGCAACTCGCTAACCTTTCCCGTGAGGAGGTGTTGTAATGGCCAATCCAGATCTCAAGAGAGCTGCATTTTGCAAAAGGGATACCGGACCGTTCATCTGGTTCATACTCATTTCGCTCATTGTCAACGGTATCGGTGCCGTCGGCGGGTGGTGGATCAAGCTGCCAGCACCGGAGGAAGAAAAGGTTATTCCACTGGATTTAGTTGATGCTAACGACGTTGAGAAGTTGGGCGATCCAAATGCTCCGGAAGAAGCTTCGCCACCAGAGCCCGAGCCGACTCCACCACCTGAACCAGAGCCAACTCCGCCCCCGCTCGATAAGTTGCCGGAATTTGAAATTCCAGAGCCGACGCCAACCCCAACGCCAACTCCATCACCGGTGAGGACACCGAAACCAAAGCCGCAACCTACGATCAAACCTCAACGCACGCCGCAACCCGCAACCCCAGCGTCTGGGTTGGTGAAGGGTAGTCCGACTGGTGCGCCAAACGGTACAGGTAACGGTGGCCCACGGTCGGGTTTGTGGCTCCGCAGCCCGAAACCTCCGTATCCACCCCAGGCTCAGCAACTACACATTACCGGTGAGTGTAAGGTAAAGATCACTGTTTCGAACGGGATCATCACCGATGTTACCTCAATTAGTGGTCCGCCAATGCTGGGCTCTGCCGCAGTACGATGGATCAAGGGCAACTGGAAAGGTGCGCCGACAACTAACGGGACGTTCACTCTGCCGGTTAGTTTCGTGCTCCAGTAAGATCGACCTACATTTGGTTGATCAATTCAGAAACGCCGACCGATAAGTGCTGGCGTTTTATTTGGTGTGGCCGATAGGACGTACACACATGGTGGTTAAAGTCTACTACACACCACAATAAGTGAAAGCATTAGCCAGAAGGATACTGACGACGAGATGAAAACCGAAGGAAGTCAACGGTGAAACATTGGGGCAATGGAAGTCTTTCAATATATTGGATTTACTATAATAACAACAAGCACTTGTGTAACGCGTTGGAATACAAAACACCCAATGATTGTCCCGCCGTTTTTAAAATTGCGTCTAAAAGGAACCCCATTTACCATCCAAAAACCAAATTAGGAGAACCGTAAATTAAACCAGTGGGTTCGGGATTATTACTTCCTGAGTTACCCTGATCCATTAACAAATTCAGTTAAAAACGCCTTTTTTCCTGTGTCCACTTTTTCCGGAGAGGTATAAATAGAATAAGGTCTAGATCCCAAATGAAAAAACAAGTTTCAAGAATTTCAAGATTACGTTAGGTAACTATTTTGTTTTTCTGGGCAAACATATTAAAACATGTAACTCAAATCGTGCTTGTTCAGCTGGTTGGCAATGCTTTTCAACTGTTAATAGGTACGTCTTGTGTTAAGAGTAAATAGTCTTGAAAAAACGGTTTTCATATGCTGTGAATCGATAACAAGAGAACTTCTGTACCGCGTTTGAGATTCGTAGTCCACATCGAAGTTTACAATTAATTGTGACTAAATACGTGGGTTTCGAATTTATTCAAAGAAAATCTGATTTTCTTGACAAAAATGGCGGAAGTACTTATTTCAGCACCTTACGTTTAGCAGACGTCAGATTAGTTTGAGTAAAACGAGCTATCAAGTTTCGTTTATACCCGTGTTTAGTTGGTGCCTGCGGCGGGTTGTTCTCAACTTTAGGCAATCCAATCGCCTAAATTTGTCTACAATACCCTCGCTAAAACGTGAGGCCGACACTGCAATATCTGTGTGGGTCTCGTTTGTTTTTTCGACCCAAGGAGTAAAATGATAAAAACGATCAGGCATACATTAATGACTAGTTTAGCTGTGTTAAGCAGTTCATTCTTGCTCATATCGCCGCGTGTGAATGCACAACAAGCTGCATCTTCCCCAAGCTCAATTTTGACAGGTGACGTGGGCGCTGCACCTGGAAGGGATAACCAATCTGGAGAGCTTGAACACGTCACTGTCACTGGCTATATTGTGCCACGTGTCGGCGATGGTCCAGCACCAGTGACTTCGCTTGATAACAACTATGCCCAACGGCGAGGGGCAACCACTGTTCAAAGTGTTCTCCAATCGTTGCCTCAAAACGTCGGATCATTCACTCCAGCTGTCAGTGCAGGTCGGAGTTTTGTGCCGGGAGCCTCTTCAGTGAACCTTCGTGGACTCGGTGAAAACAACACGTTGGTGCTCATTGATGGTCAACGACAAGTTTCATTCCCTTTGGCGCAAAATGGGACATCCAATTTTGTAGACATTAATTCGGTGCCCCTTGCCGCCGTTGATCGAATCGAAATCTTACGTGATGGAGCCAGCGCCACTTATGGGGCTGACGCAATTGCGGGTGTGGTCAACATCATTTTAAAGGATGAATATAATGGAGCGGATCTGTACACCCACTATGGCATAACACAGCGAGGGGACGGGGCAGAATACCGCGCGTCATTGACTGGCGGGATCGCGTCCAAACTCTGGAATAATGAATCGAAGTTCAGCATAGTGAGCGCCTTTGATTACTACGAGCTTGATCCGATCAAATCGAGTGATCGTGGTTTTTCATCGGATCCTGACCATTCTTCTAGGGGTTATAATAATACAAGCTCATCTTCAGGTAACCGACTACAGACGATAGATCCGAGCACTGGGAACTTCGTTTTGGAACACCCTGGATTGAATGGCATTGGGGTGAAGCCGTCAGATTTTACTCAAGGCTTACCCGATTCAACGACTCCATTCTACAACTTTACGCCTTATACAAACCTCATTTCGAGAGAGCAACGAATTGGGGATTTCACAAAGATTAAGTTTGAACCGACAAATTTTTTACGATTTTATGACGCGTTTTCGTATCAGCACCAGGAAGAGAATACTCAGATCGCACCAAGTCCTATTTCAAGCAGCGATGGTTTAGTGGTACCAGCCAACAATCCATATAATCCATACGGCCAGGATATTCCTCTTTTCTACCGAGCATTAGATGCGGGTCCCCGGCAAAATACCGTTACGATTGATACAACGCGCAATGTTATCGGTGTTCAGTTGTTCGACTTGCCGAACAATTGGTTCGTCGATGCTTCGCACCTGTATGCGGAGAGCGACATGGATAACAAAAGCCGTAATTACCTATCGAAATCCCGTTCGCAGGATGCACTTGGTGGATCGGCAATCGGGTTGGTTGGTCAATATTATAATCCATTCCGAGATAACAGCATTTACAGGGATGCAGCCAATACAGCGTTGATTAACTCTGCCAAGGTGCCGACCTTTGACCGGGCACGAAGCTCGCTGGCCATCTGGAGTCTGAAGGCAGGTGGGGAGCTATTCAGTTTGCCGAGTGGAGCGATCACATTAGGTCTTGGATTGGAATATCGAGACGACAAAATCATCGATCGCAAGGATATATTTTCTCAAAGCAACGATGTCGTTGGGAGTGGTGGGGCCAGCGGTAATGGGCAACGATGGGTTCGGAGCGGTTATTATGAGTTATCGGTGCCGATTCTTGGGGATAAATGGTCGTTGCCAGGCGCTCGACTTTTCGAAGTGGTAGTGGCCCAAAGGTATGATGAATACAGCGATTTTGGGAGTGCTGCGAAGCCGAAATTTTCGTTCCAATACAAGCCGTTAGATGACTTCACCATCCGAGGAAGCTATTCTGAAGGATTCCGCGCACCATCGATTGCCGAATTGTTCTCAGGTCAGACGAAGGGTTTTCAACCAGGATTGGTTGATCCGAAAACAGGACCTCTTGGTGATACACTTCTGATTTCAGGAAGCAATCCTAGTCTTAAGCCCGAGCTTGCTTACAGTTACTATTTAGGTGGCGTTTGGACTCCAGGGTCAAAGGATCCAGCGCACAGCCCCGTTGGCTTTCTGAGCGGTCTCAATGTGTATGTTGATTATTATAATATCGAAAAAAGAAACAACATTGCCAGCGTGGATCCACAATTCATTCTGAACCATGAATCGCTATTTCCTGGGGGAGTTGTGCGTAATGCAGGAAGTGCGGTGTTGGCGATTAATGATTCTTTCCAAAATATTGGTCGACTTGAAACAGAGGGATTTGACTTCGGGTTTACGTACAGCACCAAGGAATTTATTTGGGGCAAAGTCGATTTTGAGTTTAATGCGAATTACATGCGGCGCTACGTAATACAGAATCTTCCTGATCAACCCTTCGTTGTAGAAACGGGCACATATACCTTGCCGGTTTATAAACATTTGGCGCAAGTCTTCTATTCAAAGACTCTTTTTGGGATGGATATGTTCTCGACAGGTGTAACATGGAATTACATCGATTCTGAGCACGATCAGGCGCCCGAACCAAGTGGGAAGATTCACGTGATCGGAAACTGGAACACGTTTGATTACCAGATCAGTTACAATTTTGGGAAAGCGGAGGAGTTGACGCCCCAGACCCCTTTGCCAGGTTATTCGAAGGATGGGAAAAAATTGCTTGGCGAGAAGGCTATTTCTCTTGGCAAAGAGAGTGGAAATGCCAGTTGGAGGAGATACTTAGCGAACACAAAACTAGTTTTTGGGGTAAACAACATTTTCGATGCTGCGCCGCCATTTGCTGATCAGGTAGAAGGTTACGATACACAAACTACGAATCCGCTGGGACGTAATTTTTACGTAGAGCTCGAGAAAAAATTTTAAGCTGGATTTGCTTTGCCTTGATTCCAAATCCAGGGAGAGAAAAATAGAGATAAATTTGAGAAATTCCATAAACATTGTGTAGTTTATGCAAATGTTGTTGATGGTATTTATAAGCTAACATCGAACTCATATTTCTGGGGAACTAAAGTAATGTGCAACACATTTTCGAAATTGTTCGAAGCTAAATTTTTGCAGGATAATTCCTGTCAAAATTCTAGCACTCTCACTGTGTTAGAGCACTTTGAGGATTACCTAAAAAATAAACGTAACTAATGGAAGAAGTCGCAACAACTCCCTCCGGAGTAGTCACAGCCAAGTGGGTGGTCAGAACTCACTGGGTTTAGCTGCCAAATTGTTTGTCGGATGGCTCGGCGACGTAGAATCCCTGAGGCTTAAAAATCCGGCTCTGGCCGGTGTCATTGGAAATTCCGGCGAGAGAAAGTAATACGCTGGTTTGAATCAATTCAGTCTTAACAATTAACAGATTAACTAACTATGGAAAAAGAGATAGAGCTATACGAAAAATTGGCGATCCAGTTAATGCTATAATGAAACTTGGATCGATGTTCGCTATAAACGGCTTATTCGGCTGCAATAAAGAAGAATAGGGCCAAGTACTGACGCTTGCATGCTTGCCGGCTTTGCCTTGATTCCAAATCCAGGGAGAGCAAAATTCAAATACGATTTGACATTTGCTAGATTGGTTTAGGTCTTTGGCAAGATGGATGGCAATAACCGCTTTCCCGAAGCCACTCTCAGTCGATCTGGACAGAATCCATCACGAGGGTATAATCTTTCCCTATGAGCTTTGATCAAATTCTCGAAGAACTACCAAACCTCACAGCCGAGGAGAAAGGATGCCTTTGGAATGTGTTGGAGTCCGAACTCTCCTGGGCAGAAGAAGAAGAGCAAATACTTGAAGAAGGTCTCTGTTCTCGCAGGGAAGAACCAATGCTTAATTTCGAAAAATTCCAACAGCGCATTCAACAAGGAGTGGGTTGGAAATAGTTGTTACCGAAAAAGCCACGCGCGATCTAGAGCAATGGCTTAAGCACATTGCGGCGGACAGCCGACCAGCGGCAGAAGCATTCGAAAAACGTATCCTGAGGGTCCTCCAGATACTCAAAAAGCACCCTGAGGCCGGTCACAGACATCCAAAGCGTCATAGCATTCGTAAACTGGTCGAAGCTCCAATTATCATTTATTACGAACTATTCGAGGACCGAGTCGAAATCCTTCGCTTCTGGCATGGGTTACGTAACCCACGAGCAATTCGCTATCGAACTTAAACACTGGCTTTCTGAGCTTTGCCTTGACTCCAAATCCAGGGAGAGCAAAATCAAGGAAAGATTGTGATGAGAGGCATTTGGGCTTTGCCTTGATTCCAAATCCAGGTAGAGCAAAATACTGGTACGCAAAACATTACGGCATAGGTCGCTTTGTCTTGATTCCAAATCCAGGTAGAGCAAAATCGCTCTTGGTAACCAGCTCTCTATGAGCTGGTTACCAGAGCTGGATTTGTTCGGGAAGTTTCTCTGCCGATACTTCTTTTGCAGGCTAGCCGTAGATGACGAAAGATCGCTCCCCCTGTGTACGTGTTACAGTTTTTATGCCCTGTCGGATGATTAATACCGTCTTTTCACTGGTGGTGAAGGTGCCTCGATGTTTGTGAGATCAATGTCATTCTCCTGGAGTGTGTGCAGCAGGTTGTCTAACAGGAGGGGTAACCCGTCGACATGCTTTTCCCAGTTTAACTCCTGAAAATTCACAATTTGTTCCCTAAGTCTGAGAGTCAGCAGCGATTTATACTGCTCAAGCGGATCAGTCACCGGAGCATTGGTGTCCGCCTTGCGGCTGATTGCTTCTTCAAAATCTTCTGCGGCGAGTTCGCTCAATGTTTCTCTCAACTGCCGAACGGTCTCTGCCAATTGTGCATTCTCTTCCCGCAGTTTTGCGATCTCTCTGTTGCTGCCTTTGTAAGGGGCGCTGTCCCGTTGCTTCGGCTGGGATGGCGTTTGTTTGAGCTGATTTTTGACTGTCTGGAGTTCAGTGCGGAGATCACGGAATTGTGATTCGATCTGCTTAAGGAGATTCGAAATGTCTAAACCACGCCGTTGGCTTTGGGGTGCTGGCTTTTCCTGGCGCTGTCCTTTCGATCGTTGCTGTCGGTTTTGCTCTTGATTCGGCGGGATGCCGGAGTAGGGCGAACGTTTGGGGTAGGGTTGTTGTTGCTGCTGCGGCTGAGGCGCCGGGGCTGGAGCTTCCCCTTTAAGGTAGGGTGTGGGTTGTCGTTCCGGTTGCCTCTCCAAGAGTGTTTCCTGAGCTGCTTTTGCCAGTTTCGCTTGTACCACTTCGTTTAGAACTGGCGGTAACTCTTCTCCAGCAAGTTCTTTTTGCCAGCGACCACTCCATTTACGGAAGCTTTTTGCTAGCTCCTGCTGAACCGACTCGGGCAAGTCGATGAGGGGTTGAAGCGATTTGGCCCACTGGATCACTGCCATGGCGGCCGGCGGGTTAGCCCCTGCAGAAGCCTCGATTGCCGTGAGCGCCAAGAGTTTTCCGTCGGCTGGCTTTAACGCTTTCAAATCAATTTGTAATAGCCATGGCTTGTTCTTTCCGATGAGCACGTTACAAAAGACCTGACGATCACGCAGTTCCAGCCCGTTCTCGGTGCGGTTCATCTGGAGAGTTGTCACAAGAAGTTTGAGAGCAGAGGCCGGATCAACTCGGTAGAGCCCGCGGGCGATACTGAAACGTATGCGGCGTGCAGCCTCGAGTTCCAGCGGTTTGAGAGCAGACAGAAAATTACGCTGCTTCGTCAGCGTTAGTTCGGGCCAAGCTTCGAGTATTCCGTTGACCGGGATGAACCATGGCAAATCGCCAATCAGTTCTAGCGCTCCAGATAAAGCTTTGCCTCCAGTTGTGATTAAGACTTTGAATAGGGTAGCCTCTTTCTGTTCCTCGGCAGGTGTGAGGCGATTGTTCCGGGATGTCTCGATGAGGTTACGAAGTTCGTCGATTATAGGTTGAAAATTTTTCGACATAAAAATGTGAGTCTAGTGGCCAGGATCGTTAGGACAAAAGACGCTTTGCTACCTTTTGAGTTAGTGCTGTCATGACTTTCTCAGCGCTTTCTGGGGACTGAAATCCTGGCATACGGCTGAGCCAGCAGTAGACTGGCTCGATGAGATTTTCGGGAATAATGGATGGGAGTTCACGAAGAAATTCCAGTTCTTTCAGAACTTCTTTTGCAACATGTTCTAGCAACTTTTGTCCGGCTTGGATCGGCGCCAAGCCTTGTTTAATGAAGTCTTTGTATAACTCTATGCTGTTTACACGGACAACCTTGGTCCGGGGATAAAAACTAGCCATTAGATTCCATGGATCGTCGGTTTGGTCTCCTCCATGGCGAAAGTCCGTACGTAAAATCAAAGCCGGGATATCTGCAAACTTCGCGAAGAGAAACTCCACCACTGTCCCCGAGTCAAGTTCGGGACCGTCAAAGTTGAACAGCGCTAGGTCGCAATTAAGAAGTGTCAGAATATCTAAGTCTCGAATATGGTGGGCACTCAGGCCTCGGTCTTCGAGAGTCTGCGGCAGCACGCAAACAAATTGCAGATTTGACGTTTTGGCAATGATATCTGCCAATGCGGCGTTCCCGAGAAGGTGCTTCGAAGAAAAAAGTTCACCGGCGAAATAAACCGAGGGCATTTAGATCCAGTGGTGAGGGATAAACGGTACCTGCCCCAACATTGGAACAGGTGTGTTCCGTGCCCTCAAAAATAGGTTTTGCCATTCCATCGATAACCAGCACCGAACACCGCTGAACATTAGCTTGGCGAAATCGAGG
>Ga0075362_10000177_pt1 | contig 17488 bp, 14 predicted proteins | sample EndMetdeltDD1762_FD_71397 | JGI IMG/M metagenome (GOLD analysis project Ga0075362, IMG submission 71397) | Populus endosphere microbial communities from Tennessee, USA - Endosphere MetaG P. deltoides DD176-2 | ecosystem: Host-associated > Plants > Roots > Endosphere | place: USA: Tennessee...
AGTACAAGGTGACCTACAACCGGCCCGAGACGCTCATCCCCCCGCAGAAGATCGAGGTGACCGTGACGAAGCCTGGACTCACCGCGCGCGCGCGGACCCGGAACCCTGAAGTGGGCTCCCGATGACCCGTCGACTCGCCGCGCTCGCCCGGGCCAGGCCCCTGCTTCCAGCTCTGGGCGGCCTGGTCATCGGCGGCGCGGTCGTCGCGCACGCCCAGGGCCAGCGGATCCGCAGCGGCATCGAGCTCGTCTCGCTCAACGTCACCGCGACCGACGGGTCGAACAAGTACGTCACGGATCTGACCGAGCAGGATTTCGAAGTCTACGAGGACGGAGCGAAGCAGAACCTCACGTTCTTTTCGCGCACGCAGCAGCCGATCGCCCTGGCGCTGCTGCTCGACACCAGCGCGAGCATGGACGAGCGCATGGGGATCGCGCAGGAAGCCGCGATCGGGTTCGCCAAGCAGCTCCACAAGGACGACCAGGCCGAGGTCATCGACTTCGACAGCCAGGTCCGCATCCTCCAGGCGTTCACCAACGACGCGGCCGCGCTCGAGAAGGCGATCCGGCAGACGACGCCGAACGGATCGACGTCGCTCTACAACGCGCTCTACATCGCGCTGAAGGACCTCAAGAAGGTGAAGGCGGAGACGACGTCCGACATCCGCCGGCAGGCCATCGTGCTGCTCTCGGACGGCGACGACACGTCGAGCCTGATCGAGTTCGACCAGGTGCTCGATCTCGCGAAGCGATCCGAGACGGTCATCTACTCGATCGGCCTCCGTCAGGGGGAGATCGCGCGGCGCGAGTTCAAGGAAGCGGAGTTCGTCCTGAAGCAGCTCTCCAGCGAAACGGGCGGCCGGGCCTACTTCCCCACCGACGCCCGCGAGCTGCAGAAGATCTACCAGTCGATCTGGGACGAGCTGTCGAGCCAGTACGCGCTCGCCTACTCGTCGGCCAACCCCAAGCGCGATGGCGCCTGGCGCCGCGTGCAGGTGCGCATCGTCAGGCCCGGACTGACGGCCCGCACCAAGCTGGGCTACTACGGCCCCACGGGTTCGTGACCGTCACCGCCTGGTTTCCGTTCCTCTTCTACGCCGCCTCGGCGGCCGCCTACGTCGCACACTTCTCGACGCGCGATCCGCGCGCCGGCCGCACCGCGACGGCGCTGCTCGGCACGGCGCTCCTCGCGCACACGTTCCTGATCGGCATGCAGACGATGCAGGCCGGCTATGCGCCGCTCGTCGGGACGACCGCCGCGATTTCCGCGTTCGTCTGGCTCCTTGGCCTGGCGTACCTCTATGTGGAGCTGTCGACGGACGAGCGCGCGATGGGCGCGTTCGTGACGCCGCTGCTGGCGGCGCTCGCGATCCTGCCGGCGCTCAATCCCGAGACCGACCCGCGGCCGGCGCTGCTGCGCAGCCCGCTCTTCAGCATCCACGTGCTGTCGATGCTCTTCGCCTACGCGAGCTTCGCGCTGGCGTTCGTGCTCGGCATCACCTACGTGCTGCTGTTCAAGGAGATCAAGGCGAAGCACCTCGGCTTCTTCTACCAGCGGCTGCCGTCGCTGCAGGTGCTCGACGTCATGAACGCGCGCGCCGTCGTCGTCGGCTGGCTGTTCCTGACGTGCGGCCTCGCCGTCGGGATCGTCTGGGCGTCGCAGATCGCCGGCTCGCCCGATCCGCGGGCGCAGGCGATGCACGTCGCCGATCCCAAGATTCTCATCGCGCTGATCTCCTGGATCATGTATTCGTTCGCGCTCTTCGCCAGGCGGGCGATCGGCTGGAGCGGCCGCCGGGCCGCGTGGCTCTCGGCCGCCGGCTTCGTCATCGTGCTGCTGAATTTCCTGCCCGTCGGGTACTTCCTGACGCGCAGCCACAACTTCTGATTGGGGATTTGAGCATGTGGAAACGTCGCTCCACATCCCCAGACCTCCACATGGTATGCGTCTCTTTGCGGTAGGCGTGAGCCACCGGACGGCGCCGGTGGAGCTGCGGGAAACCGTCGACTTCGCCCGGCGGGGCCTGCCGCTCGCGCTGGAAGCGCTGCGCGAGCGCAGGCTGGCGCGCGAGGCGGTCGTGCTGTCCACCTGCAACCGCGCCGAGATCTACGTGGCAGCGGACTCCGAGGCCGCCGCCGAGTCGTGCGGCCGCTTCATCGGCGAGTTCAACGGCGTGGACTGGAAGACGCTCGAGCCGCACGTCGTCGTCTACCGCGGCCCCGAGGCCGCCGGCCACCTGTTCCGCGTCGCCGCCGGCCTCGACTCGCTCGTGGTCGGCGAGCCGCAGATTCTCGGTCAGGTCAAGAACGCCTTCACCGCGGCGTCGGAATTCAAGTCCACCGGCGCGCTGACGCACCGGCTGTTCACCACGGCCTTCAGCGTCGGCAAGCGCGTCCGCTCCGAGACCGGGCTCGGCGAGGGAGCGGTGTCGGTGAGCTACGCCGCGATCGCGCTGGCGCGGAAGATCTTCGGACGCCTCAAGGGCCTCAACGTCCTGATCCTCGGCGCGGGCGAGATGGCGGCGCTGACGGGTACGCACCTGCGGGCGCAGGAAGTCGGGCAGCTGACGATCGCCAGCCGGACCCTCGCTTCCGCCGAGGCGCTGGCGGCCGAGCTGAGCGGGCAGGCGATCCCCTGGTCGTCGCTGGCGCAGGCGCTTCCGGCCGCCGACATCGTCGTCACCGCGACGGGATCGCCCGAGCCGGTGCTGACGCGCGCGCGCGTGGAAGAGGCGATGCGGCCGCGCCGCGGACGCGCGCTCTTCATCATCGACATCGCCGTCCCGCGTGACGTCGATCCCGAGGCCGGCAGCCTCGACCAGGTCTTCCTCTACAACATCGACGATCTGCAGACGATCGTGAAGGAGAACCTGGCGCGGCGCACGACCGAAGTGCAGCGCGCCGAGTCGATCGTGCGCGAAGAGGTCGATCGCTTCCGTGCCTGGATGCAGTCGCGCGACGTCGTGCCGACGGTCGTGGCGCTGCGGCAGCAGTTCGAGACGATCCGCAAGGCCGAGCTCCAGCGCCTCGAGCCCAAGCTCGCCTCGCTCTCGCCGGACGCGCGGGCCCGGGTCGACGAAGTCACGCACCTCATCGTGGAGAAGCTCCTGCTGACGCCGACCGAGCAGCTCAAGGCGGCCGACGACGAGGCGACGGCGCTGGCGTACTCCGACGCGCTGAACCGGCTGTTCAAGCTGCACAAGAAGGAAGACGAGTGAGCGCGCTGCGCATCGGCACGCGCGGAAGCCTGCTGGCGCTCTGGCAGGCGCGGACCGTCGCGTCGCTGCTCGAGGCGCGCGGCGTCGCGACCGAGATCGTCACCTACAAGACGTCCGGCGATCGCCTCCAGGACGCGCCGCTCACCGAAACCGGCACGAAGGGCCTCTTCGTGAAGGAGCTCGAGGACGCGCTGCTGAACGGCGCCATCGACCTCGCGGTCCACAGCGCGAAGGACATGTCGGTGACGCTGCCGCACGGCCTGACGGTCGCGGCCGTGCTGCCGCGCGAGGACCCTCGCGACGCGATCGTCCTGCCCCGTGTTCGCCAAGGCTCCGGCGGCCAGGCGGGTGCGGCGGCGGCCGCCCGGCTGGAGGACGTCCAGCAGGCGCTCGGCGACACGCCGTCGTTCGGCACGAGCAGCATCCGGCGATCGGCGCAGCTGCGCGCGTTCTTCCCCCGCGGGCGTTTTGGCGCGGTGCGCGGCAACGTGGACACGCGGCTGCGCAAGCTGGACGCCGGCGAATTCGACGCCATCGTGCTCGCAGTGGCCGGACTCAAACGGCTCGGCCATGCCGACCGCGTCACGCTGGCGCTCGACGTCGAGCACTGCATACCGGCGCCGTGCCAGGGCATCGTCGCCATCGAGACACGGATGGACCCGCCGGCGGCCGTCCGCGAGATCGACGATCCCGTGGCCCACGTGAGCTTCCGGGCCGAGCGCGCCGTCATCGCCGCGCTCGGGGGCGGCTGCCAGCTCCCGCTGGGCGCCCTGGCGACGCCCAGGGGACGCGCGCTGGAGATGGTCGCCGTCGTCGTCTCGCCCGACGGCGCCCGGCGTGTGCGGGAAAGTGCGGCGGGCGATGCAGGCAACCCGGACGAGCTGGGACGCCAGCTGGCCGGAACGCTGGAGCGCAACGGAGCCGTCGCGATTCTCGACGAAGTGCGGTAGACGAGACGGCAACGATCGATCCCTGGTGCGGGCAAGCCACGCGAACGAGCCACGGGAACGGAGCGAGCCCGGCGACGCGGCGAGCGAGTGACCGTGTCGGGGAGTCCGAAGGGCGAAGCCCCTCGGATAAGATTGAGGCGCATGCCGAACAGTCCCTGCGTGTTCATCGTCGGCGCAGGCCCGGGCGATCCCGGGCTCATCACGGTCCGCGGCCTCCGCCGGCTCGAGTCCGCCGACGTCGTCGTGTACGACCACCGCGTCGACGCGCGGCTGCTGCGATCGGCGCGCGCCGATGCGGAGAAGATCGACGTGGGGCCGGCGGCGCCGCGTCCGCTCGACCAGGACGCCATTTCCCTCCTGCTCGTCGAGAAGGCCCGCGAGGGCAAGACGGTCGTCCGCCTGAAGCTCGGCGATCCGTTCGTGTTCGACAGCGGCGGCAAGGAAGCGCTGTTCCTCCACGAGCAGCAGATCCCGTTCGAAGTCGTACCGGGCGTACCGGCCACCATCGGCGTGCCGGCCTATGCCGGCATTCCGATCACCTATCCCGACGCGGGCGACGTCGTGACGCTCGTGCGCGGGCACGAGGCGGAGACGAACGAGCCGCCGCGTGTCGACTGGGACCGTGTCGCCGGCATCGACGGCACGCTCGTCTGCTACGCCGGCGCGCAGCAGGTGGGCGTGATCGCCGCCGCGCTGCTCGCGAGCGGCCGGTCGCCCGAGGAAAGCGCCGCGCTCATCTATGACGGGACGACGCCCAGCCAGCAGACGGTGGTGGCGTCCCTCGGCGAGATCCAGGCGGCGGCCCGGCCGAACGACCCGGCCATGTTCGTCGTCGGCCGTGTCGCGGGCCTGCGCGAGCACCTGCGCTGGTTCGACGCTCGTCCGCTGTTCGGACGGCGGATTGTCGTCACGCGATCGCGGGAGCAGGCGGCGGAGCTCGTCGACATGCTGGAGGAGCGCGGCGCCGAAGCGATCCAGACGCCGACGATCCGCATCACCCCGCCGGAGGATTTCGAGGCGCTCGATCGTGCCTGCGCCGAAATCGGGAGCTTCGACTGGCTCGTGCTCACGAGCGCGAACGCCGCCGACGCGTTCTTCGACCGCCTGCTCCAGCGCGGCGACGCGCGCGACCTGAAAGGCGTGCGGCTGTGCGCGATCGGCGCCGGCACCGCGCAACGCCTCGGCCGCTACGGGCTGCGGGCGGATCTCGTTCCCGACGAGGCGCGCGCCGAGGGCGTGTTCGACGCGCTGAAGGCGGCTGGTCCGCTGACCGGGTGCCGCATGCTGCTGCCGCGTGCGGACATCGCGCGCGAAGTGCTGCCGGATCAGCTTCGCGACGCCGGCGCGATCGTGACCGACGTCATCGCTTATCGCACGGTCGTGGCCGGAGGCGAGCGCGACGCCGATCACGACATCTACCGCATGCTGCTCGATCATCAGATCGACGCCGTCACCTTCACGAGCGCGAGCACGGTGCGCAACTTCGCGCGCATGCTCGGCGAGGAGGAGGCGGCCGATCTGCTGAACACGACGGTGGTCGCCGCGATCGGTCCGGTGACGGCGGAGGCCGCGCAGCAGCTCGGCATCCGGACGACCGTCATGCCGAAGAAGTACACGATCCCGGATCTCGTCGACGCGCTGGTGGAACATTTCGGCGCGCAACCGGCCGCGACGTAGTAGGCCGGGTCTTCAGACCCGGCATCAGAGAACACGAACCATGTCCACGAAGCTCGACTCGAAAACGACGCGCGGCACGCTCGATCTGCGGCGCCGGCCGCGGCGGCTGCGACGCACGGCGGGCATCCGCGCGATGGTGCGCGAGACGCGCCTCAGCGCCGACAACCTGATCTATCCCCTGTTCGTCGTGACCGGAGAGGGACAGCGGCGCGAAGTGCCGTCGATGCCCGGCGTCTTCCAGCTCTCGGTCGACGAGATCGTCAAGGAAGCCGCGGCCGCGCGGCAGGAGGGCGTGCCCGCCGTGCTGCTGTTCGGGCTGCCCGAGTCGAAGGACGCCGTCGGCAGCGGCGCGTCGGACCCCGAAGGGCCCGTGCAGACGGCGGTGCGCGCCTTGAAACGCGACGTGCCGGATCTCGTCGTCGTCACCGACGTGTGCCTGTGCGAGTACACGTCGCACGGCCACTGCGGCATCCTCGACGGCGAAGAGATCGTCAACGACGCCACGGTCGAGGAGCTGGCGCGCGCGGCGCTCTCACACGCGGCGGCCGGCGCCGACGTCGTGGCGCCGTCGGACATGATGGACGGCCGCGTCGGCCGCATCCGCGACGCGCTCGACGCCGCCGGCTTCGGCCAGACGGCCATCATGGCCTACGCGGCGAAGTACTGTTCCGCGTTCTACGGGCCGTTCCGCGACGCCGCCGACTCGGCGCCCGCCTTCGGCGACCGCCGCTCGCACCAGATGGATCCCGCCAACGCCGGGGAAGCGCTGCGCGAAGTCGAGCTCGATCTCGAGGAAGGCGCCGACATCGTGATGGTGAAGCCGGCGCTCACCTACCTCGACGTGATCTGGCGCGTGAAGGAACGGTTCGACATGCCGACCGCGGCGTATCACGTGAGCGGCGAGTACGCGATGCTGAAGGCCGCCGCGCGCAACGGCTGGATCGACGAGCCGCGCGCGATGATGGAGACGCTCACCGCGATCCGCCGTGCCGGCGCAGACATGGTCATCACCTACTACGCCAGAGAGGCGGCGCGCAGATTATCGTGATACAATTGTGACCATGTTGATGGTCAACATCGCGGACGCCAAGGCCAAGCTGTCGGAGTACGTGGACGCCGTCGCGCGCGGCGAGCGGGTGATCATCTGCAACCGCAACGTGCCCGTCGCGGAATTGCGGCCCGTCGAGCAGGCGCCCGAGAAGCCTCGGGATCTCGCGCCGATGTACCCCGGACACACGTTCATGACCGACGCGTTTTTCGAGCCGCTGCCGGACGACGAGCTCCGCGAGTGGCACGACAATCCCGTCTTCCCGGTGACGAATCGCCCGGTCCGCGTGGCAGAAACGCGCGCCTCCTACGCAAGGCCCGCCCGCAAGGCAACGCGGACCAAGCGCCGCAAGTGAAGCTTCTCCTCGATACCTGTACCTTGATCTGGCTGATGACCGGCGAGCAGCCGCTCCCGGCCCGGGCACGTGCCGCCCTGTCCACCGGCGAAGCCTACGTGAGCGCAGTCAGCGCGTGGGAGATCGCCATCAAGTTCGCCAAAGGGCAGCTTCGCCTGGCGGAACCGCCGGATCGGCTGGTGCCTTCGGCGAGGGCGCATTTCGCGTTTGGCGCCCTGCCCATCGACGAGGAATCAGCGCTGCACGTCGCCAAGCTCCCGCACCTCCATGGCGATCCATTCGATCGGATGCTCGTGAGCCAGGCGATCGTGCACGGTTTGACCATCGTCACGCCGGATCCGAGAATCGCCGAGTATCCTGCCCGGACGATCTGGTGAATCACGCGCGGAGCGCCGTCAGCGGATCGACGCGCGCGGCGCGGCGCGCCGGTACGTAGGCGGCCAGCGCGGCCGAGAGGACGAGCACCGCCACCGCGGCGCCGAGCGCGGCGGGATCCGCCGGCGAGACTTCGTACAAGTAGGCGCGCAGCAGTCTCGACAGCGGCAGCAGCGCGGCCAATCCGGCCGCCGCGCCGGCCACCACCGGCAGCAGCGCGCGCCGGACGATCATCTTGACCAGCTCCGGCGGACTTGCGCCGAGCGCGATCCGCACCCCGATCTCCCCCACCCGCTGCGCAACGGTGAACGCCACCACGCTCGCAATGCCGAGCATCGTCAGGCCGAGCGCGAGCGCGGCGAACACGCCGAGCAGCCACGACAGCGCGCGCCGATCGCCGTAGCTCCGCGCCAGCGCGTCCGAGACCTTCAGGATCGTCCCGACGGCGGTGGAGGGATCGAGCGCCGCCACTTGCGCCCGGATGCTGTCGGCGAAGCGCTCGGGCCGATCGTCCGTCGCGCGCACGACAAGCGTGGCGCCCGCCTGCGGAAACTGCGCGAACGAGACGTAGATCTCGGGCGTGAAACCCGACAGCGCACCGCCGCGCCTGGTGTCGCCGACCACTCCAACGATCGTCATGTCGGCGAGCTCCGGAATCCGCATCGTGGTGACGCGGCGTCCGAGCGGGTTCTCGCCGGCCGGCAGGAGGCGTGAAACGAACGTCTCGTTCACGACCACTCCCACGGGAGCGCCGGGACGTTCGGCCGATCCGAAGTCGCGCCCGCGGCGGATCGGGATCCCCATGACCTCGAAATAGCCTGGGGTGACGGCCGCCGCCTGCACCACGGCTTCCTTTCCAGCCGCGAGCGGACGGTCGGGCAGGTTGACGCTCGGCGCCCATGTCGCGCCCGTCGCGTCGAACGGCCACGCCATGGCCGCGCCCGCGACACCTGGACGCGCCTTCATGCCCGCGACGACAGTCTCGGCGAATCCGAGAATCGCCGCGTCGTTCGCGTAGCGGCTCTGCATCTGCTGCAGCGGCGCGGCGACGAGCCGTCCGGCGTCGTATCCGACGTCGGTCGACGCGAGCCTGGCGAGGCTGCGCTGCATCAGCGCGGCACCGGCCAGCAGCACGACGAGCAGCGCGACCTCCGCGCCGATCAGCAACGAGCGGACGCGGGCGTGGCGCGGCGATGCCCGGTCGCCCGCTCCGGCCTGACGCAGGACGCGCATCAGATCGACCCGCGAAAGCTGCAGCGACGGCGCCAGCGCGAACAGCATGGCGGTCGCGATACCGAGGGCCGCGGCGAAGCCGAGCACGTAAGGGTTGATCGCCACGTCGGCAGCGCGAGGGAGCGAGAGGCCGGGAACGCTGCGCAACAGCCGTACGCCCCAGCCCGCGAGCAGCAGGCCGGCGGCGGCGCCCGACATCCCGAGGACGATCCCTTCGACGAGGAACAGCCGGACGATGCGGGCACGCGACGCGCCGAGCGCGCCGCGCACCGACGTTTCGCGCTCGCGCTGCAGCCCTTTCGCGAGCAGCAGGTTCGCGACGTTCGCGCAGGCGATCAGCAGCAGCACCGCGACCGCGGTCATCAGCAGCCGCAGCGTCGGACGCGCGCTGCCCGTGACCGCCTCGATCAGCGGCCGTACGTGGACGCCGAAGTCGGTGTTGGACGCCGGATATTCGCGCGCAAGCGCGTCGGCGATGGCCGTCATCTCGCGCTGCGCCTGTTCCGCCTGGACGCCCGGCCGAAGGCGCGCGACGACGCCGAACCCGGGATGGTTCGCGCGATCGAGCTGCATCGGCGACAGCAGAGCGGGACGCTGCGGAAACCAGACGTCCACGTCGAACGGGCGCACGCCCGGCGGCATCACCCCCACGATCGTCACCTCGTCCTCGCCGATGCGCGCTGGCCGTCCGACGATCGCGGGGTCGCCGCCGAAGCGCGCCTGCCACACGCGGTCGCTGACGATGGCGACGAGCGGAGCGTTCCTGACGGCGTCCTCCGCGGTGAACAGGCGCCCGCGTGCGGCCGGTACGCCCATCAGCTCGAACATCTGGATCTCGCACGTGCCGCCGCCGAAGATCTGCGCAGGGCCCGTATCGGACGGCAAGACGAGGCGGCGGTAGGTATTGAAGATCGCCATCTCGTCGAACACGTGATTGCGCGCCCGCCAGTCGAGGTAGTTCGGGTAGGCGACGTTCCACGATCCGCCGCGGCGCGTCTCGCTGATTCGCACGAGGCGATCCGGATCGCCGTACGGAAGCGGCTTCAGGAGGACGCCATACACGGCAGTGAAGATCGCCGTGTTGGCGCCGATGCCGAGCGCCAGCGTGAGCACGGCCGCGGCCGTGAATCCTGGATTCGCGCCGAGCGCGCGGACGGCGTAGCGAAGATCGTTCAGCACGGCATGCCGCTCCTATTGCCCGCGAAGCGCCCGCAGCGGATCCACACGGGTGGCGCGCCTCGCCGGCACATAGGCCGCGACGAGCGCGACGGCCAGGAGCGCTGCCGCCGCCAGCACGAACGCCGCCGGATCCAGCGGCCGCACCTCGAAGAGGAACGACGCGAGCAGCCGCACCGACACGGCGGCACCGGCGACGCCGATGGCGGCGCCCGCCAGCACGGACGACATCGCGCTCCGCAGCATGAGGCCGACGACGTTCCCGGCATCGGCGCCGAGCGCCATGCGGATGCCGATCTCGGCGGTGCGCTGCGCCACCGCCTGGGACAGGACGCTGTAGATCCCGGTGGCGGCGAGCAGCAGCGCGAGGCCCGCGAACGCGGTGACGAGCGTCAGCAGGAACCGGCGGCTGGCGATCGAGGCCGCGACCATCGCGTCGAGCGACGAGATCTCGACCGGCACGTCGCGGTCGTACTCGCGCAAGGTGGCGCGGAGCGCGTCGGCGAGCGGCGCCTGGCGTGCCGTGTCGGCGGCGCGCACGGCGATCGACACCGTGAACTGCGCGCGGAACGGCGCCTGCGGGAGCGCCGCGTACACCTGCGGGGTGGCGGCGCGCGTCAGCGCCCGGTAGCGGACGTCGCCGACGACGCCGACGATCGTGAACACCGGGTTGACGTTGTCCATCCCGGAGTACTTGAAGCGGACGCCGATCGGGTTCACACGCGGGAGGAACTGCCGCACGAACGATTCGCTGACGACGGCGGCGGCCGGCTGTCCCGGAACGTCGGTGCCATCGAGCAGACGTCCCGCGCGCAGCCGCATGCCGAGCGCCTCGAAGTAGCCCGGCGTGACGACCTTGTACCCGGCCGAATACTTGAACCCGTCGTAGCTGCGATCCGGAATGGCGCCCTCGTCGGGATGCCCTTCGAACTCGAACGCGCCGTCGGGATCGAAGTCGCCGAGCGGCAGCTGGCTTGCCGCTCCCGCCGCCGTCACCCCGGGCAGCGCGCGCAGGCGCTCGAGGAGCCCCGCGTAAAAGCGCGCCGCCTGCGGCCCGTCGGTGTACTTGGCGCGGGGCACCGACATGTCGGCGGTCACGACGTGCGACGGATCGAAGCCGGGATCGACGCCGATCACGCGAGCGAAGCTGCGCACGAGGAGGGCGGCGCCGACGAGCAGGACGAGCGCGATCGCGACTTCGGCCGCGACGAGCACGGTCCGCATGCGCGCGCGCGGAGCGGCGGCGGCGCGCCCGCCTTCCGCCAGGGCGTCGCGGAGGTTCGCGCGCGACGCCTCCAGCGACGGCAGCAGCCCGAAGAGCAGCGGCGTCGCCACCGCCAGGATCATCGTGAACGCGAGCACCGATGCGTTGATCTCGAGCGCGCCCGCGCGGGGCAGCGCGGCGTCCATCGATCGGAAGATCCGGATGAGCCACGCGGCGAGCAGGAGACCGCCGGTGCCGCCCAGGATCCCGAGCGCGGCGCTTTCCACCAGCAATTGACGCACGAGCCGGCCGCGGCCGGCGCCGAGCGCCGCCCGGACGGCCATCTCGGTGCGCCGCTCTTCTCCGCTCGCCAGCAGCGTGGCGGCCACGTTCGCGCACGCGATCACCAGCACCAGACCCACCGCGCCGAGCAGGAGGAGCAGCGCGTCCTTCGCCTGTCGCGGGACGAAGGCGTCCAGCAGCGGCCGGGTGATGACGCCGATCGCGTTTTCGCCGTTGCCGTACTCGCGCTTCAGCTCCGCGCCGATGGCGTCCATCTGCGCCGCCGCCGACGCCAGCGTCACGTCCGCCCTCAACCGCGCGACGACCGACCAGTTGTGCGACGTACGTCCGCTCGTGTCCGCCTCGAGCTCGGCCGGCAGCCAGACGTCCATCCGCCCAGGGAAATCGAACGCCTCGGGCATCACGCCGACGACGCGCACCGCGAGGCCTTCCACGGTCAGCGAGAGCGCCGCGAGATCGGGATTGGCGGCGAGCGCCGAACGCCAGAACCGGTCGCTGACGACAACGGCCGGAGCGCCGTTCAGCCGCGTCTCCTCGGGCACGAAGGTGCGCCCGAGCGCCGGAGCGACGCCGAAGACGCGGAAGAATCCCTCGCTGACGGAGCAGCCCTGCGCGAAGCGCGGCTCGCTGCCGCCCAGCACGGTCGTGGTGCCGCAGCTGTACCTGGCCATCGCGTCGAAGCCCGTCGAACGCTGCCTCCAGTCGACGAAGTTCGGCGTCGACACGCGCGAGGGGCCGTTGCGCGCGTTCCGTTCCGCCAGCGACACGAGACGATCGGGATCGGGATACGGGAGCGGCCGCAGCAGGACACCGTCGATGACGCTGAAGATCGCGGTGTTGGCGCCGATGCCGAGCGCGAGCGTCAGGATGGCGACGGCGCTGAGCGCCGGACGCCGTGAGAGTGCGCGAACGGCCTGCCTGAGCTCGTTCATAGCGCCGCCACGATCAACGTCGCGTCGTCTTCGTAGGCGCCGGAGTTGAACGCCTCCACGTCGGCGAGCATGGCCGCCAGCATTTCTTCCGCCGGAAGACCGCGATGGGACACCGCGGACGCGGCCAGACGCTCCTCCGTGAATTCGTCGCCGGCGGGATTGCGTCCCTCGGTGATGCCGTCGGTGTACAGCACGAGCCGATCGCCGCGGCCGATGCGGAATTCCCCCTGCTCGTAGGCGCTCTCGGCAAAGACGCCGAGCACGGTGCCGCCCGGCACCAGCGTCTCGATCCGGCCGTCGGCGTGGACGAGCATCGGCGGATTGTGGCCGGCGTTCGCGTAGGTGAGACGGCCCGCCGCGACGTCGAGCCGCGCGTAACAGAAGGTGATGAAGCGGCCGGCGGCCATGTTGCGGCAGAGCAGCCGGTTGACGCTCGTCGTCACCGCGGACGGCGCGGCCCCTTCCTGCGCGAAGGCGCGGACGGCGGCCTGGAGGTTCGACATCAGGAGCGCGGCGGGGACGCCCTTGCCCGCGACGTCGGCGATCGTGATGCCGACGCCGCCGCCGGGGAAGGTGAGCGCGTCGAAGCAGTCGCCGCCGACGCCGTTGGCCGGACGCCACGACGAGGCGAGCTGGACGGCGGAGGTCTGCGGCATCGCCGTCGGCAGCAGGCCGCGCTGGATCATGCGCGCGTCCTCGAACTCCTTCTGCTGCTTCGCGTCGCGCCGCCGCATCGCCTGGGCCTCGTCGATCTCGCGCTGCAGGATCTCCAGCAGCGTCACGTCCTCCCACGGCTTCTGAACGAAACTGCGCGCGCCGCGCCGCATCGCCTCCACCGCCGTGTCGACGCTCCCCCACCCCGTCATCACGACGATCGGCATCGAGGGGTCGTGGGCGCGGACCTGCGGGATGAGATCGAGCCCTTCGCGCCCGGACGTCGTATCCCGGCTATAGTTCAAGTCCATCAGCAGGAGGTCGAACGGCTTCAGGCGGAGCCGCTCCATCACCGCTTCGGTGGAGCTGACGAACTCGGGCTCGTAGCCCTCGCCGGTCAGCAGCCAGCGGAGCGCCTCGAGGACGTCGGGCTGGTCGTCGGCGACGAGCACGCGGGATGCGGTCCTGGGACGAATGGCAACCATACTGCTATACATGCGCGCCGTCGTGAAGAACAAGGGCCGTACCACCGGGGATGGGCCGAAATGCCTGATTCCCGAGGCAGACGCCGGAACCGCTGTCGCGCGCGCGGGACGGCGCAGTCGCAAACGCGCGAACAAACATTGGCCGTTTCCTACCGTCTAACGTCAAACGGATGCCCGAGACGACCCCCATTCGCGTCCTGATCGCCGACGACCAGCAGGACATCATAGACGCGCTCCGCCTGCTCCTGCTCGACGAGGGATTCGAGGTCCACTCCGCGCGCTCGCCGGGCGAGGCCCTCGAGCGGCTCGAGGCCGCCGACTTCGACCTGGCGATCCTCGATCTGAACTACACGCGGGACACGACGTCGGGACAGGAGGGCTTCGACCTGATGGAGCGCATCCGCGCCCTCGATCCGACCCTGCCGGTCCTCGTCATGACGGCCTGGAGCAGCGTCGCGGGCGCGGTCGAGGCGATGCGGCGCGGGGCCCGCGACTACATCGAGAAGCCCTGGGACGACGACAAGCTGGTCGCCGCGGCGCGGACGCAGATCGAGCTGCGGCGCGCGGTGCGGCGCAGCCAGCGGCTGCAGGAGGCGAACCAGCGGCTCCAGCGCGGCGCGACTCCGCCGTTCATCGGCGACGCGCCGTCGATCGTCGAAATCCGGAAGACGATCGACCGCATCGCGCCGTCGGACGCGGCGGTGCTCATCACCGGCGAGCACGGCACCGGCAAGGAGGTCGTCGCCGCGTGGCTCCACGCCTACAGCGACCGTCACGCGCGGCCGCTCGTGACGATGAACGCCGGCGGGCTCGCCGAGGGCATTGCCGAGAGCGAGCTGTTCGGGCACGTCAAGGGGGCGTTCACCGACGCGCGCGTCGATCGGATCGGCTGTTTCGAGATGGCCGACGAAGGCACGCTGTTCCTCGACGAGATCGCGAACATGCCGATGCGGCTCCAGGCGAAGCTGCTGCGGGTGCTGCAGACGGGCGAGTTCGCGCGCGTCGGCTCGTCGCGCGTGCGCTACGTGAACGTCCGCGTGCTGTCGGCCACCAACGCCGACCTCCACGCCGAGATCTCCGCCGGACGCTTCCGCGAGGATCTCTTCTATCGCCTCAACACCGTCGTGATCCACCTGCCGGCGCTGCGCGATCGGCGTGAAGACCTCGAGCCGCTCGCGCGGCATTTCCTCGGGATCTACGGCGCCCGCTACCGCAAGGGGCTGGCGGGATTCGACGCGGACGCCCTGGCCGCCATGCGCGCGCACGCCTGGCCGGGGAACGTCCGCGAACTGGCGCACGCCGTCGAGCGCGCCGTCCTCATGGCCGATCCGAGCGCGACGGCGATCGCCGCGAGACATCTCAGTCTCCGGCCCCGCGTCGCGGGCGAGCCGCCGCCGTCCGAAGATCTCTCACTGGAGGAGGCCGAGCGGGTGTTCATCGAGAAGGTGCTCGCGCGCCACAACGGCGACGTGCGGCTGGCGGCGGATCAACTCGGCATGAGCCGGAGCGCGCTCTACCGGCGGCTGCAGCAGTATGGCGTCAGGGACACCGAGTAGCCGTCATTCCGCGCACCGCGCGGCAAAGGTCCACTGGAGCCTCGAGCAGGCCGTCTTTGGCCTCACATTGCTCTCCGGACTCCCCGCGGTCGCGTCGCTCGCGTGGATCGTCTCGGGGCAGGACTACAGCTTCGAAGTCCGCTGGACGCTCGCGGTCGTCGTGCTGGTCGTGTGGGTGAGCTGCGCGATTGCCGCGCACCAGATGGTGACGCGCGTCCTCTACCTGGCCGCCAACCTGCTGGGCGCGCTGCACGAGGGGGACTATTCGATCCGCGGGACGGGCGCGAAACCGGGCAGCGCCGCCGATCTCGTGATGAAGGAGATCAACTCGCTCGGCGACACGCTGCAGCGCCAGCGGTCGGAAGCGGTCGAGTCCACGGCCCTGCTGACCAGCGTCATGGGCGCGATCGACGTCGCCGTCTTCGCCTTCGACATGGACGAGCGGCTGGTGCTCGCCAATCCCGCCGCGGAGCGGCTGCTCGGCAAGACATCCGCCGACATCCTCGGCAGGGACGCGCGCGCGCTGCGGCTCGAGCGCTACCTCACGGGCGACACGCCCCGGCTGATCGAGGGCGCGTTCGGCGCCGCGGGCGGGCGCCTCGAGCTGCGCCGCTCGACCTTCTACCGCGACGGCAAGCCGCACCAGCTCCTCGTCTTCGCCGACCTGAGCCGCGCGCTGCGCGAGGAACAGCAGCTCGCGTGGCAGCGGATCGTCCGCGTCCTCTCGCACGAAATCAACAACTCGCTGACGCCGATCAAGTCGATCGCGCACAGCATCAAGCGGATGATCGGCCGCATCCCCGACGTCCCGCGCGCCGCCGAGATCCAGGACGGCCTGAACCTCATCGAAACCCGATCGGGCGCGCTCGGGCGCTTCCTGCGGCAGTACGCGCAGCTCGCCAAGCTGCCCAAGCCGCAGCAGCGGCCGATCCAGATCCTCCCGCTCGCGCATCGGATCGCCGAGCTCGAGAACCGGCTGCCGATTCACGTGCAGGCCGGCGGGGACCTGCAGGTGGAAGCCGACCCCGATCAGCTCGAACAGCTGCTGATCAACATCGTCCGGAACGCCGTGGACGCGACGCAGGAGACGGGCGGCACCGTCTCGATCGGCTGGACGGCCACGGACGGCTTGCTCGAATTGACCGTCGACGACGAGGGCCCAGGCCTGTCGGATACGTCGAACCTCTTCGTCCCGTTCTTCACGACCAAGCCGCAGGGCTCGGGCATCGGCCTCGCGCTCAGCCGCCAGATCGCCGAAGCGCACGGCGGCACGCTGAGTCTGGAGAACCGCGCCGGCGCGAGAGGCTGCCGCGCGACGCTGCGTCTTCCGCTCTAGCGCCTCGTCTCTTTCTGTGTCGTTTCCGCCTTCAGGCGGGATTACACAGATTCAGAAACGCACTCCTGGCTCGCCGGATCGCGACGCGCTCGGGCACCAGCTATACTAGGTGCCCGCTCCCCCGGAGGAACCATGATCGCTGTTCACCTGTTGACCCTCGCGGTCCTTGCCACGTCTCCCCAGCAGGCCGACGCCGCCCAGCCGGTCGACGCCGGATGTGTTGCGCTGCTGCTGCCGTCGGTCGAAGGCGTGGAGGACTCGATCGAGGTGGCCACGTCGGTTCGCTCGATCTTCCAGTCCTATCTGACCGGTCCGTCGATCAAGTCGATCGAGCTCGAGGCGCGTCTCTCGTCGCAGGCCGCGCAGGAAGCGCGGCTGAAGGGCTGCACCAAGATCCTGACCGTGACGCTGGTGCGCAAGCAGTCCGGCGGCGGCGGCAGCAAGCTCGGCGCGGTGGCGCACGCGGCCGGATCGACGGCGGGCTACATCCCGCTGCCGAGCTACGGTGCGGCCGCCGCAGTCGGCGCGGCGCGCAGCGGCGCGGAAGCGGTCGCGTCGGTCGCGCGGACGACGCGCGCGAAGGACGAATTCACGATGACGTATCGCGTCGACACCGCCGACGGCGGCGCCATCGTGCCGCTGAAGACCGAAAAGGCGAAGGCCAAGACGAACGGCGAGGATCTGCTCACGCCCCTCATCGCGCGCGCATCCGACGCAGTGGCGAACGCCGTCGCCAAACGCTGACCCGGCGCGGCCGCATCTCAGCGTTCCGGCTTTACGCAAACGCAAGCCAACCAGCGGATTCAGATAGTCCGCTGCGTCGCGCGTGCTATGGTGGCGAACATGATCCGGAAAAGGCGATCGCGTTATGCCGCGTCAGAGAAATTGTTCGAGAGTGCGGCGCGGATTCTGCCCGGCGGCGTCGACAGTCCCGTTCGCGCGTTCAAATCCGTCGGCGGCACTCCGCTGTTCGTGACGCGTGGTAAG
>Ga0075362_10000179_pt1 | contig 17463 bp, 16 predicted proteins | sample EndMetdeltDD1762_FD_71397 | JGI IMG/M metagenome (GOLD analysis project Ga0075362, IMG submission 71397) | Populus endosphere microbial communities from Tennessee, USA - Endosphere MetaG P. deltoides DD176-2 | ecosystem: Host-associated > Plants > Roots > Endosphere | place: USA: Tennessee...
GTGCCGGGACGGCCCTGCGCCATCTTCGGGAACGGGAAATAGGTCATCACGCTGCCGGGCGTGCCGATCTCGTCACCGTAGTAAAGGTGATAAACGTCAGGCGCGTCGAAATTGACAGTCTTCTTGACCCGGCGCAGGCCGAGCGCATTGGTGAAAAACTGGTTGTTGGTGCGGGCGTCCTGCGCCATCGACGTGACGTGGTGCAGACCCTTGATCTGATCGAGCATGTGAGACCCCTTTCATGCCCGCCGTTGCGGGCTTTCGATGAGGCTAAGATGCGCGCTGCAGCTCCTGCGGAACAGACCCTTAGATCAAAACGCATTGTCTTCTTTTAGTGAACGAATGCTCGCTTACGTTCACAACTAGGCTTCGTGGGGATTGGCCGGCAATTGCCAGTCGATCGGTTCGCGTCCGCGCGACTGCAGGAAGGCGTTCGCCTTCGAAAAATGCCCGCAGCCGAAAAACCCGTTATGGGCCGAAAGCGGCGAGGGATGCGGCGCCCGGAGCACGAGATGCCGCGTCGTATCGACGAAGGCGGCCTTGCGCTGGGCATAGGAACCCCAGAGCATGAAGACGACGGATTCGCATTCATCATTGACCTTGCGGATGACGGCGTCGGTGAAGCGCTCCCATCCCTTGCCCTGATGAGCCGCCGCCTGTCCTTCCTCGACCGTCAGCACGCTGTTCAGCAGGAGCACGCCCTGTCTTGCCCAATGCTCGAGAAAACCGTGACGTGCCGGCACTATGCCGAGATCCGTTTCCATCTCCTTGTAGATATTGACGAGGGAGGGCGGGATGCGCACACCCGGCCGGACACTGAAGCACAGCCCATGGGCTTGCCCGAGCCCGTGATAGGGGTCCTGGCCGAGGATGACGGCCTTGACGTTGGAGATCGGCGTCAGATCGAGGGCGCGGAAATATTCGCTGCCCTTGGGGAAAATCCGCTTTCCGACTTGCTTCTGCGCGATGAGGAAGGATTTGAGCTGTTGCATGTAGGGGCTTGAAAACTCCCCCTCCAGCGCAGCCTTCCAACTCTCCTCGAGACTGACGGATGTATCGCTCATCTAGGAAAATCCTTCGCATAGGACGAAACAACAGACACACGGTTCTAACAAAATCGATCTACGCTGCAATGCCTGCTGGATCAGCAATGGGTCTACGCCCTCAGAATTCAGCAAGAGAAGATTGCAAAAGCCTGCGTGAAACATCATCCTCCGTGTTTAACTATATGTGAGCTTTGGTGTTTACGCCGGCAGGCGGCCTGAGTAGAAACTTGATCGTGCAATCGGAGCCATGTCTTCCTATGAAATTCGGCACGAGCGGCCTTCGCGGACTTTCAGTCGATCTCAAGGGACGCGCCTCTGCTCTCTACGCCACCGCGTTCGGCAAATATCTGTTGCAGACCGGCAAGGCGCAGGCCGGCGACGTCATTCTGATCGGCCGTGATTTTCGCGATTCAAGCCCCGAAATTTCGGGAAATTGTGCAGGTGCGCTCGCCGCGCTCGGCTTCCGGATATTCGACTGCGGCAATGTCCCCACACCCGCTCTTGCCCTCTATGGCCTCGAGAGCAACGCCGCATGCCTGATGGTTACGGGCTCGCATATTCCGGCGGACCGCAACGGCATCAAGTTCTATCGTCCCGATGGCGAGATCGACAAATCGGACGAGACGGCAATTACCGCATCGGCGGCCGAGATCGAGCGAACCGGTGAAGCGGTGACGCAGGCGCCGGCCGAGACGGAGGATCATGAAGCGATCTGCCGGCAGCTCTTTTTTGAACGCAATGCCGCCCTGCTTCCGCAAGGCGCGCTGTCCGGCATGAAGATCGGCGTCTACCAGCACAGCACCGTCGCCCGCGATCTGCTGGTTGACGTTCTCGCTCATTACGGCGCTGAGATCACCGCTCTCGGACGTTCGGAGAGTTTCATCCCCGTCGATACCGAGGCTGTTTCCGACGAGACGATCACGCTGATGAAGCGCTGGGTGTCCGAGCACAAGTTCGATGCAATCGTCTCGACCGATGGCGACGGCGACCGTCCGCTGGTCGCTGACGAAACCGGCGCCCCCTTGCGCGGCGACCTTCTCGGCCTTGTGGCAGCCAATTTCTTGCGCGCCGGGACGGTGGTGACGCCGGTTACGTCAAATTCCGGCATCGAGGCCGCAGGCTCTTTCGCCGTCAGGCGCACCCGCGTCGGCTCGCCCTTCGTCATATCCGGTATGGAAGAGGCCGTAGCCGCCGGCGAAGATCATGTCATGGGCTTTGAAGCCAATGGCGGGCTGCTGACAGCAACCCCTTTCGATATCAACGGCAGAGCCGTGCGCGCCTTGCCGACGCGTGATTGTTTTGTCCCGATGCTCGCAATCCTGTCGCTCGCCGCTATCCGCAGGCAGCCGCTCTCAGCCATTGCCGCCTCCTATCACCTGCCCTTTGCCGCTGCCGATCGGCTGGAGAATTTTCCGGTGGAGACGAGCGCGGCACTGATGGAGCATCTGCGCACCTCGGAAGAAAATCTCCGGGCTTTCCTGCAGCCGATCGGCGAGGTGGCCGCGAAATCCGATATCGACGGACTTCGGGTGACGCTAGGAGATGGCGGGATCATTCACTTCCGCCCATCCGGCAATGCGCCTGAGATGCGCTGCTACGTGGAGGCCGGCAGCGAAGCTGCAGCCCTGGACTTGCTGAAGACAGGGCTCAATCGAATAAGAGACTGGGCAGGCGCCCGGTAACATGTGACGAACAAGCCGTTTATCTCAAGGAACCCGCCTATGACGCAGAAAATCGTTCCCGTGATCATGGCCGGCGGCAAAGGCACGCGGCTCTGGCCGCTTTCCCGTGCCACCGCACCGAAACAATTCATCCAGTTCGTCGGCGACAAGACGTTGTTTCAGGAAACTCTCGAACGCGTTTCCGATCCCGAACTCTATGAAGCTCCGATCGTCGTCACCAATGAGGAATTCCGCTTCCTGGTCGCCGAACAGGCTCGAGAGCGCGCCATCCCGCTCGCAGCGATCCTGCTCGAACCGGTCGCCCGCAACACAGCCGCAGCGGTGGCCGCGGCCGCAACGCTTGCAGCTGACCTCTTTGGCAAGCACACCATCATCCAGATGCTCGCCTCGGATCACGAGATCCTCGCCGACAAGAGCTATTTCGATTGCATCCGCATCGCCCGCGACGCCGCTGCCGACGGCAAGCTCGTAACCTTCGGCATCACGCCGACGGAGCCAGCGACGGGTTACGGCTATATCGAGATCGGCGATGCCCTCGAAAACGGTGCGCACAAGGTCGTCCGCTTCGTGGAGAAGCCGGCATTGGAAACGGCCGAACGGATGCTCGCCGACGGCGGCTTCTACTGGAATTCAGGCATCTTCATGTTCCCGGTGGCGGAGCTCATCGCCGAACTGCAGGAATATGCGCCCGATGTGCTGAAGGCGGCCAGCAAGGCCGTTTCGAAAGCAAGCCGCGACCTCGATTTCACCCGCCTCGACGCCGACCATTTCGCCAAGAGCCCCGATATCTCCATAGACTATGCGATCATGGAAAAAACGTCCAAGGCGGCTGTCGTCCCCTCACCGTTCAAATGGTCGGACATGGGTAGCTGGGATGCCGTCTGGAAATCAGGCGCACGCGACGACAACGGCAACGTCGCCGCCGCCAACACCACCGTCGTCAATACCCGCAACTCGCTCGTCATGACCCATGGCGTGCATCTTGCCGTCCAGGGCATGGATGATGTCGCCGTCATCGCCAGCGAAGACGCCGTCTATGTCGGGCCGCTCAAAGACAGCCAGAATGTCGGACAATTGGTCAAGATGCTGGCCTCTAAGTCCGCCACGGCGAAATTCGCCGAAACCCATCCGACATCCTACCGTCCCTGGGGCGGCTATACCTCCATCTTCAACGGCGATCGTTTCCAGGTGAAGCGCATCTTCGTCACGCCGGGCAAGAAGCTCTCGCTGCAAAAACACCACCATCGCTCCGAACACTGGGTCGTCGTCAAGGGAACGGCCGAGGTGACAGTCGGCGAGACCGTGCGGATGCTGCGCGAGAACGAGAGCGTCTATATTCCGCTCGGCGAAGTTCATCGTCTCGCCAATCCCGGCAAGATCGTCCTCGAACTCATCGAGGTGCAGACCGGCTCCTATCTCGGCGAAGACGACATCATCCGTATCGTCGATGAGTTCGGAAGAACGTAAAATCGCAGCCGCAGCCGCTGGTCGGCCTGCGGCGCGACCACCTTCGCTGTTGAATTCGCTCTCGGAGTTCTCGTAGAATGGGCGCACCGAAAGACATGACTGGAGATATCCCCCTGATGCGTATCATGACCGCCCTCGCCGGATTTCTTTCAGTCATGTTGCCGGGAATGGCGTTAGCCGAAACGGGAAAGATGCGAACCGCAAGCGAGGCTGAAATTCGCCAGCACCTGCCGGGCACGTCGGAGCTGAAAGAAAGCAGCAACGGTTACGAGTATCGCAAGGGCAACGCCAATGGCTATAAGATCACCAACGGCCAGGTGTGTGTCCGGTTTCCCAACAAGTCGACCGACTGCGTCAGCGTGAAGACCGACGGCGAGAAATTTCAGATGATCGACAAAAAAGGCGGCAGAACGAGATTTTGACTTTGCCCCGGGCAAGCTCTCTTGCCCCCGGCAAGGTCATCTTGCCCCCGGCAAGCTCACTTTGCCGGTGAAGTTTCGCCACCCTTGTCGAGAACGAATTCGGCGATCAGGCCTGCATGGTTCGAGCCGAGATTGTCATCGAGACGTTTCAGCGATCGCAGATGAAGCGGCGCGCGGGCAAATATGTGGTCGATGGCGATCCCGAGCGCGCCGGCGGCAACCGGCCATGTTGCCGGTTCCGGCACGATCGTTATCAGCTGCTGTTCACGCAGAAAACCTTGGATGCTTGGAGCGATCACCGAGGAGTTGAAGTCGCCTGACAACACCAGAGGGCCGTCGATCGAACCCAGCACTTTGCCGAGATCTTCCAATTCGGCCATCTGGAAATCGTCGAAATATGGTTTGGTCAGGTGCGCCGACACCAGATTGATGGTCTCGCCGCCGAAGTCGACGCTCGATATCACCAGCCTGTTTTTTCGGAGGCTGCCCATGCTGGCGACCTGCCGGCTAACGAACGGGCGCTTGGACAGCACCAGCGTATCGCACGTATCTTTCCCACTGTCGCAGCCGATATGATAGGGATAGGCCTTGAACAATTGCTGCAGATGGAATGTCAGCGGCTTGGCTTCGAGCAGATTGACGACATCGGCATTCGACGCAATCACCATATCGGTAATTTCGGTCGAGTTTTTCCAGTTGTCGATCGCAATGTTGAACGACATCAGACGAAAAAGCGGCGGCGTGTCCGCTGCTCTGCCATCCTGCGAGAACTCGCGCAGCATGACGACGCCGTGAGCGATGAGAAGAAGCGAGACAAGCAGAAGGATAAAGCCGTAGATCTGTCTTTTGACGGCCAGAATGACGAGGCTGGCGGCAACGAAGACGACACCGAGGTGGAGTTGAAAGCTGTAGACGAAGGACAGCAGCCAGAAGTTCGTCACATAGCGCAGCGACACGATCGCGATGGCAACGGTCAGAAACGCGCAGAGAATCCAATAGATTATGTTTCTCATCGATCCTGACCTGCTTGCAGACGACCAGCCGGCCATAACATGCAAGCCTCAATGTTGCAATGCAGCATAATGCCCGGGAGGGATGGCTGCCGGCAGGGCAAAGATCGGCGGCCGGCCGTCATCCGGCAAGACAGCGGCGGGCGGGCCGACGGCAGCCGAGACGAAGCTGTTGCCGTCTCTTTCAAAGACCTATCGACTCGGCCTCTTTTTATCTTGTAAGTGGGGGCACTTTGATGCGGAATCGGCTCTTTGCCGTCGGCAGGGAGCCGAGAAAAGGTGGGAATGCGCTACTTCATTACCGGTACGGCCGGCTTTATCGGTTTTCATCTGGCCAGGCGCCTGCTGCAGGAAGGGCATGACGTCACCGGCTTCGATGGCCTCACTCCCTATTACAACATCAAGCTCAAGGAGATGCGCCATGCGGCACTCTCCCAGTTTCCGGCGTTCAAACCCGTCATATCAATGCTCGAGGACCGGCCGGCGCTGGAATCGGCTGTTCTGGCAGCCAAGCCCGACATCCTGATCCACCTCGCCGCGCAGGCCGGCGTGCGTTACAGCCTGGAAAATCCCGAGGCCTATCTCCGTTCGAACGTCGAAGGCTCGTGGAACATCATGGAAATCGCGCGGCGCGTCGACGTCCGTCACCTGATGCTGGCTTCCACGTCATCGATCTACGGCGCCAATGAGACCGTCCCCTTTCGCGAGACCGATCGGGCCGACGAGCCGCTGACCATCTATGCCGCGACGAAGAAATCGATGGAGTTGATGGCGCACAGCTATGCCCATCTTCACAAGATTCCGACCACGGCCTTTCGCTTCTTCACCGTTTATGGCCCATGGGGCCGGCCCGACATGGCGCTGTTCAAATTCACCAAGAACATGCTGGAAGACCAGCCGATCGAGATCTACGGCGAAGGCAATATGAGCCGTGACTTCACCTATATCGACGATCTCATTGAAGCGATCGTCAGATTGTCGGCAATCACCCCGAGCGAAGAAAACCGCCTCGACGACGCGGGCATCGAAACGCTTTCGCGCCAGGCACCCTTTCGTGTCGTCAATATTGGCGGAGGCCAGCCGGTCAGCCTGATGAATTTTGTCGAAACGGTGGAAAAGGCGCTCGGCCGTCCCGCTATCCGCAAGATGCTGGCGATGCAGAAGGGTGATGTGCCGCGCACATTCGCCGCCCCCGATCTGCTCGTCGCGTTGACGGGATACAAGCCGGATACGCCCCTGGATGTCGGCGTCAAGGCCTTCGTCGACTGGTATCTCGACGTACGCGGCGAACTTGGCGCCTAATTATTGCTGAACTGTTTCCAGTCGATCCCGTCAGCGGAGAAATGTCACCGCGCTCACGACATCGACCGCCTTCGAAAACATATAGTCGACGACAACGCTCAGGCTCCGCGAATAGGTCTTGAGCCGATAACCCTCACCCTCGACCGTCACGGGGCTGCGCAGGACGAGGGGAATGCCGGGGCGCACGAAACCGGCGCGTGTGGTCAAGGGAACCTCAGGCGAATGGCCGATGGCGGATGTGTACATCAGGTCGCGGGCAAGGCTGGCGGGGCCCATAGCGAACGCCGGCCCGGCAGCGGCACTGATGGTCACGGTCAAGGCGATGGCGGCAAGAGTTCTGCGCATGTCGAGGTCCCCGTTTGCAGATCGGCGGGCTTTCAGCCCGGCTCCAAACGATCGATGCGTCTGTCCACGCTTCGGTCGCTTTCATGAGATCACTCTACACATCAGTATTTTCAGCGCTTTTAAGCGGATCGGTCAAATTTTAAGAAATTTGATTTTCTGTCCGGAAGGGCTCGATACGCAGAAAGAAACAGGGTCCCGGCCGCGGGCCGAGAACGCAATCGGCAAGGACCTGGGAGCTACATCGCAGTCTACAGAATGCGATCCAGCTTCTTGTTGATATGCAGGTTCGGCATCAATCCCGCGCTTTGCGCGGCATGATAGGATTCCCGGGCCGCATCGAATGAGATCGACCACATGATGGCGCTGAGCAGGAGCGCAATGATATAAATCTGAATACGCATCGAACCGGCGATACGGAAAGAGCAAGGCAGTTTTGTGTCAAAACATGGCCATAGGCTTCACGAAAAAGTGGCAGGCTTTTGGGTCGCAGCCGGCTGATACCAGACACATTAGCGTCGTGAAAATTAGCGATATTGCAGCGCTACCCTGTTAGCAGCCGACCCCGAGGCTTGGTTCCTCTTCCCACTCCGAGAACCCTAAGAGGTCCGTTCCCCACGGGCCTCTTTGCTTTCTTTCGAATCGTTTTCCAGAACAGCCGAGATCACCTGTTCCGATCCACGCTGAACCGCTGAACGCCCATCTCGATCCCAATCCGGCCAACGCATCCACCACGAAACGATGCCACGTTTCTGCCTTTGCCTTTGTACCAGCGAAGGCGTAGACCGCCGGCTCGGCTTAATAATATATCAATCGATTGACTTATTTGTTTGGCGGCGTTATAAATCTGTCATGACCCAAGAACATGACACACAGCCACCGGCCCCCGCCCGCGCCGATATCGCGCGGCAGAAGATGCTCTCCGCCGCTCTCGACGTCTTCGGCCGGTATGGCTTCGACGGTGCTTCGACACGCCAGCTGACAGAGGCGGCCGGCGTGAACCTGCAGGCAATCCCCTACTATTTCGGCAGCAAGGAAGGTCTCTACATCGCCACCGCCGAGTATCTGATGGCCCGCATCGACACGCATGTCGGCGACATGAGGGCGCGCATCGGCACGCATCTGCTGGCGCTCGACGCCGCCGGCGAACGCCTCGCCGAAGCTCAGGCCCGCCTCTTCCTCACCGAAATTCTACAGACCATGGTGACGCTTTTCGTCGGCAAGGAATCCGAATCCTGGGCGCGCTTCCTGATCCGCGAGCAGATGGAGCCGACCGAGGCTTTTGCGAAGGTCTACCAAGGTATTATGCGGCCGATGATCGAGATGGGCCGGCGGCTGATCGGCGCGATCCTTCGCGAAGACCCCGCCTCGGAACATGTGCGCCTGCGCACCTTCAATCTTCTCGGCAGCATCCTGGTCTTTCGCGTCACCCACGCGGCCGTGCTTGCTCAGATGGAATGGGACACCATCGGCCCGGAACAGGTGGAAACCCTGCGCGGCCTCGCCGCCGAACTGGTTGATGTCCTCGGCCCGCCGAAGGGAGGCGCAGCATGAAACGCATCCTTCCTCTCGCCATCCTCCTCCTTGCGGCGAGTGCCGCCGCCTGGTGGTACGGCCTGCCCGAAAAGCTCGGCTGGCAAGCCGAGGCCCGCCGAGAATTCGTCCTTTACGGCAATGTCGATATCCGCCAGGTCTCGCTCGGCTTCCGCGTCAGCGGACGCCTCTCCGAACTGCGCGTGGACGAGGGCGATGTGGTCAAGAGCGGAACGGTTCTGGCGAAACTCGACGCCGCCCCCTATGAATTCGCCGTCCGCTCCGGAGAGGCCAATGCAGCAGCCCTTCGAGCGACGCTCGACAAGCTGAAGGCCGGCCCACGGCCGACCGAAATCGCCCAGGCGCGCGCCGCCTATGACGAAAGCCTCGCCGATCTCCAGAATGCCAACCTTGCCTATGACCGCGCCCGCCAGTTGCGCCCGCAGGGCACGATTTCCGAGGCGAGCCTCGACCAGGCGACCGCTGCACGGGCGATGGCCGCCGCCCGCTCCCAATCCGCCAACGAGGCGCTGAAACTGCTGCAGGAGGGGTCACGCGTCGAGGATATCGCGGCCGCCGACGCGCAGGTGAAGGCTGCCGAGGCAACCCTGGCCTCGGCCCGCACCTCGCTGGAAGATGCCGAACTGCGCGCCCCGAACGACGGCGTCATCCTTTCCCGCGTGCGGGAAAATGGCGCCATCGTCTCGCCGGCGGATACCGTTTTCGTGCTGTCCCTGACCGAGCCCGTCTGGGTGCGCACCTATGTTGCGGAGCCCGATCTCGGCCGCATCCACCCCGGCATGAAGGTTTCGGTCGCCTCCGATACGGCGCCCGACAAGCCCTACGAAGGCACGATCGGCTTCATCTCGCCGGTCGCCGAATTCACTCCGAAATCGGTGGAGACGCCGGAACTCCGCACCGACCTCGTTTATCGCCTGCGGATCGTCATCGACAAGCCCGGCCCGGATCTGCGCCAGGGCATGCCGGTCACCGTGCGCCTTCCCAGGCCGACGGCAGGCGGACAATGATTGCCGCCGAGACCGGCTCGCTGACAGGTTCGGACGACAAGCCGCTCGTCCGGATCGACGGCGTCACCAAGCGCTTCGGCGACGCACCCGCCGCCCTCGACACCGTCTCCGGCACGATCGGCGGCGGCGCGATCACCGGCCTCGTCGGCCCTGACGGCGCCGGCAAGACGACGCTGATCCGCCTGATGACCGGTCTGATGCTGCCCGACACGGGAACGATGGAGGTTCTCGGCTTCGACACCAGGAAGAATGCAGCCGGCATCCAGGCGGCGATCGGCTACATGCCGCAGCGCTTCGGCCTCTATGAGGATCTCTCGGTGCGGGAAAATCTCGATCTTTATGCCGATCTGCGTGGCTTGCCGAAGAGCGAACGCGCGAGCGCCTTCGACGAACTGCTCACCTTCACCGATCTCAAGCGGTTCACCGGCCGGCTGGCCGGGAAACTCTCCGGCGGCATGAAGCAGAAGCTCGGACTTGCCTGTGCGCTTTTGAAGAAGCCGCGCCTGCTGCTGCTCGACGAGCCGGGCGTCGGCGTCGATCCGATCTCGCGCCGCGACCTCTGGAAGATGGTCGAGAACCTGACGAAGGAAGGCATCGGCGTGCTCTGGTCGACCGCCTATCTGGACGAAGCGGAAGCCTGTGATCACGTGCTGCTTTTGAACCAGGGCAAGCTGCTCTTTTCGGGAAAACCGATGGAGATGACCGAGCGCGTCAAGGACCGGGTCTTCAGGGTATCCAATGTCACCGGCCGCCGCCGGCAGGTGCTCGCCGAACTCCTGCAGGCCGATGGCGTCATCGACGGCGTGATCCAGGGCGAGGCGATCCGCCTGGTCGCGGCGAAGGACAAGAAGCCCGATATCAGCAAGGCCGGCGATGGCGCAACACTCGCCCCTGCGCCGCCGCGCTTCGAGGATGCCTTCATCGATATGTTGGGCGGCGGTCCGGGTGGCCGCTCCAGGCTCGCAGAAGCTCAGCAGTCGCTGAAGGCTGAGAACGACCGGCCGGTAATCGAGGCCAAGGGCCTGACCAAGCGCTTCGGTGATTTCACCGCTGCCGACGATATCAGCTTCGATATCCGCCGCGGCGAGATCTTCGGCCTGCTCGGTCCGAACGGCGCCGGCAAGTCCACCACCTTCAAGATGCTCTGCGGCCTGCTGAAGCCGACCGGCGGCGAAGGCCGCGTTGCCGGTTTCGATCTTCGCCGTGATGCCGCCGAAGCCCGCAACCAGCTCGGCTACATGGCGCAGAAATTCTCGCTCTACGGCGATCTCACCGTCATGCAGAACCTCGAATTCTTCTCTGGCGTCTATGGCCTTCGCGGAAAACACCGGCGCGAGCGCATCGACCTGATGGCGGACATTTTCGATTTCGGTCGCCATGCCGGCGAACCCGCCAAAGATCTGCCGCTCGGCCTGAAGCAGCGCCTGGCGCTTGCCTGCGCCGTTATGCACGAGCCGCGCGCCCTCTTCCTCGACGAACCGACCTCCGGCGTCGATCCGATCACCCGGCGTGAATTCTGGACGCATATCAATGCGCTGGTCGAAAAGGGCGTCACAGTGCTCGTCACCACCCATTTCATGGACGAGGCCGAATATTGCGACCGAATCTCACTGATCTATCGCGGCCGCTCGATTGCGCTCGGCTCGCCCGATGAATTGAAGGCGCGGGTCGCGACCAAGGAGCAGCCGGACCCGACGATGGAGGATGCCTTCATCGCCCTCGTGCAGCAATCGGAAGTGGAGGATGCCGCATGAGTGTCTCCTCCGGTCGGCTTCGGCGTCTTTCAGCCCTGGTGCGCAAGGAAAGCTTGCAGGCGATCCGCGATCCGAGCAGCATCCTCATTGCCTTCGTGCTGCCGCTGATCCTGCTTTTTCTGTTCGGCTACGGCGTCTCGCTCGATACCACCCGCACCCGCATCGGCCTCGTGACCGAGGAGATGACGCCGCTGACGCAGGATCTGTCGGCCAGTTTCCAGGCCTCACGCTATTTCGATGTGGCGATGGGCCGTGACCGGCGTCTTTTCGAAGAAGACCTCGTGGTCGGCAAGGTGCGCGGCGTCGTCGTCATCCCGGCCGATTTCACCACGCGCTACACCGCCGGCAACCGTCCCGATATCCAGGTGATCGTCGACGGCTCCGATCCGAACACGGCGAATTTCGTGCAAAATTATGCCCAGGGCGCCGTCGCCAACTGGGAGCGGCAGAGACAGGCGGACGTCGCCTCGCATAGTCCCGCCATCGCGGTCGAGCAGCGCTTCTGGTTCAATCCTGAACTGACAAGCCGCAATTTCCTCGTGCCGGGCTCGATCGCCATCGTCATGACGCTGGTTGGCACGCTTCTGACCTCGCTCGTCGTCGCCCGCGAATGGGAGCGTGGCACCATGGAGGCGATGATGGCGACGCCGGTGACGGCGGTCGAACTGCTCGCCGGTAAGATCCTGCCCTATTTCCTGCTCGGCCTCACCTCGATGACGCTCTGCGTGCTGCTTGCGGTCTTCCTCTTCGGCGTGCCGTTCCGCGGCTCCGTCGCCGCCCTTTATACACTCTCGGCCGCCTTCCTGATCCCGGCGCTCGGCCAGGGCCTGTTGATCTCGACGGTAACGAAGAACCAGTTCCTCGCCTCGCAGTTGGCGCTGATTACAGCATTTCTGCCGGCCTTCCTGCTGTCGGGCTTCCTCTTCGAGATCAATTCCATGCCGACCGTGATCCAGTGGATCACCTTCATCGTGCCGGCGCGTTACCTGATCCCCAGCCTGCAGACGGTCTTCCTCGCCGGCGACATCTGGCCGATGTTCGTGAAGGCGATATCGGTCATGCTGACGATCGGCGCCATCATGTTCATGCTTGCCGCCCGCAGCACCAGAAAGAGGATCGGCTGAGATGGGATGGACAAGGCTTTACGCCCTCATCGTCAAGGAACTGCTGGCCGTGCTGCGCGATCCCAAGGGTCGCGCCATCCTGATCGGCCCGCCGATCGTCCAGCTTCTCGTCTTTTCCTACGCCGCAACTCTCGAAGTCCGTAATGTCGATATCATGATCCTCAACCGCGACAGTGGTCACTGGGGCCAGGAACTGATCGAGCGTATCGATGGCTCGCCGACCTTTCGCCGGATCGAGATGGCGGGAAGCCAGGCGGATATCCAGGTGGCGATCGATACCCAGACAGCCATTGCGGCGATAGAGATCGGCCCGGATTTTTCGCGCAATATCGAGGCGGGAGCGCCGGCCGACCTGCAGGTGGTGCTCGACGGCCGCCGCTCCAACGCCTCGCAGATCGTCGCCGGCTACCTCTCACAGATAGGCGCCGGCCTTGCTGCCGAGACGCCGGCCGGCAAACGGGCCGGCGCCGACATCGTCTCGACAGTGCCGCGCAACTGGTTCAATCCGAACCTCACCTACCAATGGTTCATGGTGCCGAACCTGATCGCCAGTATCGCGCTCCTGATCGGGCTTATCGTCACGGCGCTGTCGATTGCTCGCGAACGCGAGCTCGGCACCTTCGACCAGCTGATGGTCTCGCCGCTGCGCATGCACGAAATCCTGATCGGCAAGCTGATCCCGCCGATGATGATCGGCCTCTTCCACATCACCGTCTATATCCTGGCTGCCGTCTTCCTCTTTGAGGTGCCGCTGCGCGGCTCGCTCTTCCTGCTTTACGGCAGCGCGATCTTCTATCTCGGTTCGGTGGCCGGCCTCGGCCTGTTCATCTCGGCGCTGTCGATGACGCAGCAGCAGGCGATCCTCGGCGCCTTCCTGTTCATGGTTCCGGCCATGCTGCTCTCAGGCTTCGCCACGCCGATCGAGAACATGCCGAGCTGGCTGCAGCCGATAACCCTCATCAATCCGCTGCGCTATTTCCTGGTGATCGTCAAAGGCGTTTTCCTCAAGGATATCCCCTTGAGCGAGGTAGTGAACCAGACGATCCCGCTGGCGCTGATCGCCGCCGTCACACTCAGCGCCGCCGCCTGGCTCTTCCGCCGGCGGCTGGAATAAGGCATCCCGACCCATGCCTGGGCCACCTCACACAATGTGAATCAGCCTTCCAAAGCGTGACCCTCTCCTGCTGGAACCTCGAATTGGCGCGGTCGTTACCCAAACGCAACCCCAGTAAGGAGAAGCAAAATGTACAAGGTCCTACTTGTCTCCAGCGCTATTGCGCTGTCGTCTCTTGCAACCAATGCGCTCGCTGATGGCGCCGTGACCGGTGCAGCCGGTGGCGCCATCACCGGCGCGATCGTCGGCGGCCCCGTGGGTGCTGCCATTGGCGGCGTGGCCGGCGGTGTCGCCGGTGCCGTTGTCGACCCGCCGCCGCGCGAGGTCGTGACCTATGTCCAGCAGCAGCCGGCCCCGACTGCTTCCGTGGTCGTCCAGGAACCGATCGTCGTCGGCAAACCGCTTCCGGCAGACGTCGTCGTAACGCCGGTCCCTGACAACCCGAGATATGCTTATACGGTCATCAACAATCAACGCGTGATCGTCGAACCCCGCACCCACCGTGTGGTGCAGGTCATCGAATAATCAGGCAACCGAAGCCGCCTGCTGCGGCTCGGCAACTTCCGGCCCCGCTTCGGTGGGGCCTTTTTTCGTACGCTCGCGCCAGCTACCGATCAGCGAGAACAGAAGAATAAGGCGCTGTGGCAACTTGAACTCCTGCGGTAGCGTCTCTATTGGAATTCGCTCGCCATAAAGCTTGCCCTGTTTGAGCGACAGAATATGCATGCTGGAAAGCATCAGCCGACCCTCCATCCCGATTGATGGGATCAGCGTGGCTGACGCAACGGGGCTGGGTCCTTAAAGTCCGACTAAAAACTGCAAAAACTTGCAAAAGCCTATGGCCGCGGCCGCATCCCGGCGCGCGCCAGCCCTTCCAGAACCGGCGCAAAACGCTGGGGATTCTTGGCCGGCTGACCCGCCAGAATGCCTTCCAGCGTCACATCAGGTGCCATTTTCTCGAGCGCGCGCAGGAACTGCCGCGCCTGCTCCATATTGCCGAGATGCGCGTGTGCGGCGATCAGCATCCAGTAAGTCGGATCGAAATGGGCGTTCAGCGCCCGCGAGCGTGACGCAAATGAAAGTGCTTCCTCGTAATTGCCGCGAAAGATTTCGGCCATGGCGATGCCCGTCAGAGAAAAACGCGCATCCGGATCGCGGGGTCCCAATTTCAGGGCGCGATGCAGGCGCTCGAGCGCATGCTCGATATCGCCGCAGTGCAAAGCCGCAATGCCGGAGCAAGCCGCGACCAGAAGATCGTTGGGATTGGCGGCAGCGGCCGCCTCCAGCACAGCCATGCCGCCTTCATAATCCTTGCCTGTCTGCAGCAACGCCATACCGCAATGGGCCATCACGCGGGGATCGCCGGCCGAATGCTGAAGCCCGCGCCGGGCAAGACTGACGCATTCCGCCTTGTCGTCCGTCCCGAGCCGCGGCCAGCCCATGGTAATGCGATGTTCGAGCACCCAGGCGGCATGCGAAAGCAGCATCGCATTTTCCGGCTCCATGGCGAGCGCCTCCTGCAGCAAGGCATAGGCGGCGGCATTGCTTTCGATCGACTCGTCGATGATCGCGGCAAGGGCGCGCAGATAGAGATCGTAAACTGCCGGACTGTTCGGCCGGTCACGTCGTGACCTCTGGATTTCGGCGATCTCGATCGCCGGCTCGACGATCGAGGCGACGCGTTCGGTGATATGGTCCTGGAAAGCGAAGACGTCGCTGATGCCGTCTTCAAAATGATCGGCCCAGAGATTGGCCGCGGTCACGCCGTCGACCAGCTGTACATTGATACGCACCTGCGCCCCTTCCCGCCGGATGCTGCCTTCGAGCACATAGCGCACGCCCAGTTCTCGAGCCACCTCTCGCACATCGACACTGCGTCCTTTGTAGACGAAGGCGGAATGACGCGAGACAACGGAAAAGGAGCGGAAGCGCGCAAGGGCGGTGATGATCTCCGCCACCACACCATCGGCAAAATAATCCTGGTCGGCATCGCCGCCGAGATTGACGAAGGGAAGAACCGCGACGGAAGGCGGCTGCGACGCCACGGGCCCGCCATCCTCCTGGCGCGGCAGGCGGTAGCCGACCCTGGGAACGGTGACGATCCACTCCGTGCCATCCGGCCTTGCGCCGAGAAGCTTCCTGAGCGCGGCAATCTGAACCGTAAGGTTGCCTTCCTCCACGGCAAGCCCCGTCCAGGCCCGGTCCATCAAATCCGCCTTGGTGACGACCCGGCCCTCAGCTTCCAGCAGCAAGCCGAGCAGCGCGACCGGTCGCGGTCCCGCCACAACGGATTTCCCGTCCCGCCACAGGCTTCCTGTCACGGGATCGTAAAGGAACGGACCAAAGGAGAGCCTCGAGCTGCCCATGCAGAAGCATAGCGTCAAAACCTCGCAAACGAAAAGCCGATGACGCGCCGATGCGCTGCGTAAGCCGCCGTCGGATGAACGGCGGCTTATCCAGCGGACAGGATCAGACCTTCAGCTCGCGCCGTTCGCGCTCGGTCACCATGGCGAGGTCGAGCACCTTCTGCAGGTTGGCGGCGTGGCGGAAGTTCGGGTCCGGCTGGATGCCGCTTGCCACGGCCTCGGCAAAACGCTCATAGTTGGTCGCCACCGGTTCAACCTCGATCTTCGTCCAGGTGGCGGTTTCGACATCCTCGCCGAGGCAGCCATGCAGCTCGGAACCGTTGGGACGATGGATGACCTCGAGGCTGCCCCTCTCGCCATAAATGCGCAGCTTCAACTCGTTCAGATGCCCTGTCGCCCAGCGGCTGGCATGAATGACGCCGAGTGCGCCATTGGCGAAATCGACGGACATGGTGAAGCTGTCATTGGCGTCGAGCAGATATTCGCCGATCTGACCGCCCGGCGCCTTGTTGAAGGTCTTCAGCCGCGCAAAGACGTGGTCGATGTCGGTCGCCGCGCCATAGGCGGCGAAATCCAGAATATGGATGCCGACATCGCCGAGCACGCCATTCGAGCCGTGGCCGGTGGAAAGCCGCCACAGCCAGGTGGACTCGGTGCGCCAGTCGCCCCAGGCGCGCGACACCAGCCAGCTCTGGAGATAGGATGCTTCCACGTGTCTGATCGTGCCGAGCTCGCCGGCGAGCACCATCTCACGGGCGCGCTGCAGCGGCGCGACGTTGCGATAGGTAAGGTTCACCATGTTGATGACGCCGGCCTTTTCGGCCGCCTCCGTCATCTCCAGCGCCTTCGCATAATTCTCCGCCAGCGGCTTTTCGCAGAAGACGTGCTTGCCCGCAGCAATCAGCGCCATCGTCGTCGGGTGATGGATGCGGTCGGGCGTGACGTTCGTCGCCGCATCGAACTCGCCCCAAGCGATCGCCTCCTCCAGGGAAAGAAACCGCTTTTCGATGTTGAATTTGTCGGCGAAGGCCGAAAGCCGATCGGGATCGGTGTCGACGGCGCCAACCACTGTCACGCCATCGATGAGGGGGAAGCGGGCGAGCTGGTTTTTCGCCATCACGCCCGTGCCAAGAACGAGTAATCGCATGGATGCTCCTCAGCGGTAACCGGCTTCGCCGGCTTGGTGTAGTTTCGGGCCGCGTTCGACGATCGGCTCCAGTGCTTTTTCTACCGGCACATTTGGAGCGTCGGTGATACCCGTCAACGAGCCCTC
>Ga0075362_10000180_pt1 | contig 17429 bp, 8 predicted proteins | sample EndMetdeltDD1762_FD_71397 | JGI IMG/M metagenome (GOLD analysis project Ga0075362, IMG submission 71397) | Populus endosphere microbial communities from Tennessee, USA - Endosphere MetaG P. deltoides DD176-2 | ecosystem: Host-associated > Plants > Roots > Endosphere | place: USA: Tennessee...
AATCGAGCAACGGTATGTTTTTCCATGTACTCGCTCATGTCGACCCGGACCATCGCGTTTTCGTCATCGAACAGGAATTCTGCAAGTGCGCGGCTCAATTCGGTCTTCCCGACACCCGTCGGACCGAGAAAAATGAATGATCCGATCGGACGATTTTCATCTTGAAGGCCAGCCCGGGCACGACGGACAGCATTAGAAACAGCGGAAATGGCTTCCCTTTGGCCAATAACACGTTGACCGAGACGTTGCTCCATCTGGACCAGCTTCTCCCGTTCACTCTCACGAAGCCGGGAGACAGGGATACCAGTCCAACTCGAAACCACTTCAGCAATATCCTCTTCGGTCACCTCCTCTTTTAGAATTTGCTGCAACTTCTGCAATTCACCCAGACGCGCGTTATGTGCGGTGAGCTGCTTCATGAGTTCCGGGAGCTGCCCATACTGGATCTCGCTTGCCTTCGCTAATTCCCCTCGCCGCTGTGCCTGTTCCAGTTCCACCTTGAGAGCTTCAATCCGCTCTTGGAGTTTGCGGCACTGATCAATGACCTGCTTTTCGCTTTGCCATTGAGCCTTCAATTGAGCGCTTTGCTCCTTGAGGTCCGAAAGTTCTTTCTCTAGACGTGAAAGCCGTTGCTGGCTAGCTTCGTCTTTTTCCTTTTTTAGGGCCTGTCGTTCCATTTCCAGTTGCATTGTCTGGCGCTCGATCTGATCGATCTCCGTTGGCATGGAATCAAGTTCAATTTTGAGCCGGGAAGCCGCTTCGTCGACAAGATCAACAGCTTTATCCGGAAGAAATCGATCCGCAATATAACGGTTGCTCAATGTAGCAGCTGCAACGAGTGCAGCATCTTGGATCCGGACGCCATGATGAACCTCATACCGCTCTTTAAGTCCACGAAGAATGGCAATCGTATCCTCCACAGAGGGCTCGTTTACCATCACCGGCTGGAACCGACGTTCAAGCGCAGCATCTTTCTCGATATACTTCCGATATTCATCGAGCGTCGTCGCACCGATGGTTCGCAGTTCGCCGCGGGCGAGCTGCGGCTTGAGAAGGTTCGAGGCATCAACTGCACCCTCGGCGGCTCCGGCCCCAACGATCGTGTGAAGCTCATCGATAAAGAGGATAATCTCGCCTTGAGAACCGGTCACCTCCTTGAGAAACGTTTTTAGTCGATCCTCAAACTCTCCCCGAAACTTGGCTCCGGCGATCATTGAACCAAGATCAAGTGCAATTATTCTTTTTCTTTTCAATGATTCTGGCACATCACCACCCACAATCCGGCGGGCAAGCCCCTCGACAATCGCTGTTTTCCCTACCCCAGGTTCGCCGATGAGCACCGGGTTATTTTTTGTCCTACGCAAGAGCACCTGCATCACCCGACGAATTTCCTTGTCACGGCCAATCACCGGATCAATCTTGCCGCGGCGTGCAGCCTCCGTAAGATCCCGACCATACTTTTCCAGTGTTTGATATTTGCCTTCTGGATTCTGGTCAGTCACCCGCTGGGAACCGCGAATCGCAACCAGCGCTTTCATCAGCTTGTCCTTGGTGATTCCGGATTTTTTTAGGATCTGACCTGTTGAACTGGAGGAATCGAACAGCGCGAGAAGGAAATGCTCGACGCTGACAAACTCGTCCTTTAGTTGGGTCATCTCCTTTTCGGCGTCATCAAGTGCGGTGCGCAAACTGGCACCCATGAACTGACTGGAAGCTGCTCCAGATACTTTTGGCCGGGATGCAAGCTCTTGTTCGAGCTGCTGCTCAATGACTTGCGGACGTACTTCCAGCTTTTCGAGTAGAGGACGGACGAGGCCATCCTCTTGCCGCAGGAGAGCTAATAACAAATGTTCAGGAGAAAGTTCTTGGTGTTGGAGACTGGAAGCAAGCGTCTGAATTTCTTGCAGACCTTCCTGCAGTTTAGCAGTAAATCGATCAATCCGCATCCCGTAATCTAACCGAGAATAATAGGCTCGCAATGGGAGCCGGTTCACAGTTGATAGCGCTAAGAATTACACTGCGCTTTTAGCGCTCAGATTTTTTCTACACTTTTTTCCTAGGCCTATAACCCAAGCTAGCCTCTGATCGGGCTTCCGGCGCTTGGACGGGATACACCTTACAAGCCACTAGACGTTGTGTTTTTCGAGGCGGTGGAGAAAATCGCTATAATCAACTGCTTCGCGCATGATCGAATTTAGTCGTTCGATTCGTTCGTCGTCAGTCGCATGGTTAAAACACACCCGATGCTGCTCGGAATCCCGGCCAAAGACTATTTCATCCCAATGGATCGTATAGATCTGCGGGGTGAAGCGGGCAATGGCACGTCCACGGAAATAGGCCCGTGTGGTCTCGGGCGGAGTGAAGATCGCGGTTTTAATATCTTCCTCCGAGAGAAACCGGCGGACACGGTTCTGACGAACGAGTTCATAATAGAGCCCCTGTTCCCAGACAATATTGTGATATTCGAGATCGATCGACTGAAGCCATGGATCATTCCAGTTGAGACTTTCGCTCTCTTGCAAAGTGTTGAGCAAATGCTTCTTCGACACCCAATCAAGGCGATCGACGCAACGCATGTAGTCAACTTCCAGATCGTTCAACACATTTTCCCATTCCCTGAGCAACCAATTGACTTCTGGATCGTTGTGATCGCAATGTTTCAAAGCTTTTTCCAGGTACATGCGTTGAATGTCGATCGCCGAAATCTTGCGACCATCCTTCAGTTCAATGATCCAGTCATATGTCCGATCCCGGCTGATCGATTTGGTAGCGTCGATCGGTTGGGCTACTTCTAACTGCGGTGCTTCGCGTTTTTCGATGAGTTCGAGTACCAATGCCATTGTGCCGATCTTGAGCGCGCTCGCAAATTCACTCATGTTCGAGTCACCGAGAATCACATGGAACCGTCTGTATTTTCCAGGATCAGCATGAGGTTCATCCCGAGTATTCACGATTGGCCGACGATTCATTGTGTCGATGCTAACCAGGACACTGAAGAAATCCGCTCGTTGCGAAATCTGATAGATTCCAGGCTGGTCCGCTGAGCCTTCTCCTTCGATCCCCATCTTACCGGCACCGGTGAAAATCTGCCGAGTCACCAGGAACGGGATTACTTCGCTTACGAGCCGATCCCATGGGACGGCTCGACTCATCAAGTAGTTGTCGTGGCAGCCGTAGCTATGTCCTACGAAATCAGTGTTATTTTTGTAAAGTCGAACCTCGCGCTCCGGACCGATCTTTTTATTTCGCCGACGAACACATTCGCTCAGGATCCGCTCCCCGGCCTTGTCCTGGGCAACGATTTCCCGCAGGCATGTGCATTCGGAAGTCGAATATTCCGGATGCGCATGATCGTTGTAATAGCGAGCTCCATTACTCAGAACAAGGTCGCTTTTTACTTCTTCAAAACTGAGTGGCCGATTTTTGTCGAGCTCGTAATAGGCGGATTCATCCGTATCCTGGACAAATGAATCAGCTCTGAATCCGCGGGCATCGAGATGAGGATCTTCGAGTTTATAATCCCACTTCATCAATGCGCCGTGTTCGGTATAGCAGCGCACCAATTCAATCGACTCAGTGACAACATCGACAGTCTCGACTCCGTTGACGGTGATCCCATATTCTGTTTCGATACCAAAAACCCGCTTCATTCCGTCGAAAGGTAAGTCAGGCCTTAAACAGAGATTAAATGACATGCGATTCCCTCGCCGGCCTCTCGCTGCCTCGAATAGGAGAAACCTTCACGACATTCTCTGAATCATAATCGATCAGCTTGAGCCAATCTTCGACGATATCTGTCGGCGGGAAAATATCATTTCCAACATACTCGGTATTTAGAGAGAGAAGTAGATCAGATTCGCTGATACCCTCCTCCTGCATTGTGTTAATCGCCCGTTTGATGGCCAGTTCCTTCGCACGCTCAACGACCGATGCAATGATCGCACCACTGACAAGGTTGCCCCGGTAAAGCGTTTCACGCTTTCCGCTTCGCAAGACTACCTCGAGAAATCGATTCTCATCTCGGCGAGTAAATTGTGCATCGATCACCTTATCAATAAGATGCCGAATCGCCTCATGAATTCCTCCAGCCTGTTTTACGAGTTCGGGATCATACGGCAGATCCGGTGAAAGGTAGATCCGATAAATCTCGCGCGCCGCATTGTGATCGGGCCGGTTCACCTTGATCTTCCGGTCGATTCGCCCGGGTCGGAGAATCGCCGGATCAATGAGATCGGCACGGTTTGAAGCCAGAATAATGACGATCTCATTCAGTGATTCGATCCCATCCATCTCCGTGCAGAACATTGGGACTAACGTCGAAAGAATATTGGAATGCCTCCCAGCATGACGGGTACCAAGAATGCTCTCCGCCTCATCGATGAAAATGAACGGCAGAAATCCATCCTTCCGTTTTTCACGGGCGGTGATGAAAATTTCCCTGACCATCCGCTCGGATTCGCCAACCCACATATTAAGGATCTCTGGACCTTTAATATGCATGAAAAACTGCTGCATATTTTCCCCGGTCTTTTCCTGCAGTTGACGGGTCAGATTGTAGGCTGTCGCCTTCCCAATCAGCGTCTTGCCACATCCTGGCGGACCATAAAGCAGAAAACCCTTCGGCGTTTGATGCTGGAATTTGACAAAAAGATCCTCATGCAGCAACGGTAACTCAATCGCATCCTTGATCGCTGTAAGGGCTTCTTCCTGGCCTCCAACCCTCTCCCACGGCAACTCTGGAACCGCTTCTAAGTAATACTCATCTGTTTTGGACTGGCTCAGAACTTCAATTGCGATGCGGTAATTCGGATCGACCCGAATTTCATCTCCGACCTTTAAAGTTTCTTTGAGCAGATCCTGGGAACGTTGGAGCACAATCGACTGCACCTCGTGCTCTGTCCCGACACGAAGACGATCTGCTCCCAGCACCTCAGTGACTTTTGTGACCGGTCCAGAGAGATTGTATCCAAGATCGCCGACAATGACGTAGGCTTCATTCACCAATACACGGGTTCCTTTTTTCAGCCGAGAAACATTTATTCGTGGATCAACGTTACAGTAGTAATCTGAGCCACCAACAACAATTAGGGCAGTCTCTTTGTTGGGGCTCCCCAGGAAGGTACCAATACGATTTGCGGGAGAGGTGACCTTTTTGATGACCTCATCGAGCTTCTCGATCGTGTGACGAGCTTCAGTGACCATTTCCTCTTGCTCGGCAATACTGATTCGAAGCTCGGTCAATTCGCTCCTGGTAGGGTCGCCCGGAGGAAGGCCGCTTATGATTCTTGCAAGGGTTTCAAGAGACGTTGCAGGCTCAGAATTAAAATCACCGTAATCGGGCGCTTTCTCTTCGTTCATCTGTATTTCGAATTAATCACTCCATGTTGGCTTATTATAACGGAATACGGATTCGCAGCAAACGAGGACTAATTACGCCTTAATCTTAACGGCAGACGCTGAAAAAGAAACGTTCATTTCCATAATCATTGTAACAATCGATCGAAAGAGAGACATTTTTTTATGAATAACTCGCCTCAGCACACCATGAAAAGCTTTCGCAAGAAAGAAGAATAAAGGATCGACCGTCACTGTTGGCAGGGCGCTCTTCATACAAACGAAAAGATAACTCGTTATGATAATACTGACACTTCGCTTGGATAACCCCTCCATAGTGATAGGAGAAACCAATTTACTCGCCGTCCAAATGAACTCCATAACAATTGAACAGCTCGATTAAGTCATAGTAGTCGTGACGGAAAAGCGCGTTTTACGGAGCACAGGTCTCTGGGGACACCTCTAAAGAAAGCGTTGGATGCACTCTCAGAAACCTGATATGGATCCCGTAATGTTGCATACCCTCAAAGAGCCACGGAGGGATGTTGTTCCATCAGATATAAAGGAACAATACATCAAAGCCTTCAATTGGATGCTCCTCTCACGCATCCTCGAACAAAAGCTGGCGAGTCTATGGCACGCCTCAAAGATTGCTGGAGGAGTCTATCTGGGGAAAGGCCAGGAAGCAATAAGCACCGCGCTGGGGATGATCCTAAAATCAGGCGACGTTTTCGGACCGCTCATCCGAGATCAAGCTGGAAGACTGGCGTTCGGTGAACCGCTCATCGATGTGTTCCGGAATCATTTCGGGACGCAAACCGCGCCGACGCAGGGACGCGACGGGAATATCCACCGCGGCAGACTTAGAGAAGGATATCACGCAATGATCAGTCATCTCGGAACGCTCGTGTCAGTCGTTGTAGGGGCATTGATGGCTCACCGATTCAAAGGAGAAACATCCGTGATTGGCGCCACCTCAATTGGTGATGGGGGAACTTCTACCGGTTCGTTTCACGAAGCAATGAATATGGCAGCAGTAGAAAAACTTCCGCTTGTGGTGGTCATTTCCAACAATCAGTATGCATTTTCGACGCCGACCAACCGGCAGTTTGCTTGCCAGGATTTAGTAGACCGGGCAATCGGATATGGTGTGGAAGGTTATTCGATGGATGGAACCGATCTCAGAGAATGTCTCGAAGTCATGGGACAAGCAGCTGACCGCGCGCGCTTGGGGCATGGACCTCAATTGGTTGTTGGGAATTGCCTCCGACTAAATGGGCACGCCGAGCACGATGATGCTGCTTATGTAGATAAAGCTCTCTTTGATACTTCACTTGGACGCGATTGCCTCGAGGTTGCTGAATGCTATCTGCAGGAGCAGCAGTGGGCAGACGAAACAGAGATCAAGCGTTGGAAAGAAGAGGCCAAACGCCAAGTCGAAGAAGCGGCAGCTAAGGCCCAGGACGAACCTGTCGCAGATCCGACAAATGATGACTGGTGCCCGTACGCAACTCCTCGGATCGCTAAAGCAATGTTTGTTCAATGAGTATTACTTATCTCGAAGCAATTCGGGAAGCGCAGGCAAACGCTCTTCGAGACGACCCAAGAGTTTATATCTACGGTCAGGATGTTGCGACGCTCGGCGGAGCGTTCAAAGCGACAAAGAATCTGGCTCAGGAATTTCCTGGCCGTGTTTTGGATTCACCCATCAGCGAAGATGCGATGGTTGGCAGCGCGATCGGCGCGGCGATTGAAGGGATGCGTCCGATCGTCGAGATGCAATTTGCTGATTTCTCGTCGGTGGCGTTTACACAGATCGTTAACCAGGCTGCAACACTCTTTTGGCGAACCCAGGTACCGTGTCCAATCACCATTCGTCTCCCCTCGGGTGGCAACCCTGGAAGTGGACCGTTTCACAGTCAGAACCTGGAATCATTGTACGCCCATTTTCCCGGCTTGGTGGTAATGACTCCTGGCACCGTGGAAGATGCGTACACAATGCTGGTAGAGGCAGTGGAAATCGATGACCCGGTGATCTTCTGCGAACACAAGTATCTTTATAACCGACTAAAAGCGGCTTCTCTTCCTGACACGGGCCTTCCTTGCGGAAAAGCCAGAGTCGCCCGGCAAGGTCGCGACCTGACGATTGTCGCTTATGGTGTAATGGTCCAGGAAGCTTTGACAGCAGCCAAACTGCTGAGTCAGGAACATATCGAAGTGGAAATCGTTGATTTACGCTCTGTGAAGCCGATCGACCTGGAAACAGTCTTGGCTTCGGTAGCACGAACCGCTCGATTACTTTGTGTCGGCGAATCATTCCCATGGGGCGGTGTGAATGCCGAAATTATTGCGGCAGTCGCCACGCATGGATTTCATCTGCTCGATGCCCCGCCGGTCCGGATCAACAGCAAAGACACACCGGTCCCGTACCATCCTAACCTCTGGAACGTCCACAAACCGTCCAGCCAGGTGATCGTTAAAACCGCTCACCAGCTGTTGCGCTGGTAGAGTACTTCTTTTCCTTTAGGAACCATATGCCGAAAGTCCCAATCATCATGCCGCAACTTGGTGAATCGGTCGCTGAAGCGACGATCATCCGATTTTCCGTCGAACCGGGAATAAGTGTAGAGGTAGACGAGGAAGTTATCGAAGTTGAAACTAACAAGGCGGTGATGAGTGTGACCACGCCGTGCGCTGGCCTGCTCGAGAGTTTCTCCGTGAATATCAACGACACTCATCCTATTGGAAGTGTCCTCGGTTATATTGAAGCCTCGGTCGAAGATGCTGAGCGGCTCGGCATCATGACCGAGGCGGTCGCTGACCCGGTCGCGTCCAGCTCTGAACCGGCACCCAAAAATCCAGCTCGATCTTCGGAAAGCTTTGTTTCAAAGAACGATATCGAAGTCCCGGTTTCTCCGGGGACAACGGAGTTCGTTTCGCCTCGGCTACAGGCTCGATTGCAGGATCTGCAACTTCATTCCACGGAGATCGGTGTCATCGCCGGGACAGGGCATGGCGGACGAGTCACGGTACATGATCTCGAGGTTTACTTGGAAGGCCTAAATCAACTCCCTTCGAAGAAGGCTTCCCCGATGCGGCTAACAGTCGCCGATTCGATGCGCCGGGCATGGACCCGGCCTCTCGCAACCATCGGCGTCTCTCTTTCGCTCGAACCGGTATTGGCCCATCGGAAGACATTTTCCCAATCCCCAGGACCCGCTCTTTACCTTGCAAAGGCCCTTGCGATTGCACTTTCTGAAACTCCCCAGGCAGCAGGCCGGCTGGTCGGAGACAAGATTATTTTACCCAACTCCATCGATATCGGTGTTGCGGTTGAAGTGGAAGATGGCGTCATTGTCCCAGTGTTCACCAAACTGGACCAGAAGCCCTTGAGCGAACTAGCCGCTCGGTACATCACATGGCTCGAAGCCGCGCGGGAACGCCGTTTACCTGATGAAGCGAAGACCCCTGGGATTGCGACCGTCACTAACTTCGGTTCGCTCGGCATTACCTGGGCAACTCCGATCCCACCTCCCAACCAAACTTTGATCGCAGGTCTTGGCCGCGGCGAAAAGAGGCCGCTGTGGGATGAGTCTTCCCAACGCTTTGTGCCCCGGATTGAAGCAGAGGTGACGATCAGTTTTGACCATCGCGTTATCGACGGCGGCCAATCTGGCCGGCTCATTCAGCGAATCGTCCAGCTGATGATGAAACCGGAAACACTTTAACCTGGAAAATTCCATCAACCTCGATGAAATTTCCGCGCCTGACATAGCGCAGAAGTAGCATCGACCATAAATTTCCCAGACCTTTTAATAGATTTCGATTGACCATAAGACATGCGTCCGCAAGTCTGAGCTCCCCGCGAAGTGGAAATACTTGGGTGAGAGCGGTCCTTGCTAATTCATTAGGACTCGATCAATTCGCTGTACATGACTATCGCGATTTACCCAAGAACATCCCTGAAAATTGCGCCGTGCAAATTCATTGGTACCGTGAGCCGCATTTCCAGCGCTTTTTGAGCTCCAATAAATTTCATATAATTGTACTGGCACGCCATCCGTTAGACGTGCTTATTTCCGCACTACGATTCGCTAAATACGAACCGGATGTGAGCCGATGGCTTGACGGAAACGTTGAGATACCGAGCCACGTCATCGACAAGTCTCCAGTCTCTGCCGAGTTTCTCCAATACGCCACGAGCTGGGGAGCCGAGAATTTGCTTTCCGTAACCTACCAATGGTGGCATGATCCAAGTGTACTGAAAGCCAAGTATGAGGATATTGTTCTAGATCCAATTAGAGAGTTCTCCCGCCTCGTCGACCGCTTGAATGAGGCGCCTTCTGAGCTTAATGCAGCGATTAATAAATTCAGCCTACCAACATTTCAGAATACGCCAAACAAACATGGTTGGCAGGGTTGCCCTGGATTGTGGCGGCAGTTGATTCCGTTTATAGACGCACTCCAGATATATAAGAGGCATCGCAATTTTTTTAATCTGCTTGGATATTCGATTCATCCCACCCTTCTGAGCCGTAGATCTGCCCAGCGAAACTGGCAACGCTTGAGCACATGAACTAAACTATCCAGCTACACCCTCCTTTTCAGAAACATTGCAGGCTATCGGACTATATTAGAGAAAAAGCCGAGGTGCATGAGGTCATTTCCAGTAGGCAAGCGAGCTGAAAAAAGGAATGCATTATCAACATTGGCAGAGGTTCCCCAACCAGTTATACGCCGAATTCGTCCCGACGGTTGCCAACCTCTCAGTCAACAGCGCCTTTCTGAAACCGCTCAAAGGCGGCTGGTATCATCGAGATTAGGCTTTATCAAATTTAGAGACGCGCCTTTGCATACCGTATCAAATAGAGTGTGCGTGAACCAGAGTGCGCAAAAACTCTAAAGCCTCTTCCCGAGATGAAATTTCTCCTTCCAATTGTGCTGTTTGCACAGCCTCCAGCAGCTCTCCGATCTTCGGTCCCGGCTCTAAGCCAAGTGCCAGGAGATCCTCTCCACGCACCAACGGAGGAGGAATCAGTGGTTCCTGCGAAAATTCCTCTGCCTTCCGACGCAGAAATTCGTAGTTCTCCAGGTCACCATGGCTACCAAGGCAATCAACCCAATGTAAGTTCAACTCTAGATCAAAATTGGGCCGGGCCATAAATTGCTTTAGTTTCGCTGGCCGCATTTGTTGTACATCTTTGAACACCATGTGGTTTCGGACAGCCTCGACGACGATATCAATCTCATGGCGCGAAAATCGGAGTCGACGCATCAACTCCTTGGCCATCTCAGCTCCCACTCGGTCATGGCCGTTAAATCGAATTCGGTCGTTTTCAACATCAAACGATTGCGTCGGCAGCTTACCAATATCGTGCAACAGAACTACAAGCCCCAGTAATCCCCCAGCTTCCACCGACAACAATTCGAGCATCTTGCGCGTATGCACGAAAACATCACCTTCGGGATGAAATTGCGGCGATTGTTTGCAACCTTTCAATCGTTCGACCTCAGGAAGAATGGCCGCAAGCAAACCGCTAGCATCAAGCAGATCGAAGCCCCTCAACCGATTCGAATCCTTCAGAATCTTCATTAACTCCTCTCGGATCCGCTCCGGGCTTACTCTCCAAATCTGATCTGCAGCGTTTCGGACTCCATCCCACGTTCCTGATTCAATTTCGAACTGCAGCGTTGCAGAAAAACGAATCGCCCGAAGCAGACGCAATCGATCTTCCTCAAATCGTTTATGAGGATTCCCAATTGCCCGAATTAGTTTCTGTTCTAGATCGGCTTTGCCATTAACGTAATCGACCAGCTGCTGCTCAACCGGATCATAAAACATTCCGTTAACGGTGAAATCGCGTCGTTGTGCATCCTCTTCGGGACTGGAAAATCTCACTTCGGTCGGACGTCTTCCATCCAGATAAACTCCGTCCGACCGAAATGTTGCGACTTCAAATTCGAATTCTGCTTCCAATACCCGCACGACACCGAAATGCATGCCCACTGGAACGGTTCGTCGGAACAATGTCTGGACATCTACAGGGGTGGCAGCAGTCGCGATATCGATATCTTTCGGCGGCTCACCACGTAAATAATCCCGCACACATCCACCCGCAAAAAAGGTGGTGAATCCATGCTCCTTCAACCGTTTCACAATCGAAGCTGCAGCGGCGTAGAGCTTCGAGTTATGAAGAGCTGAAAGGTTCATCATGCAGCTTCCGCAACGAGGGGAACTCCGTCAAGGTCCTGCAGGTCCGCTTTCGCTGCGCGCATCGCTTCTTGAGGCGACAACCGCAATTCCAGATAGATGTGAGCTAGGATTGCAAGCCTTTCTTCTGCAGGCAATTTTATGCTTTCAAGGATAGTTCTCATTGATTTATCAGGTTTGTTTTTGCCACCACGACCAACTGCCGGCACAAAAAACCCGCCGCTGATCTGGCAGCGGTGGGTTACAAAAGTTTTCGTTTTCAACCTTAATTTTTCGTTTCCCGGTCCGCTAACCACAAATCGCCATTGAACATGGCGATCCCCTTTAGCCCGCGCTTGGACAGCGCGATGAGGCCATAATTGATGAGACAAGGAATGAACATAACTGGCTAAAGAATGTAAAACTTACGGAAGAACGCAAGTAAAAAATGAATAAATAAGCACTCGGAATAAAAATCGCTGCCTGAACGGCTGATTTTTTAGATGGATCTTCTCTTTTCCGAAGAAAAGACGAACCTGGGATTTCCTACACTGGGACAAGCTGGTCTGCAAGGTAAAATCCACGCGAAGGTCGATGCACTGTCATAGGCAACTTCACTATACCCATGATGAGATCGTTAGCACTGCATAAGAATTTGATTATGGACAATGACGAGAAGTTGATCCTAGAATATTGCAGAAAAATGCACAACAAGCGCCCGCCTCAGCCTCTTTGATACTTTGGAAAAGATTGGTCATGAGCTTGATTCAAGGATCGAAATTACTTTTCAAGTCCACAACGCCAACATCGTTACAATGCTCACCCGAGAAATCAACACACGGAGGGCCGGTATGCTTTGTCACATACACTGAATGTTGCTCTATCGTTTCCAAAGGGTCATGCCTGCCCATAAAGAATTTCGGAGCTACCAAGTGTAGCCAAATTCCTTTGATCAACGCTGCCCATGCATCAATTCACGATAATGTCACGTTTCTCCCTGGTCATTTAGCGATCATCAGGGCCGCCAAATTCGCTCAGGGCACACCGAACTTGCCAATATCACCACACCGACGGTGTTTCTGCTTAAGGAAAGCAGGCTGAATCCGGTAGCTGGAGAGAGCTAAAATACTTGCATATGCAACCCAATAGACAATTCGGAGTACCAGTACATAGCAAGTTGACTCAAAACTATCTCGAGTCGTTTAAGTGATGCACATGCCTCCCCACTGGGCAATACGAGAGTGGGCCTCTCCTCATGGCCGTTTCTCTAGGAGTTCCTTTAAATTCTGCTGTGGTAAAGCAGCGCTCCAAATTGTTAAATTGCGTATCTCGCCCATGAATCGTTGTTTGCCGTCCCAAGGATCAGTCGGCGCGACATTCAGTATAGGTTCGTCCTCTGATAATTCAACAGCACCTTCACCAATTTTTTCAGCATTTTTGTAAACAATTAAGATCTGCCCATCATAAGTTACCGTAAGCATTTGCCATTTACCGATATCGAGTGGAGCTGACGTTTCGATATTTTCATGGGCGCTCCAGAAATCGATTCCAGTATCAGATTTGAGGAGATATCGTCCCCAGCCAGTTTGGTTTTCAGCTCGTCCAAAACCGGCAATCAACGTATCATCCTCAGGTTGCTTATCCACTCTGACAAACATATTTAACGTCCATGAATCCCTTACTCCTACCGGTAAACCAGGAATGATTTGCCGCTTTGTGGTACGCCCATCGCAGGAGACGGAATCAAGGGAATAAACTGGTCTTGCAACGGTGATGCTGATCGGCTGCGGCAGGACACGATTTGCTGATGGTGAAGTATCCTCCACACCATTGACTGTAAGTTGGAGACTATTCAACGGAAGCGGTTCTACAAGTGCAAGGTTAACAGTCGCGCCATCTTCCGCAAGTGTCGCAGATTTCACCATCACTTTTGGATCAAACTGGTAATTACTAATTTCTTCCGCCGTTTCTCGTTGCACTGACTTGGAGAAAGTAACTACAGCAGCTGGGAAGGACGCGAGACTCGAAACAGATTTTACGATTGGCGGTGTTTTGTCGTTGATTTCGAAGTGTGCGGACGCCAATGGTCCGCTGTTTCCATCTGGAAAAATCATTCGCACCTTGATAGTCGTGCTTGCATCAAGTCTAATGGGCTTGGAATAAACTGGCGATGAATCGGTTGGCTCACTTCCATCGAGTGTGTAGTGCAAGCCGCTACCTTGCCAATAAAGCGGTGGATCCAACCTAAGGTTAACCGCATCACTAAACTGTCCACCTGCCGGCACAATCTTAGGACGATTTAGATAATGATGATTCTCCATTATGTCGTATAAAGGCTTCGCAGCCACGACATCCTTACGACCGCTCTTTGCGACAGTGACCGCAACGATCCGAATGTTGTCGTTGTTTGGCAGAGTGAATCTCTTGACGCCCGCCGGCAGATTAAATCCATACTTAAACAAGTAACAATATTGATAAAAATCATTACCTCCATGTGGAAAATTCCGGTGCGATGCAAACCATGCAACGGTATCGCGTTTTATGAAACCTGGAACAAGGCCATTTAGTTCATTGTTCCACCGATAGGCAATTTCTGGAATTTGACCTTTCCAGAGCCGATCATCCCATTGGCCGATGAATCCGCTCCAATCTCGAACGGTCTGTTCTACAGCATGAGTGCCAATAGTGAATGTGCCTTTGGTGTCGCCGTTCAGCGCGGCTGCAAGTAGATAAATATGGTCAAAATCACCAGTTGGCAGGTTTATGGTTTGGCCTCTGCAGATAAGTGCGTTTTTCTTACCGTCTCCCTTCGGACCTGTTCTAAATTCTATGCCTTCGCTCTGAATGGTTGCCGGCAATTGCTCAGCTGGGTAAGCACGACCCTCTTTATCAAAGCCACCGTCCACACGATCTGTACGATAGCTGATAGCCTCCAAATCGTAGGGTAAATCAACCGGGCGACTCTGAGGATATGAAAGCCGCACGGGTGGTCTGTTCAACCTGAGAGCAAACGCACGAAGTCCAAACGAACCGATATCGGTTATTAGCTGGCCATCTTGAACCGTGGCCTGCCCGATTTCTTGCTCTTGACCATCCACTTCACGAACTGCTGCGATTGGCACTCCTGCAACCAGACGAAGATTGTGTACCGGATTTCCATCTAGTTCCTTTAGCCGAACAATGATTTCGTTGTTATCCTCCGCCTTTTTAATTGCTGCAATTTGCACCTGGTTACTATTCAAGTGGAAGAGCGAAAATTGACGACTGAGTGCACCAGCATGGCGAACTGCTTGGAATCCCATGAGCGGTTGGTTCAATCGCTTCGCCTTCCACACAACGTCGCCTGTTTTCCAGTCGCCTGTATGACCCGCAATTGCGTATACCATGTCGTGGTGGCCGAAGTCCTGAGTACCCTGATCCTGATAAGCATTCCGCACGCCTGGCGTATAAAGAAGCGTCAACCGCATTGTACTGTCATCCGGCTTGTCTGAGCCAAATTTACTATCATTCAACACAGCTACCCCATACTGACCATCTTTATCGGTTAGATCAAACCATTGCTGTTGAGGCACCTCGAATTTCTTGAGTTCATTGTTGCCGCGGTTGATCACACCGACTTTGTCCTCGTAAGCGGCCAACGGATTGGAAACTTGCAGTGGAAAAACGGCTTCAAGGCTCGACTCCGGCGTCTGCCAATCAATCCTGTTCACGAACTCGATCACGTCGCCTGTGGTGCCCGCTGACAATCGAATCTGCTGCACAAAATGTGACCCCTGCGATTCGCGCTCGATCCCGAGCGCAACACGTACTGGACCGGACTCGACAACGCGTACTTTCGCGGGCCCTTCGACGTATGCTGCTGGAGGTCTCTGCCGGTCATCGAAGTCCATATTCCAAGCTGGCCATTGCTTCGGCTTTTCGTAAAGAAAGGCCAGGCGTAATGGGGCCTTAAGAATCTCCCGAGAACTAGCTTTGTCGAAAATCGAAGTGACATCTCCGTTTTGGTTGAGCTTCACTTGATACCGAGCATTTTCCAAAGTCTCACGGGAGACTTTCAGCAAAGAAGCTGTGTCTGTAGACTTGTCCGACATAGGCTCCATGTCATTGGTAGTGTTAGTGGAGGCGGAGCTCTTCGACCCTTGTACTGGACGAATATCATAGGTTACAAATCCAACTGCTGGAACGTGGGCGACGAAAACTAGCTCCACTTTGTTCCCATTGCGACTGTTAATTTGTGCTGGTACTTCCTTTCCCTCTGGATCCAACACACGAACAGCTTTTGGGGCCTTGTTGGGAAAAACCATCGTCGCTTCTACGATATCATTGCGTTCAATCGAGACAGGATTGTAGACAACCAAAGGCACCCCTTGCACCCGTGTGTCCATTGCGGAGGCGACTGCACTCACAGCATCTATGGTCATAGCTGCAAATTGATTAAGGGCCAGGACTTCATCATTCCAGCTGTACCGCAAAGCTGCCGGAATAGTCGTGCCCGGAAGCATATCGTGCATCTGCGAACCAAGCACTAAGTCCCATGCATCATATAGTTTCTTTGCCGGATAAGGTGCTCCGCCCAACCAAACCGCCGTCACTGAGGCCCGCTCGCATGCATCAGCGAGCAACTCATTTTTACGGTTCCAACGCTTCATGTATGCCTTCGAGGTCAGGGAACCAGCAGAGTGATTAGTGAGCAGTAGATCACCGCTGTAAGAAGGTAACTTTGCTCGTTGCTCCGGTTTGATTTCATTAAACATTTGCTGTGCTGTTGAGGAAACAACCCGAATGGGGCCCTTGCCCCTGATACTCTGCTCCAGCCATCGAACAGAATCCTCAGTCGGAGAACCGCCTACGTCGCCCGTCCCATAATAATGGTAATCTACGTAAGCCCCCGAGATGGCGCCAGTATTGTCAACCCGTTTCAACCAAATCTGACTCTGACTCAGATCCTCTTTAATCTTACTTCCGTAACTACCGGGGTCCAAAGCTGCAATGATCGAGTTACCGTCAGGGCCCACCCAATTACCCACCTTAAATGGAATACCCACCGCTGATCCCCAGGTTAGCTTTTGTGTAGAAAATCCTTTAATACCGCAGTGGCTCAGAATTGTTGGTAGGGAAGCTGGAAAACCGAAACAATCTGGTAGCATGTACTCATTGCTGGAAATCCCAAACTCGCGGCGAAAGAAATGATTACCATAAAGTACATGACGGATAATCGACTCCAAACCTGGCATATTTACATCGTTTTCATCAACCGACGAACCAGCCGGAAACCACCGACCTGCAGCGATATATCCCTTTACTTTTTCGTAGTCCTCTGGATAATATTCCTTCATCATTTCATACCGCCGCGAACCGGTGAAATTGAACAAATAGTTCGGATACTTATCGATAAGCTTGAAATTATCGTGCAAGGTATTGGCAATGAATTCACGGATAACCTGTGGATAAGCCCATCGCCATTGTGTATCGAGATGCGCGTAGCCGACACAATAGAGCATTTTGTCCTTAGTGAGATCTACGGACTTGCTTTCAGCTTTCGGTAAAAGTTCCTGCGCTAAGACATCATTTAAATTCATCACAAAGACAGCTACAAATGGAAGCGCTTGTATCAGAACGAATTTTGTCATTTCCCTGCTTATTACCTTGAGCATGATTCTCATTCTAATTGTATATTCTTGCTAAAAAACACAATGCGATGCATAGACAATTCAATTTTGGCCTAATATATCAAAGGATCTTCAGCCTTTATAGCAAAGAGAAGTGCTCTAGATTACAATGGTACACCTACCGCTGCAAACTGCTGCTCCTTAATAAAGGCCATTTTTATTCCTCTGTTTTTTAGTTAGAATAGGTATTTCGAATCATTATGCACATATGTTTGGGTTAAGTTAGAATTTTTTCT
>Ga0075362_10000181_pt1 | contig 17411 bp, 16 predicted proteins | sample EndMetdeltDD1762_FD_71397 | JGI IMG/M metagenome (GOLD analysis project Ga0075362, IMG submission 71397) | Populus endosphere microbial communities from Tennessee, USA - Endosphere MetaG P. deltoides DD176-2 | ecosystem: Host-associated > Plants > Roots > Endosphere | place: USA: Tennessee...
CCCAAAGGTTATCGTATGATTTTTTGCCATTGCCCGCTCCTGTATGGCTTTTGCCTAAGTATCGGTACCAAATGTGGTTTGTTTTACGGCGACATTCGGGCGAAATGGGTGTGAGAATCAGGCGGGAGAATGATGTCACTGCGTGTGATTTGCTCACATAAATTGCGTCGGAGACATTGTCTCCTCTTGCCCGGAATTCCCTGATGCAAACCGGAAAATTTCCAGGCAAGCTTCTTGCGGCTTTATTACTTGGCCGGTGATATTGAGGAAATGTCCCTGCGGCAATTCGTGTCCGTCATCGTTTCGCACGAAGGCGAACATATGATGGCCCAATTCTCCCCTGATACTCCGAATCCTGAAGGCGCTCGAACACCTTACGCTCGAGCGATAGAAGTCGGGGCGGCCCACTCTAATAGATTTACATGTGGGGCCAATGAAGAGATTGTCCAGTGTTGTAATGGTTTCCTGCGCGCTCGCCGGCGCTATGCTGATGTGCGCAGCACTCGACCCAGTCGTGGTTACGCGGGCGGAAGCGGCCGAGAACGAGAATCCGATTCTCGGCGGGGTGTCGAAAATCCTGAAGAAAAAGAAGAAGGCTACTCCTGCCAAGATCAGTGAAGAGACTCTCTCCCTTTATCCTACCGCCGCGCAGTGTGGCGAGTGTCACCAGCAAATTTATGATGAATGGGCTTCATCGAACCATGCCTATGCGTCGATCTCGCCCATGTTCCACAAGTTTGAACAGAAGTTCCAGGAACTGACGCAAGGCACAGTCGGCACTTTCTGTGTGCGCTGCCATCAGCAGGTCGGCACGCAGCTCGGCGAGAATCGGGAAACGCCGCTCTGGGAGCGCGCCCAGATTTCGCGTGAAGGCATTTCCTGCATCACCTGCCATCGCGTCAAGGAACAGTATGGCAAGGTCAATGGCGAGCGGCGGGTTGAGCCGGGAACTATTAACCAGCCGGTCTATGGTAGCGGCAAGAATGGTGTGATCAAGAAGGTTCTCGCCAACAAGGAAACCTATTCAGTCAAGACCAGCCCTGACGGCCGCGGTAATGACATCCATGACGGCATGATCACCAACAACCAGATCACCAAGGCCGAGTTCTGCGTCAGCTGCCACCAGGTTGCCGTCAATCTGGGAATCAAGCTGGAGATCGTCTGGGATCAGTATCGCGACAGCCCGGCCCGTAAGGCCGGCGTCACATGCCAGGACTGCCACATGGGCAAGTTCCCCGGAAAGCCGAAGGGCTATGCAACAGCACCCTCTGCGATTGTTGGTGGCAAGGAGATCAATCCTGGGCGCAAGCACGCTAATCACAGCTTCATCGGTCCAGGCTATTCCATCGCCCATCCTGGCATCTTCCCGCATAACCCGAAGGCCCAGGCCGTCAAGATGGGCGACTGGTTGAAGTTCGACTGGCGCGCTGGTTGGGGCACCACCGAGTTCGAGGACAAGGTTGCTGAAGGTAAGATCACGCCGAAGTTCCCCAAGCGGTGGGCCGATGCACTCGACCGTGAAGAGGCAAGAGCAATCATTGATGAGAATCTTGCCCGGCTCGACGAGCGCGACAGGATGAGGCAGCAGGTTCTTGAAAACGGCAGCAAGATTGAAGGTCCCAAGCTTGCAAGCGCCGCCCGGGTCGGAAAGGACCTGGCGTTTTCCTACAAGATCAAGAACTTGAACTCGGGACACAATCTGCCGTCCGGATCGCTGGGCGCACAGCCGCAGCTCTGGGTAAACGTTGCGGTCGTCGATCCTGATGGAAAGAACATCTGGGAGTCAGGCTACCTCGACAAGAATGGCGACATGGCTGATCTGCACAGTCTCGAAGTCGCGGCGGGCACCATCAAGACAGACCAACAGCTGGTGCATTTCCAGACCAAGTTCTTGACCACCAACGTCAAGGGCACGGAACGCGAGATGTATCTGCCGGTCAACTTCGATATTGACCCCCTGCCACAATTGCGTCCGCCTGGGGTTCCGACCACAGTTCTCAACCATCCTCCTCTGGTGCGTATGGAGAACCACTCGCTGCCACCACTGGGCGAGAAGGTTGCGAAGTACAAAGTGCCCGGCAAGCTCATCACGAAGCCAGGAAAGTATAAAATCGCCTTCCGCATGCGCAGCCGTGCCGAGCCGATCTACTTCATGCGCTTCGTCGAATCCACCAAGGAAATGGAGCAGAGCATGAACGATCGCATCATGAACTTCCATAGCTTCGCAGTGGAAGTGGACGTGAAGTAGTAGCGGCTAAGCTCAAGATTGGACTTCCTGGGGCGGCACCACGGGAAATGGTTTCCGAACGGAAACGTGTTTGGAGTGTGTTGAATGACTGTTACACGGTGCCTTGCCAGGACGACGACTGCTGCTATCGCCCTGGCACTCGGCAGTTTCCTCGTGTTGTCGAACGCGCATGCGCAATCGAGCTCAGATGAAGGTGGTGGCGATGCTCTGGATCAGACTTCGCCGGACTTCTTTGTAATTGAGCCCGCCTCAGATGTGGAAGATTCAGAGAGCGAAAGCGATTCCGCATCAAATGCGGAAAATGGGAAGAGCGATAGCGAATCCGCCTCAAACGAGGGAAACGGGAAGAGTGATAGCGATTCCGCCTCAAACGAGGGAAATGGGAAGAGCGATAGCGAATCCGCATCGAATGCAGAAAATGGGAAGAGCAAAATCAAACCGGCCGCCGATGTGCAAGGTGAGGAAGACGCAGACATTGCGGATGCCGCTGACGCCACGGAAGGGAAGAATGATTTGTTCGGTTCCGATCCTCAATACGAAGAGGACTACGCGGCCCAAGAGCAGGCTGATGTCTATGGCGCCAAGAAAGAAGTCGACCCGCCGCGCCCGCCTATCGAGATTGGCCGCGAGCAATATACATCCGGTGCGTATGACGAGAGCAGCTCAATTCTGGGTGAAAAGAATCTGTTGCTTCCGGGCCTGGCAGTCTATGGCGACTGGCGAACGGCAGTCGCATTTAACAAGAATAACGGCCAGGAGATTGCCCAGGTAGCGACCCGGCTCAACCTTGACGTCGATTTCAAGCTCACGGCTACCGAGCGCATTCACGCTTTCTTCACGCCGCTTCAGAAGGACACACAATTCACCCGCTTTGAATTCGGCGGAGCTGACGGCAGCGGAGATTTTGATTTTGAGTTCGATCCGGAACCCCAGACCTTGTTTTTCGAAGGCGATCTAGGATCGATCTACACCGGTTTTTCCGGCAACGAGGCTTCGTTTGATCTTCCCTTCACTGTGGGTCTCTTCCCGCTGTTCCTGCAGAACGGCATCTGGGCCAACGATGCCATCCTCGGCGGCGCGGTGTCATTCCCTGCAAAGAACTCGGCGGCATTCGGTCTGCCAAACTTTGACATTACATTGTTTGCCGCGTTTGATGACGTCGACAATGCTGGCATCCTTGGAGCGGGCAACAATGACGCCAATCTTATCGGCGCCACCGCCTTCGTCGATGCACTCGGTGGCTACATCGAAACAGGCTACGGATTGGTCGATGGCCGCGGCGGCCAAGCCGATAATCTGACGCACTTCCTGACGGGCGCCTACACGCGGCGCTATTACAACACCATTTCAAACTCAACCCGTGTGTTTGCAAACATCGGGCAGGGCTCTGACGTTGATAACGACGGCCTTGCAATCATATCGGAGAACAGCCTGATCACGGGTCTGCCGAGCACATTGCTGCCTTACGCCAACTTCTTTGTCGGCTTCGGAAACCCTCAGCCACTTGTTGATGGCAACGGCGCGGGCATATTGAAGAACGTTGGCATCAATTTCGAAACCGATGCCCTGACGGGCTTCCCCAAGCTTGATGATACTGGCTCTGATGCGTGGGGTGGCGCTATCGGCCTCCAGTATCTTTTCAACCTCGATCAACAACTCGTCTTCGAGGTGGCCATGGTGCAGCCGTTTGACGATGACGGCATTGGCGCGCAGGACGCGCAATACGGATTTGGTACACGCTATCAGCTTCCGCTGAGCAAATCCTGGCTCTTCCGTGCCGATGCCACCTATCAAATTCTTGAAAACGTGGAGGACAACTTCGGCGTCCGCGCGGAGCTTCGCAAGAAGTTCTGACGGGTTGGATTTGAATTCTCCAAGAGTGCGGGAGCGCGGAAATGATAATTTTGATGTTGGGGTCAGCCTTTGTTGTGGCTGCAATAGTAGTGCTGTTTTTCTTGCTGCGTTCGGGCGGCGCGGCTGGGCCGCAGCCTGACTTGGTGGATTGCAGGGCGCGTCTGGAAAGCATCGGAACGCGCCTCAAGCAAGGATTACTCAGTGATTCGGAAGCGGACGCGGAGCGGCTTGCACTCCTCGCCCAGATGAAGACGCCGCGCTGGGAGTTCGCGCAATTTCTGCGGGGCGGTCCGCAAGCGCTGCCGGTTTCTGCCGCCGTGTTCCTCTTCGCCACTGGCCTTGTTGCAACCATTGCCTATGTCGGAAGCGGTTCTGCGACGGCTCAGCCCGGAGAAACAGGCTCATACGCGGGGCAAGACGGCGGCATGGGCACGCAGCTAGCCGACTACATTCGGTCAACTGGAACGCAGCACGCTTCGTCCACCACCACGGTAGCCCCTGCGCAAACCAACGAGCTCCTGCCCGATGTGAATGTGATGATCAAACGGCTGGAAGACCGGTTAAAGACCGCGCCAGACGACGTTAATGGCTGGCAGATGCTCGGCTGGTCCTATTTCAATACGGGGCGTTTCGGTGAGGCAGCAGGCGCTTTTGAAAAAGCACTACAACTCAATCCGGCTTCCCCCGACCTGAAGGCTTCATATGACGAAGCAAAGGCAAAGGCCTCCGGAGGCGAGAGTGTGGCCACGGTTGCGCCCACGCAAAATAGTTCTGATGGCGGGAGCGCTGCGGTTTCTGGCGCCCAGAAACCTTCCGCACCCGGAGCGATGTCGGCACTCGATAGTGCCGATCCAATTCGAGGCATGGTTGATCGCCTTGCAAAACGCCTGGAGAGCTCTCCGCGTGATCCGGATGGTTGGATCCAGCTCATGCGCTCGCGCCTTGTGCTGGGCGAGGAAGAGGTGGCGCAAGCCGCGCTTCAGAAGGCTATTGACGTTTTCGCTGACGACCCGGCAACAAAGGATAGGGTTGTTTCCGCCGCGGCTGAACTCGGCCTGAAGCCAAAATAATCGCCCAATGATTCTCCTCCCCGATAGAGTGGGGGGAGACACTTGAAGTATTATTCCTTGGCCTCTTCGCCGGCCTGCAGCAGGCCATAGTTCTCGATGCCGATGCGCTCGATGAGGGCAAGTTCGGTCTCAAGATGATCGATATGGCCTTCCTCGTCTGCAAGAAGCGTCTCGAAGAGCTTCTGGCTTACGTAGTCTTCTGCTTCATTGCAGATCTTGCGGGCTTCCACGTAGAGCTTCCGTGCACTTTGCTCGCCCTTGAGGTCGCTCTCCAGGACTTCCTTCAAAGACTGGCCGATTTGCAGTGAATCAAGTGTCTGAAAATTTGGATGGCCGTCCAGCTGGATGATGCGATCCGCCAGCTTGTCTGCATGCTGCATTTCCTCGATGGATTCTGCGCGCTCATGCTTTGCCAGCTTCTTGAATCCCCAATTCTCCAAAAGCCGGTAGTGCAGCCAATATTGGCTCACGGCCGTCAATTCATGGCGCAGTGCCCTGTTTAATACGTCGATGACTTTCTTGTCGCCCTTCATGGCTGACGGCCTCCAATTTTCTCTGCTGCGAATATGCGATAGGGAGGCGCAGCGTGCAATCAACAGCGCCAGCAGTTACGTTCTCAAAGGATTGTGCAATAACTGAGGTGACGAGCGGCATGCAGCTGGCACATTGGAACTTGGCGCCACAGCACTTGAAAACTTGCCCCGGAGTGATGACGGCAGGTTCCGGCCGCGCGCGCATGTCGGCAATGGCTTCTGCCAAAGCATCGTCGCTCAGCACATTGCATTGGCAAATGATCATCCGCCGCGGGGCCTTCAGCGCTACTTGTTGAGGATGAGCCCGCCACTGCGGGTAATGCGCAATGTGTAGACGGCCCCATTGTGATCGATGCGGATCTCACTCGCTGAGGCGAAGAGCTTTTCACTGGCATAACGCGGGGTCTGGGCAGCCGTTCCTGTCAAAGAGTTTTCCTTTTTCAATTCAGTATCTTGAGTGTCTCTTCCGGGGTCAGCCATGGCTATTCCATTGGAACTTGGCTTCCGGCTTGTTCCTTGAGTTAGCTGAGTAATTTGCTCAGGATTTGATTATTGTCAAGCAGTTTACTCGGATATCTTGTCGCCCGACTTCTACATCCTTAATGAGGTGCGACCAGCATCGCCCCAGACTCGCTCCGGAACTTGGTCATCGGAACATCGAACACATTTTCGAGAAGCTCTGGTGTGAGAGAACTCTCCGGCGGTCCGTCACTGGCGATTGCTCCATCTGCAATACAGATCACCCGCGTTGCAAAGCGCATGGCGTGGTTCATGTCATGCACTACGGCAATTGCCCCGAGGCTTTCTCCCACAAGGGAACGCACGAGTTTCATGGTGGAGAGTTGGTGCTTCAGGTCAAGGCCGGAAACCGGCTCATCGAGGAACAGCATTTGAGGCAGGCTGCTGCCGCACGACCAAAGCTGCACCAAGACGCGCGCCAGATGAACGCGCTGTTGTTCACCACCCGAGAGCTCCTGCACGATGCGGGGGCCAAAGCTCATGATTCCCGTTTCTGCCATCGCACGTTTGCAGTGCGTCACCAGCTCCGCACGCCGCGCTTTATCCGGCACGGAGAGCCGCAGCGTCTCATCCACCGTAAATGGAAAGGCCATTTGAGTGGATTGCGCCAGCACAGCCCGGCGCAACGCGATATCGCTCTTGCTCCAGATGCCGAGCGGCCTTCCGTCAAAAAACACTGAGCCTGACCGGGGCTGAAGCGCGCCTGCCATGATGTTGAGCAATGTGCTTTTACCGGCGCCATTGGGGCCGATGATGGCCACAAGCTCGCCTGCGCCAACTTCAAACGAGATAGCGTCCAGAATAGTTCTGGCCCCACGTGAAAAAGTGACGTCTCTGATTTCAACCAGCGCCATGATCAGGCGAGCCCATTGGAAAGACGGCGGTCCCTCAGCAGCATCCACAGGAACAATGGCCCACCAAGGCACGCAGTGACGATGCCGATGGGAAGCTCCGCCGGAGCCGCGGCAGTGCGCGAGAATGTATCGGCGAGCATCACAAGTGTTGCACCCAGCAGCACCGAAGCTGGAAGGAGGAAGCTATGGGCCGGACCCGCAACCAGCCTCAACACATGCGGCACCACCAGCCCCACAAAACCGATCATGCCGCTGACGGAAACGCTGACGCCGGTGAGCAGGGCCGTGAGGACGATGGCGAGCATCTTCACGCGTTCAACTGGAAGTCCGGCAAATGCCGCCTCCGTTTCACCGAGCGCAAGCTTGTCAAGAGCCCGTGCTAACCATTGCCAAATGGGAACAGTTACAACAAGGAATACGCCGACGAGAAAGAATTTGTACCAGGTTGCGCCGCCAAGGCTGCCCAAAGTCCAGAACGTGAATTCGCGCAGCTGCTGCTCGCTTGCCACGAAGATCAGAAGACCGGTGATGGCTCCTGCAACCGATCCAATGGCAATTCCCGCCAGCAGCATGCGTGTAACGGACGTACGGCCATCGCTGGTGGCAACCGCATAAAGAATGACTGTCACCGCCAATCCACCGCAGAAGGAGGCGAGAGGGAGCCAGTCATTGGCCTGCATGCCAAACGCGTTTTGCCCTAAAACGACGACGATGACTGCCGCAAGTGCCGCACCAGCTGAGACTCCAGTCAAACCGGGGTCCGCCAACGGGTTGCGGAACAGGCCCTGCATGATTGCACCTGACAATCCGAGCGAGCCACCAATGACGCCAGCGAGCAATGTTCGCGGCAGGCGAATGGTCCAGACAATAAGATCGCTCCGTTGGTCCGCCTGACCCAGGATGCTGGATACAATCTCATTGATAGGAAGGCTCACGGCTCCTAGCGAGATTGAGAGCAAGGCGGCAGCGCACACGGCTGCGAACAGCAAGGTCAGGCACAGGAAACCCAGCCTCACCTGATAGTCCGGATGACGGATGGCTTGGCGGAAAGGCAGCGCTTCGGATGTCACAGATCAGACGCCGCTATGAATTGTCTTCGCCAACGCCGAAGCGGCATGGAGCGTGCGCGTGCCAAAACTCAGGAGCGCCGCACCATCAACCGGGAAGAGGGCTTTGTTTTTGGCAGCTGGCGTTGCCGCCAAGGCCTCGTTCTTTAGAACTTTGGCAGCCATGGCATCCTGCCCTTGATTGGTCATGATGACGATCACATCGGGCGGATTTGTAACGACGATCTCCGGCGAGAACGGTTTGTAGCCTTCGATGTCGCCGGCAATGTTCGTTGCTCCTGCAAGTGTGAGCACCGCATCTGCCGCTGTACCCTTACCGCCGACGGTCATCCGATTGTTCGACATGCTCAACATGAACAGGGCTTTGGGCTTCTTCCTTGTGCTGGCGGCCATCTGGGAAAGATCGGCGGCTTGATTTTTCACCAACCCAGACAAGTCATCGGCCTTAGCTTGTACATCGAGCAGGCTGCCCAGCATGTTGATCTTTGCGATGATGCTATCGATTGTGGGTGTGACGGGAAGCTGCAATAGCGGAACGCCGGAAGCCCGCAGCGTTTCGATTACTTCCTTAGGTCCGCTGTCCATCGTGGCGATGATCAGATCCGGCGATTGCGCCAGAATGCCTTCCGCTGCTAGCGCACGCATATAGCCGATATCGGGCGCATGGCCGTCAGCAATCACGCCTTCCGATGTTGTGTCGACTGCAACGATGCGGTCAGAAAATCCCAATTCGACAAGGATTTCAGTGGAGGCGCTACCAATAGAGACAATGCGCTTTGGCGCATTTGCAACAACCTTGAGGCCAGCCGCGTCCACCACTTCGCCTGCAAGGGTCGGGTTGGACAAGGGCCATACCGCAAGGCCTGCAAAGGCCAGAAGCGCCCGGCGGGTGAAACTCTGGGACTGAATGGTTGAACGAACTGACATGCCATGACCTCCGATGGGGGATCGTGGCAATCAGCTAGTCCCGATAGCGCGCCTTATCGGGCGCATGAAAATAATTGTTGACTAATTTCGTCGGGATTCGATAGGAAGTCAAGTACCGGAAGCAAATAGCTTTCGCGGCAACGCCAGCCAAGCGGATTTCCTCACTGATATCAAGAATCCGCACGCCAGCCCAAGAATCAAAAACAACATTTGACGGGGCACTTCATGCGACTTGGCACATTCTCTCGCACACTTCTTTACAGTACGGCACTCCTTGCCACTCCAACGCCTCTCATGGCGCAGGAAGCGGTAGAGCTCGATCTCATCACCGTTACGGTACTTAAACTGAAACAGCTCCTGAGCGATGTCGCCGGTGGCGTTTCGGTTGTGACCAAGGAGGAGAGGGACCGTCACGGCAACAGCAGCGTTGCCGATGTGTTGGCGCCTATTCCTGGCGTTTCCACCGAAGAGAACGCGAACGATCCTGCGACCGCCATCAATATTCGCGGCCTTCAGGACTTTGGCCGCGTCGCCGTTACCATCGACGGCGCGCGCCAGAACTTCCAGCGCACCGGTCACAATGCTGATGGCATGTTTTATTTCGAACCCGAACAAATGCAGCAGGTGACCGTTGTCCGCGGCCCCATCTCCAATGTCTATGGTTCGGGCGCAATCGGCGGCGTTGTTTCATTCGAGACGATGGATGCACTGTCCTTCCTGAACGAAGGCGAATCGATCGCCGGTTCGCAGAAGCTCCGCTACGCCACCAACAGTGATTCCATTATGTCCAGCACCACGGGCGCCTTGAGGCTCGGCGAATATGGCGGCATTCTTGGCAACATCGTTGTCCGTGACAATGGCGACTATAAGGACGGCGGCGGCAATGTGGTGGCGGACAGTAGCCGCGATATTCTCGCTGGCCTCGTCAAGCTGTCGCTAACGCCAGCAGAAGACATGCGTTTCGATGTGTCTTACCTTAAGAACACCGACGAATTCGAGAACGGCCTCTCGGCCACCAGCCGCTACGCCAACGAGGTCGAGGCGGAGACTATCGCCGCAAAATTCGCCTGGGAAGGTGAAGGCAATGATTGGATCGACTTCACGGCGAGCGCCTATTGGACGAGAACCTTCCAGGACCAGGAGCGCCTGACATCGACGGTTCCGGCGCAGATCGGCTTGCATCGCAGCTTCGAGATCGAGACGATCGGCACCGATGTCTTCAATACCTCGCGCTTTGCAACCGGCTCGCTTCAACATGCGGTGACGGTGGGTGCCGACATCTTCCAGGATCAGGTGCAAGTGATCGATCCGATCAGCACCGCCGATCTCTTTACGCCTTCGGGCGAACGCACGGCAGGCGGCGCTTTCATCCAGGACCAGATCGAAGTCACCAAATGGCTGGAATTCATCGTTGCCGGCCGCTTCGATGCCTATAGCCTCACGGGTGACACCGTAAACAGCGATGGCACGCATTTCTCTCCCAAGGCCACCATCGTCCTGAAGCCCTTTGAAGATACGGCGCTCAAAGGTCTCAACATCTACGGTACATTTGCCGAAGGCTACCGTGCGCCCTCCACGACCGAGACCATGATCGGCGGTTTCCATCCGCCGCCGGCGCCTTTCCAGTTCCTGCCCAATCCGAATCTGAAGCCGGAAGTGGCGCAGAATATCGAAGCGGGCATTACGGGCGAATTCAGGAACGTCTTTGCATCCGAGGACCTGCTTTCGCTCCGTGTCGGCGCTTTCCAGAATAACGTTGATGACTATATCGGTGCGGAATACCTGGACCTTGGCCCTCCGGGACCTGTGGGCGACACCTTCCAATATGTCAACATTGCCAAAGCAAGGTTGTGGGGTCTTGAAGGCGAGGTCAACTATGACGCGGGTTTCATGTTCGCCAGCGTCGCAGCTAGCATGATCCGAGGTGACGACGAGACAGCTAATGAGCCACTTCTCTCTGTGCCTGCCGACAAGATTGTCACAACGCTAGGCTTCCGCTTCCTTGATGAGAAAGCCGAGATGGGCGCGCGCTGGTTTGCAGTCGCTGACCAGTATCGTGTGCCGGCAGGTTCGCCGACATCCGAATCCTACAATCTCGTTAATCTCTTCGCTTCATATCAGGTGAACGACAATCTCAAGCTGTCAGTCAACGCCGACAACATCCTCGACGAGGACTATCGCCGCCTTCTCGATGGCACAGATTCACCGGGACGTACGATCATGTTCACTGTCGCGACGAGATTTGGAAAGTAGCGGTGGGAGGCGCCGCTATCACCGGGGGCGGGGAGGCTGGCGGAGGCTTGGACTTCGTCAGTCTCTTCCTGCATGCTGATCCGGTGGTGAAGGCGATCATGGCTGGCCTGCTACTCGCCTCTCTCGTTTGTTGGGCCATCATTTTAGAGAAGTCGTTCCTGCTCTGGCGGCAATCTCGTAGCGATGCGCGCACACTGACAGGCTATCGCTCGAACGCCCTGCTTCAAGGCAAGAAGGGCGCCTATGCCGTTGCGCAAACGTTGGAAGCCGAAGCACCTATTCTCGAGCAATGGAGTGAGACACTGCGCGAGCGCTTCCTGGCGCGGGCCCGCCTTCTCCTTGCGCAATTGAAGCGCGAGCGGGAATCCGGCCTCGCTTTTTTGGCAACAGTCGCCTCCGCTGCCCCGTTCATTGGCCTGTTCGGCACGGTTTGGGGCATCATGAACAGTTTTGCAGCAATCGCGCAAAGCAAGAACACTAGCCTAGATGTGGTGGCGCCTGGCATTGCCGAAGCATTGCTGGCAACGGCCATCGGTCTCTTTGCTGCCATTCCCGCAGCGGTTTTCTACAACCGCCTCAGCATGCAAGTGGCCAAGTCGCTTGTGCCTGCCGAGGAGCTTGTGCAGGAAATGCTGATCCTGCGCACCAGGCAGGAGCGTGTAAAATGATCGCGCCAAGCCAAGCCATGCTTTCCGGCGGCAGCGATCTTCTGCCTGTCAGCGCGCCGCTCAATAGCGAGATCAACGTCACGCCTTTCGTTGATGTCATTCTGGTGCTGCTCATCATCTTCATGGTTGCCGCCCCAATGCTCACTGTCGGGGTTCCCATCGATCTTCCCAAGGCTGCACTGGATCAGTTGCCGCCAGAAGAAAAACCTCTCGACATCTTCATCCAGAAGGATGGGCAGATCACCTTTGCCGATGAGCCCGTGGCTTTCGAGATGGTAGAGACACGCATCGCCGCACTGGATGAGAAGACGCGGGAAGGACGCGTCCGCCTTCGCGCCGATTTGGCGGTGCCTTACGAGAAAGTGATGGCGGTGGTTGAAGCCCTGTCAAAGGCCGGCATCAGCAAGATCGGCCTTGTCGCGGCCCCGAAACCGGAAGGGCCAACGCCATGATTTCTGCCCGTGGTATTTCTGCTTCCCTGGCCGTGCATGCCGCATTCGCGGGCTGGATTGTCAACGCGGCGCCATTGCCAAGCGATATTGTTGAAGATGCGGAAGCAGCACCCGCTCTCGAAGTGCTGCTGGAGATCGAGCCGGAGCCGGTGGCTGAACCAGCTCAGGCTTCTCCGCAGCAACAGGCCATGGTGATGGAGCACACGCCTGCGGAACCCGTGGTCGAAGTGACAGAGGCCATTGATCCGCCAGAGCCTCAAGTGGAACCAGAGCCTGCACCGTTCGATCCTCTGTTGCAGCCTCCCCAGGTTGAGGTTGAGACCGCCGAAGAAAAACCTGTTCCCGAGATTGAACTTCCGCCGCTGCCCGAACTTCCACCGCTTGATCTATCAGACCTTGAAAAGCCTGTTGAGAAAGTGGCCGAAGCTCCGGTGGTGCCTGTTCCGGAGAAAGTGGCAGAACCGCAAAAGCCCACTCCGCGAAAGGCTGAAGACGTAAACCCCCGCAAGCCTGAAACCTCCGAGCAACAGAAGGCACCGAAGAAGAAGATAGCAAAGGCCGTCAAACCGAAGCACGCCGAAAAGCCTGTGGCCGCATTCAAGAACTCTGCCTCATCGAAAAAAGCCTTCGCTGCCACAGCCGGGCGCAAAGCCATTGCCAGCGGCGGCAAAGCCATCGATCCGGGCTACAAGTCACGCATTCTTGCAAAACTGAGGGCCGCTAAGCACGCGCCCAAGGCCTCCGTGTCTGGCAGAGTGGTCTTGAGCTTTACGGTCAGCCGCTCCGGCAGCCTTCTATCAGCACGTATCGCAAAAAGCGGCGGTCCCGCACTCGACCAGGCAACGCTCGCCATGGCGCGCGCCGCCGCCCCATTCCCGCCCATGCCGGCTGGCATGAACAGAGCCAGCATGAGCTTCACCGTTCCAGTCCAATATAATTGAGGAGACGACTATGACATTCATCGCCATGAACCGCTTCAAGGTGCCGAAGGAGAACGGCAAAGCTTTCGAGGATGTATGGGCCAGCCGCGAAAGCTATCTCGACGAGATGCAAGGCTTTGTTTCATTTCATTTGCTGCGCGGGCCAGAGCAGGAGGATCATGTTCTCTATTCCTCGCATACCGTTTGGGCCACGAAGGATGATTTTGTGGCTTGGACAAAATCGGAAGCATTCCGCAAGGCCCATGCCAATACCGGCCAATCAACCTCGCGCACCTTCATGGGCCATCCCCAGTTTGAAGGGTTCGAGGCGGTGCAAAGCCAGTTTTCCAACAAGAGGAGCGCCGCATGAACGCTGTAAACGAAGCGCCATCTCTGGAAGCGCGGATCGATGCTGCCATTGCTGCCAAGCCCGATGGCATATTGGAAATGATGGCAGAGACGGCGGGCGCAAGCCTGCTGCAGGTCATGGAAAGGCTGCCAGATGACAGCGTGAAACTTGTCAGTTCCGACAAGTTCGATGAAGTCTGGAAGTCCCTGCAGGCCTGGGGCGAAGTCCTCTTCATCGTCCATACCGATGACATCGTCTTGGAGTGCACGGGCTCGTTGCCTGACGGCACACATGGCCATGGCTATTTCAACATCCATGGCGACAGCCCCATTGGCGGGCACATCAAGGCCTCGAACTGCAAGGCAATCGCCATTGTCGACCGGCCCTTTCATGGCCGCAGATCCTGCTCTGTGCAATTCATGAACCAGAAGGGCAATGCCATGTTCAAGATTTTTGTCCGGCGCGACAAGGAGCGGAACCTGCTGCCAGAGCAGCTTGAAGCTTTTGATCAGCTAAAACGCATGGCGTAGATCAGACGGGTTTCTGCGCCTTGAGATGGGTGGGGCAGTGTTCGCCTGAATCAAGCACCGGGATCATGCGTTCCCAGATGCCGACATTCTTCGCAACAAAAGCCTCGCCCACTATCTTTGCAGCTTCGCGGCCCACCTCACCCTTGAGCCGCGCAAGCTCCGTGCGCGCCTGCTCGCGGTACCAGGTGTTGCGCGAAACCGTCTCGCAGTTCGAAAATCCTGCAGCTTTCATGGCGTCAAGGTAACGCGAAGGTGTGGCCATGCCGAAGTCGAGGCCTTCAGACGCAATATAGTCCGTCATCTGCGGTGAAATGGTTTCTGTGCCGATGAGCCAGTCCGAGGCCAGGAACCATCCGCCCGGCTTTAGCACGCGATAAACATCGCGCATTAGCACATGCTTGTCGGGAATATGGACAATGGAATCCTTTGAAAACACCACATCGAATGTGCCCGGTGGAAATGGCAATGGCCCCGGCACAACCTTCACAAGCCCGATACGATCTGAAAGCCCGCGTCTTGCAACAAGCTCGCGCGCATGATCAATCACCGGATCTTCCACATCGATGCCGGTGACGAATCCCGCGCCATGATCTACGACAAGCGCGATGTCGACACCCCCGGCACCACATCCGATATCGAGCACTGAAAGTCCTGCAAACTTGTGGTCGCCGATCACACGCGCCACCTCTTCGCGGCCACCAGGTGAGAGAAAACCTTCACCCCAGATTGCCTCAAGCATGGCGATCATCTGTTGCGGATAATGCTCCTCGTTCATGGTCTAGCCTTCAAAGCTCCCGTACCGGTGCACCTCGCGCCCCTTGAAAAGCGTCAGCAATACATTTGTATTGCTGATCTTCTGTGGCGCGCAGGTAAGGATGTCCTGATCGAGGATGATGAGGTCGGCGGAAAATCCCGGCAACAGACGCCCGGTGAAATCGCCACGCCAGCAGGCCGCGGCAGCATTGGCAGTGTAGCCGAGCACGCACTCTTCGATGGTAAGTGCTTCCTGCGGCAGGAACGGCTCCAGCGGACCGTCCACAAGCGGCACTTGCCGGGTAATGGCGGTTTCCATGATTGTGAAGGGGTTGAGCGTGGTGACGGGCCAGTCCGATGACAGGCACCAGGAAGCGCCCGCATTCAGCATTTTGCGGAAGGCATAGATGTTAGAGAGCCGTGCCTTACCCGCCATGGGTTTTGCCGGATCGGGAATGCCCGGATCATGCCGCGCCCACAAGGGCTGGATATTGGCCATGGCCCCCAGCGCGGAAAGTCGTGGAATATCGGCAGGGTCCGTAAGCTGCAGATGAGCAACCTGATGCAAGGCGGGCCACCTGCCATTGGCTGCTATGGCGGCTTCAAGACCATCCAATGTTACCCGCGCCGCCGCATCACCAATCACATGAGTGTGGATCTGGAAGCGCGCAGCATCGAGCGCGATAAACAACGCCCTGGTCTGCTCCGATGTAAACATGGTCTTGCAGTTTCCGCCGGTCTCATCGGCGTAAGGCTGAAGCAACGCCGCTGTACGGTTTTCAAAAACCCCGTCCATGAAGAACTTGGCCGATTGCACCCAGAAATCAGATCCGCGATAGCGATGGCGCATTTCAGTGAGCCGCTCCACGGCCTCCTGAACAGTGTCTTTTTCCTTGACGAGGGCAGCCCCGCAAATCCTGACCGTTAACCCACCCACATCCACAGCCGCGCCATATATGCGCGCTTCCAGTTCTTCGACGCGCGGATCAATGACACCGGTGATGCCATGTGCATTGGCATGGAGGAGAGCGGAAGCAAGGCCTTCGCGCCAATTGCTGTCGTTCATCTGCGGCAGGCGGTCATAGGCCCAGGAAGCGGCATCCTCGTGCAGCATGCCTGTTGGCCTACCATTGGCGTCTTTCACGAAATGGCCGTTCACAGGATCGGACGTCGCTGCGTCAAGCCCTACCATCGCCATCGCCGCTGCGTTGAGACAGGCATTGTGCATGGAACTGTCGTAAAGAATGACGGGCCGGTCAGCCACAACCGCATCGACAACTTCATGTGTGAGGTTATGATCTCCGAAAAGACCAGGTTGCCAGCCTTCACCGACAACCAGCGGCAGGCTGCTGAAGCGCGTGGCGTGGGTTTTCAACACTTGCTGAAGTTCAGCAATGGTCTTGACAGTATGCAGTTGCGCCGAACTGGCAAGCCCCATGCCACCGCTCAGGAAATGAATATGAGCATCCTGAAAGGCGGGAAGAACAAGCCGCCCACCGGCATTGATACGCCGCACGCCTGGCCGCGCCGCGTTCTCGCAATCACTGAGACTTCCGATCGCCGCAATGCGCTCCCCATCAATGAGGATGGCCTCGGCCCTTGGACGGCTGATATCCATGCTGCGGATTTTCGCATTGTGAATGAGAAGCTGAGTCACAGCCGCATCGCTTCCAGTTCTGCCCAGTCGGAGGCAGGCAGCACCCGCGCCGGTTTGTCATTGTCCCGCGTCCAGCAATAGAACGCGAGAAATGGAGTGAACCCAACCTTGGTGAGGTGTGGCCGGTTGGGCTCATTCCACACGGGTTCATGGGCTTGCTTCACAACAAGCGGTGTATTTGGCCTGAAGCGCCAGCCGTGGGGGCCTGTCAGCGGTGCATAAAGTTCTGGCGCCTCATGACAATGATCACGGTAGAGCACATGTGGCGCGATCAGAAAAAGACCGAAGTCAAAGTCCGCCGTTTGCAGCGGTCCCGCTTCGCCCAGAATGGAACAGAAGGCATGTGATGTGGCAAAGGTCTCGCCGATCTCTTTGCGGTTATAGAGATCGTAAGTGACCCAAGGCAGATGAGATGATGCAGCGGCGATGGCGGCAGACAGCGCAAAATGAGTTTTCGACAGCGCTGCAATGGCCGGGGCCAGATGCTCTACGACTACGGCATTGACGAGTGTCTCAAGCGCCTTGAACCTCGCTTCTCGCTGGCGCGTCAGACCATTCCGCACCTCAGCTATGCCGGGCCCGGAGAGAGTGGAAAGATAATAATCTGCCTCGTCAACCAGGGACCAAAGCACATCTTCTACCGCTGGGGCAGGCGTGGCAGGAAGAGGCAAGCCATTGTCCTTCAGCAGCAAGGCCGGGTCCGTGCGGTCATGGGCAGAGGCCACGCGATAGACTTCAAGCTGTTCGGCCGAAAGTG
>Ga0075362_10000183_pt1 | contig 17340 bp, 17 predicted proteins | sample EndMetdeltDD1762_FD_71397 | JGI IMG/M metagenome (GOLD analysis project Ga0075362, IMG submission 71397) | Populus endosphere microbial communities from Tennessee, USA - Endosphere MetaG P. deltoides DD176-2 | ecosystem: Host-associated > Plants > Roots > Endosphere | place: USA: Tennessee...
CGATCAGCCACAACGCTGCCGTTTCGCAATCATCGGGAGCTGCAGGCCAAGGGTTTTCCGGCGCCAGCCGATAATCGACACTCACTACGGTCATGCTTAGGCTATCTGCTAGTTGTGCATTATGCGCATCATTTCTGGCCGCTTCACTTAAGTAAAATCCTCCACCAGGAATATTCAAGAAAACGCCTTTTGAGTCGCCACTTTTCGGCTTAATGATTCGTATTGGAACTTTTTTGTCACCAACCTTGGCTACGCCCTCGATGACTTTTCGATCGGCAAGAGGGCTGTCTGGCAGGCGCGCCTCTCGAGCTGTCTTTAGTCCAGCGAGCGTATTGAGATTTGGTTGTTTTTTATTTAGTGAAGTAGCCTTTTCGGCATGGTTCAGTTGTCCTGATTCTTCGGCATAAGTCCTTAAATCAGGTGAAATTAGCTGCTCCAATCCTATCCGCATATACCTATAGTAGCAGTCGATATGAGTAATAACACGAGTACAAAATACATCAGCAAAACGCACATTAGAAAGTTTGGACATTCTATCTCCCTTATGAGACTCCAAACCACAAAAACCACCCCTATTACAGAGGTGGTTTTATGCTAATAATTTCTTGGCTGGGGATGAGTCCCACGCTTCGAACCCCTTGCTAGCGGACTTCCTACTAGTTACGAAAAAACTACAGGAGCTGGGCTTTGTACATAAGAATCGTATTGTCATAACTACACCGCACATCCTGAATTCCAAATGATATGCTAGACACAGTCTCGTGAGGACTGGAGAAAATAAAAATATTAAAAGGAGGGACTTCTCATGTCTCATAATATTAAAGTTATGTTTGTAATTGCGAGTGAGCTAAGAAGATGAGATTGTTCGCAAAAAAGTCACTCGACCTCTACATTTTAACGGCACTTGCAAAGGGCTTCCCGGTGTTTTGCTCGGTGCTCCTGCCTGTGCTATATGCGCAGCATCTTATCGACGCTAAAGCGCTTGGCTACATTGGTGCGCTTTTCATTGTTTTCACGATTATCGGTGCGATTGTGGTTGCTAAGCGGTTGCATAATTTAGACACTCGTCAGCTTTTACAATTAGCCGCATTTGGCACGATTGGGGCTTCGAGTCTACTTTTTGTTGCAATGATTACTCAAAATATTCCAATGCTCGCGTTAGCGTACGCAATAATAGGCATTGCAGCAGGTGCTGCCCTCTCGGGTGTTAATGCTATGTCTGCACATGCAACTACCAGAGGGAATAGATTCAAAGTAATTGCAAGACTCAGCATGGTGGCGGATGTCGTACGAATTATCTTTTCGCTTATAGTTGCAGGACTGGTACTGATCGGTGCCTCATGGGCAGCAGTACTTTTAATCGTGGCGAGTGGATTTGTATTCTTGTTTTATGCATCGCGCCAGGAGACGATAAAGTCTCAAGTTGCTACGAAGACGAGTTTTAAAGGCATGCGACACAATACACCATTCAAATTTATCTTGTCGCTTGAATTTCTGGATTCCTTTTCAAGTTCGCAACTATTTGTCTTCTTACCGCTACTTTTTATGGCAAAGGGATACTCCTTGGAAAATAGTATATTGCTGCAAGCATGCACCTTTCTAGGCTACATGAGCGGCCGATGGTTAATAGGTGTATTGGCTCAACGTTCTTCTGGGTTGAAAGCTGTGGGCTTAGCAGAAGCTGGCTTGGTCACTTCGATCTTACTACTGTTGGTGGTCGAACCACTTTGGGCTTTATACATACTTAGCTTTGCGCTAGGCATATTTGCTCGTGGCACCTCTCCAGCAATTAAGTCACTTGCCTTCGATAGCCTTGAGGATAGCCAAATGAAACAAGGGTCGGCTCTGCACGTTATTGTAGGCGATGGCGGTAGCGCAATTGGACAGCTGGCCTTCGGATTGTTGGTAGCAGGTTATGGAGTAGAGATGCCGTTTATTGTTGCAGGTTCTATTGCGGCTATTATTACAGTTCTATGCTTATCTCGACTTGGTCGGCTGATCATTTCGAGTACCAGCCAGCAGACGCCGGTGCCTCAAGAGGGATAAGGGATTCGAACCCCATTTAACAGATGGAGGTTGGATAGAAACAAGAAAACACGCAAAACTGCGTGTTTTCTATCTCTGTAAATAATCTTGGCTGGAAACTATGAACCTATTCCAAACTTTTGAGCACCAAGATGAGATTGAGATCGAACAGGAGATTAAAGAAATTCGCGCGCTATTGGACGAAGACAATAGCGGCCAAGATGACTAACTATTGTCAGCGAAATATGCCCGAAGTTTTTCGGCGTATGGCACGCGCAACTCCGCTTCAACAAATGCCGCTTGGTCATGGTTATGATAAAGCTTGTCATTTGTATAGCGGGGATACACATGCGCATGAAGATGCCAAACGTCCTGGTTGCCGGCGGGTTCATTATGTTGACGCGTTGAAGTCCCATCGCATTCATATGCGCTACGAATCGCTGTGGCTACTTTCTTCACAGTTTTATAAACCTCTGCCAATTGATCATCGGGGATACTATAAATATTTTCGTAATGTTTATTAGGGACAACTAAAACGTGCCCTTTATTATTTACCCACCATTTGGGCGCAATAAAGGCGGTCGTAAATTCATTACAATATACAATGTCCTCTTTAGAATTGTATCTATCTGGCTTGCCCGCAAGGAACTCACAAAATGGACAGACATATCCTTCTGGCTCATGACTAAAAGTATTCTTCATCTATTTATGATACCAGAAACGGAAGTGAAAAGTTTGGACGTCCTATCTCTCCCGTGAGATTCCAAACCACAAAAACCACCCCTTTTACAGAGGTGGTTTTTGATTGAATAATTTTGGCTGGAGCTAAAGAACCTATTCCAAACTTTTGAGCAGCAAGATGAAGTCGAAATTGAGCAGGAGATTAAAGAAATTTGTACCCTACTAGATGAGACTAAGGAATAATCAATGAGCCATCGCTCTTAAATTCAAAGGCTCCCCAGGCAACTTCCCATAAATACCCGTCTGGATCCGAGAAATAACCACTATAGCCACCCCATTCGGTATTTTGAGCAGGCTTTTCTATGCGTCCGCCAATTGTTTCAGCACGTTTTAATATAGCGTCTACCTCTTCTTTAGTGCGTACATTATGAGCCAGTGTTATACCTGTAAATTTCGAGCGGGGTACGTTATATCCATCAGAAATATCTTTTGCTAGCTCACCATAAGGGAAGAGAGCAAGTGTCGTGCCGTTGGTCTGAAAAAAGACAATACCACTCTCGGCGCTTCGAGTGGTTGGCAGCCCCAAACCATCTTTGTAAAATTGCAATGATCTATCTAAATCTTCAACACCTAATGTGATGATGCTAATGCGTGGTTCCATGTCATCTATAATATCAGATCCTATAAGCTAACTACTAAGATGCTCATGGATGATTCGCCAATCATCACTGCTTTTAGCGAGCACGTTCGTGCCTCGCCCAGAGCCAGTTTGCTTTACGCCGTCTACTGTACCTTCCCAGTGAAAATGATAGGTGCATACTGCGACTGAATCAGCCTGAACCGGCCACTTCAAGTCAGAGATTGAATAAACCTCGTCCTTTATCTTTTCAAACGTGCTTTCAATTGCGCCTCTGATTTCTTCTATACCCGAAAATGATCCGTCAGTAAACCAATAAGTTGCGTTATCAGCTATGAAAGGTTCGACGTTCGACCAGACGTGGCTATTATTCGCTTTTTCATACGCAGTCATAAATGAGGCAAGATTATTTTGGGTATCAGACATAAGACAAATTATAGCGCAGGGTGGTGGCTTGCAGTGAAAAGTTTGGACGTTCTACCTCTCCTATGAGATTCCAAACCGCAAAAACCACCCCTTTTACAGAGGTGGTTTTATGCTAATAATTTCATGGCTGGGGATGAGGGATTCGAACCCCCGATCATGGGACCAGAACCCACTGCCTTACCACTTGGCCAATCCCCAATAGAACAGAGATATTATAGCAATAAGTGCCGGTAATTTCCAGTCTTTCTTGCCGGGCTGGCTCCAAGTAAGCATATGCACTATACTAACTGAGGTAATAAATCTGAAAAGGAGACGCCCGATGCCCGAATTTGACAGCAAAAAGCCGATTGGTCCTACAAAGATTAACAGCAACGCCCTAAAAAATATCACACTGCTTAATGACGCCGATATAATAGCGGCCGCCAAAGCTTTCGTAGAGGCGGATGTGCATGTCGACCCCGCCGCTATGACGTACAGCGTCACCAAACGGGAAGGCAACTTCGCGCGCGTGAGCGTCGGCATCAAAGATGGCGGCGGATACTATGCCATGCTCAAGAAAGTGCACGACATATGGGTAGTGATCGTCACTGGTCAGGACTTGCCCGGCAAGGACACCGGAGCAAAATACGGACTGCCAACCAGCTGGTTCTCGTCAGAGTACTAAACCCGTATGTCAGAATGGCTAGCGCAAAGTACCCCCGATACGCCATATGAAGTGGAGTGGCCAGTTAATCAGGCAGTTGCGCCCCGAGAACCAAACGCCACAACAGATCGGGGCATGCGTGCTCGACATCCTCAATTAGGAGTAACTCTTATCCTATGGTATACTAACGTTAGCAAGTTATTCTACACTCTAGCCCTGCATAAGAAAGCCTCGAGCCCTATACACGGTAAAAGCGAAGACATCTCGCAATAACCAACAAGCTCATAGAAAGGCTCACCCACATGGCAACAAAATTATTTGTAGGCAAACTATCATTTGATACTACTAACGACTCACTTCAGGCACTTTTCGCTCAGTACGGTAACGTAGAGAGCGCTGTCGTTGTAACTGACCGTGAAACACAGCGTTCACGTGGTTTCGGTTTCGTCGAAATGACTGAAAAGTCAGAAGCTATTGCAGCAATCAAGGCTTTGGATGGTCAGACATTCGAAGGCCGCATTATCGCTGTTAACGAAGCACGTCCTCGCGAAGACCGCCCACAAAACGGTGGTGGTTTCGGCGGCGGCAACAACTTCCGCAGCAACCGTCGCTAGACACTCATTAATCTACGTCACAAGCTGACAAAGGGGGGACAGGTGAGACATCTCGTAGCGAATTCCCGTAATGGCATGCCCATATACGTTGATTTGATTTACTCCGCAGCTGCGCGTGAAATAGCCAAGCAGCCACGACTACTGCGTTTAGTAGAGGAAGCACTCAAGCAAAAGACCGTTCGCGGTACCGATGTTCGCTTCGAATACAACGCTGGTCGTACTGTTGGCTACAGCCACATCGTAGAGACCGCAGAGTCAGACTCTGTGCTCTATGCGCAATGTACGAAGGAATCAGTTTTTAGCCGCTTCGTAAAGAATAAAAAGCCCATAGCGACACAGCACATATCAGTGACTGTTCGCCATGCGGCCGACGGTTCTTACGAAGTGCTCGATGCCTGGATTGGGCAATTGCACCCACCGCTTCCTGGTAGCGACAACGAGCTACCCGAAAGTAAGGATTTTTGGATGCGACACGCCATGATCCTTACCGATCAGTCTTTGCAGCATCGTACGGCAACAACCGTGAGCCCGTACTAAACAAGTTTTTCTTGTTCAGCGACCCACGCCGTTGCTTCATCTTCAGATCCAAAAACGCCAATATGATCATGGCGGTCAAGTTTCTTGACGAGGTGCTGGATACCCGTACGGTGTCCGTGAGTAGTTGAGTAAATAGCAATATGATCACAATCGCACTGCAGCATCTGTAGTGCGATTTCTTGTATATCCGGATCGGCGCTGGTTACTTTGCTGGTATCAATAAACACGAGCACTCGCTTACCGCCATCGCGGAGCGTAACAATCTGTAGCAGCAGGTGTTTTAAGAGGTGCTGCAGATCAGCAGCCGTTAGATGTCCAGCTAGAGTCAGGACAATCGTATTGTTTGCATTGCGAACTAGGGTAGAACCGGGACCTTTAGGGGTTGTTTCATTTACATCGCTCATAGCTTCACTATACCACGACGCAAAAGGGAAGCAAGGCTTGAAGCTGATACTCGCAAGAACGATAAGCAGCGGGTAAGTCTGGATGCTATAATAAGCATTAGCGTGAACGAGAATCCAAGTAAACCCAATATTTATAATTTAGAGATCGAGGAAATCTTACAAGGTTTTCAGACTTCTGTGCATGGCCTGCCTCAAGATGAAGCCGCTGTGCGCCAGCAAGAATTCGGTCCCAATGCTCTAAAAGGCAAGAAGCAATCGCTGCTTAAGCGGATAATTGAGCCGTTCAGTAGTATGTTCGTGCTCGTGTTGCTCGTTGCACTCGTGTTGAGTATTTTCGAGCACAAAACAGCTGACGCCATCGTTATCGGGGTAATCGTTTTTATAAATGCTATTATCTTTTATGTTCAGCAATTTTCGGTGTCGCGTGTGCTCAAAACACTTAAAGCACAAGATGTCTCGATGGTGGACGTCATCCGCGGTGGCAAAACGGTTCGCGTTGCCAGCGAGGAGCTAACGCCCGGCGATATCGTACATGTCGTTGAGGGCGCCAAAGTTCCGGCTGACGGCCGACTCATTGAGGCCAACCAGGTCCAGTGCGACGAGTCCGTTCTGACAGGTGAATCCCTGCCCGTGCGCAAACACGCTAGCGCTATTAGCGGTGATCACGCGCTATATGAGCAGACAAACATGCTCTTTAAGGGGAGCTATATAAAGAGCGGCAGCGGTCTGATGGTCGTGACATCAATCGGTGATGGCACGCAACTTGGCGGCATTAACACTTTGGCGAGTAGTGTCGGGGTTGTTCGCTCGCCCATCGAAGAAAAAATAGACGATTTCACACGCAAGCTCATGATCGCCATCATTGTATGTGCGGCAATCGCGGTCTGGCTGGCGACGTTGCGCGGTACCACGCTTGACGAAGCGTTTCGGTTCAGCCTAACGCTCGTTGTCTCAGCGGTGCCGGAAGGCCTGCCCGTGGCCTTGACGATCGTTTTACTCTTGAGTGCACGGCGCATGGCAAAAGTACATGCCCTTGTAAAAAAGATATCCAGCATCGAGACAATGGGCGCAATTACGCTCATTGCTACCGATAAAACCGGTACGCTCACGCAAAATAAATTGAGCATTGCTGACACGCTTACCGTGCACCGCAGCGACAAATCATTCCATGAAGTCATTCGTGCTAGCATTAATGGCAGCGAGGATCACCCCTCCGATCCGCTCGATAAAATCCTGTTCGAGTCGGTGCAAGAAATTGTTTTGCCGCCGTCGTGGCGAAAACAAAAGGATTTTGCGTTCAACCAGCAACTGCGCATGAGCGCGGTTTTGTGGCGCCATGGCCAGGGTTATACACTATATGTAAAAGGTGCGCCCGAACAGGTCATTGCGGCATGTCGTCCGCACGACGCCATCCATGAACGTGATAAAGGCCTCATGGAATTTACGCGCCGCGGGTATCGCACGATTGCCTTTGCCCACAAAGACTTTGCTGAACTTCCCAAACATCTAGACAAAACAGTGCTGCAAAATATGCACTTTGACGGCTTTGTCGGTATGGCTGATGAGCTGCGTCCTCACATTGCTGAGGCAGTCGCCACGGCTCAGGCTGCCGGCATAAAAGTCGTGATGCTCACCGGTGATCACATTGCCACGGCCGGTAACATCGCCCAGAAAGTCGGCATTGCTCAGAACGCTCAGCAGGTTAGTGATAGCAGCGTGTTGGCAAATGGAAATCCAGAAGATATCCGTGAAGCCCTCAAAGAAACGAGGGTATTTGGACGTGTTTTGCCCGAACATAAATACGCACTATTAAAAGCGACGCGGGGCCACGAAATTACCGCTATGACCGGTGACGGCGTGAATGATATTCCGGCGCTCGTGCAGGCTGATACCGGCCTGGCGATGGGCAGCGGCACCGATGCCGCTAAAGATGCCAGCGATATCGTACTCATGGACGATAACTTCCATACCATCGTAAACGCTATTAGGGCGGGTCGTACGGCACTCACCAACATCCGAAAAATGCTCGTATATCTGTTGTCAACGAGCAGCGGTGAAGTATTAACCATGCTTTGTGCGCTTATTTTCGGCTTGCCGCTTCCTGTGACGGCGATTCAGATTTTGTGGGTCAACCTGGTCACCGATAGTGTCACTGTCATTCCGCTGGGCCTAAGCCCCGAAGAAGCCCATTCCATGCGTGAAAAACCCCGCAACCCGCGTGCAGCCTTGCTTAATCGCCGGATGGTGATGCGCATCGTCATGATGAGCCTCTCTATTACTGTTACCGTGCTCTTTGTCTTCAAGATGAATCTCGATAAGGGTTTGGCCGTTGCCCAATCCCTCGCATTCTTGAGCCTCGTGGTGATCCAGTGGGCAAACGCATTGACCTCAAACTTCGAATATAAGTCATGGATTTACAATTTTATTCATCCAAATAAGAAGCTGCTCTTAGCTATCGGTTTCTCTGTTGCGTTGCAGACCTTCATGTACATGACGCCGGTCGGTAAGTTCTTAGGCATCGTCGCGCTTGACGTTAAAGACGTTGCAATTGCCGTTATCGTACCGCTGGTAGTGGCCTTCACGATGAGTGACATCCACCGGCTCATCGCTAACCGATTTTTCCGGTAGCACTTGAAAAGTATTGTCCGTATGCTATGATGAAAATGTTAACAATTAAGAATATACAGAGTGCAGCGAGAGATCTAGCTTGTCGACCTGCCAGCAACCTGCTATCAGAGTAAGGTGCTCCATCTAGCCCGTCCAACCAAGACGGGGAAGATATTTTCTCTTTTGCAGATATCCTTTCTCGTCCGAGGTTTTGGACAGAAAGGATATTTTCATGTCACAAATATCAACCATAACAACACAGTTCGCAAGCGAATCGGTTTGCGCCGGTCATCCGGACAAAATTGCCGATCAGATCAGCGACGCCATCCTCGACGCGTTGCTCGAACAGGACCCTAGCAGCCGCACGGGAATTGAAGTGCTTGTCGCCGCTGATCGCGTCGTGCTCGCCGGTGAAGTCAAAACAAACGCTCAAGTCGACTTCGAGGCCATTGCACGTACTCAAATTCGCCGCCTCGGATACACCAACCCAAACTGGGACTTTAGCGACACCTCAAAAATCGAAAATTATATTCATCAGCAATCGGCTGAGATTGCCGTTGGTGTTGATAACGATGGTGCTGGCGACCAAGGCATGATGTTTGGTTACGCCACTAATGAAACGCCCGAATATCTGCCGCTTCCTATCACTATTGCCCATGCACTTACCAAGGCGCTAGACGATGCACGCGAACAAAAAACCATCTCGTACTTGCGGCCAGACGGTAAAGCCCAGGTTGTGGTTAATTACGAAAACGGCAAGCCTACGGGCATCGAACACGTTACTATCGCCATTCCGCACAACGAAGACATTACTCTCGAACAAGTGCGCAGCGATGTTTTTAGGCAGATCATTACGCCGGTGTTGGCACGGTATGGATACACAGTCAGCGCCGATAAGGTCATCGTGAACGGCACAGGCATCTGGTTTACACCTGGCCCAACATCTGACGCTGGTCTCACGGGCCGTAAGATTGTGGTTGACGGCTACGGCGGATTTGCCCGCGTCGGCGGCGGCGCGTTCAGCGGTAAAGACCCAAGCAAGGTCGACCGCTCCGGTGCTTATGCAGCACGCTATATCGCCAAAAACCTCGTGGCTGCCGGTCTAGCTGACGAAGCCGAGGTTGCGCTCGCCTATTACATCGGCGCCAAAGAGCCCGTGCTACTGACAATTAATACCTTCGGTACAGCCAAGAAATCCGAGGAAGAGCTCTATGCATTCGCCAAAGATTTACTTGTGCCATCTGTAAAAAACATTGTCGAACAGCTAAACCTGCGCCGACCAATTTATCTGCAGACCGCTGCCTATGGCCACTTCGGCAAAGATGGCCTCCCTTGGGAAGCTGTACGAAAGTAAGTAGCGGCGCTCCCCTCGTCGCCATGATAAAAACAGCCCGCATGTGCGGGCTGTTTTTTGTCTACTCCTCGCTAGTAAAGAAACAGACTAAAGAAAGCAGGTACTTATTATAAGTCACCTGAGAATATGGCTGGCATATTGAAGCTGCCATACGTGCTAGACACGATGCCATATGGCTGAGTCCCAACCTGGAACCAACGGTAAATGGCTGCGCCACCCGCTACTGGGTAGTCATAGTGAGTGCCAGTGTATGTGCCGCTGCCAGGGTATGGCGCAAGTTCACTGGAGATTTGTGTGGCGTACGCGGTACCAAGGTTTTGGATCTTGAGCTGCACCCAGCCGCCTGTGTTGTATGTACGAGTTACAGAGACGTTGCAGGTGTTTGTCCCGCCCTTGTATTCGTCGTAGACATAGCTTGAGCCATTCCAGACATACAGGTACGCGGAGTATGAGCCATCTGTGCCGTAGAATGCGGGATAGACATAGCTACCACCGGCAGCAACAGATGTGTAGACATCGTGGTAGGCGCCTTGGTTGTAGACGCGTACTTGAATGTATTTAGTTGCACTGGTTGTATTACGAACGGTTGTGTAGAGTAAGTTCTTCCAGCAGTAGTTGGAGAAAGTCTGGAAGTCAACGCCTGAAACGCTTCCTGCAAGAGGAGCAACGTTGGTTGCGGCCTTCATGGTGCCGTTATCGTTGGTTGTAACAAGATTTGTGCGACCCAAGGCTGCGGTAGCCTTTGCATCCTTGCTGCCTGGCTCAATAGGTGCTTTGGCCTGAGGGCCTGAGTTTTGCTTATTCGGTGCTTGTGGAGATGCCGGTGCTGCGGAAACGCTCGCTACTGAGCTTCCCAGTACTACCACACTCAGTGCAAAAACGCTTAGAAATCTACTTATTTTAGAAAATTGTTTCATAGAAAAGTACTCCTTATTTAGTATTGTTGTACTAGCAGCTCTAACTTTAGCAATAAGTTATTAATTAATTATTGAATATCTTCCCGGATAATATAAAAAACACCGCCCTCATTATGAGGGCGGTGTTTTTGTTGCTCGCTGGCTGGGAGGATTAGCCGTTGCGGCGAGCAGCAAAGAGACGGTGGAGGCTAGCGCCTGCCAGGCTGACTCCGATGAACAGGCCGGCAATGCTTGCAGGACCAGTCTTAGGGAGTTCAACAGGAGCGCCAGGGACTACAGGAGTTTCAGGGGTCTCTGGATTTTCAGGAGTAGGAGGAATTACAGGTGTTTCCTTACACTCAGGTGAGTTAACAGGAAGGTGCTGCTTGCCAGGAACATCACACATTGGTTGTTCGATGGTTACAGGACCAGCACAGTTAGCGCCTGTTACGGTCTGTGATTTGCCGTTGGCAGTAGCGGTTACGCTTGCCTTGGCAGTGTAGCTGCCAGCCTTAGCGTAGGTGTGGTTAACAGCGTTAGCTGAACCGGTGTAAGGAGTTGTCCCATCACCGAAGTCTACAGAGTAGCCAGTGATAGTAGCGTTTTGGGCAGTTGCCTTAACGACGAAGCTGTAAGCCAATTTGTTTGAGCCGTTTGGTGAAATTACCAATTGGTCACAAGTGATCACAGGAGTTACAGGTGTTTCCTTACACTCAGGTGAGTCAACAGGGTATTGCTCTTTACCAGGAACGGTACACATTTCCGGAGTGATCTCGATCTTTACAGCACACTTAGCAGAAGTAACGTTCTTCTTTTCCTTGCTGTTAATGGTTACGTAAGCGGTGTAAGTACCAGCCTTAGCGTAGTCGTGGTCTGCAGATGCAGTTGCGTTACCAGTAGTAACAGTTTTCTTTTGGCCATCACCGAAGTCGAAAACGTAGTCAGTGATAACAGTGTTCTTAGCAGTTGCTTTAGCGTTGAAGCTGTAGCTGTCCTTATCTTTCTTACTGAAGGTAAGTTGGTCACAAGAGAGGACTGCCTCTGGTGGAGCAATGGTGATCTTTACAGCACAGTTAGCTGAAGTCACATCCTTCTTGTCTTTGCTGTTTACCTTAACGGTAGCAGTGTAAGTGCCAGTTTTGGCATACGTGTGGTCAGTCTTGGCAACAGTGGCGCTTGTAGCTACTGTCTTAGTCTGGCCATCACCGAAAGCGAAAACGTAGTCAGTGATAGTCGTGTTTTTAGGAGTTGCCTTAGCAGAGAAGGTGAATGACTTGTTGTCGCTACCCTTGCTGTTAAAGACAAGTTCGTCGCACGTAAGTGCTACTGGTGGCTTTGGAGTGGTCTTTGGTGTACCTTTAACGGCGTTACCACAGTCGACCATGACGGCGAATACCATCTTGCCGTTAGACATGTAGACAATTACTTTGGCAGAGCTACGGCTGAAGTCAGTTGTAGTCTTGCGAGCGTAAATGTTACTGGTGACGTGAGTGAATCCCTTGCCGCCGTTGTAACGTGCAGTTACAGAAGAGTCGGTAGCAATAGTGTTGCCATCCACAGTGATGTGGCCGTCTTTGTAAAGTGTACCAACTTTAGTGTTGGTGGTGTTCATGCCAGATACCGTAGACTTGCTTGCGCCAGCCCAGCCGTAAAGAGCCTGAATGTCGGTGTAGTCTTTCTTCACGGTTGGTGAATCTTTGTGACCTGACTTGTTCGCATTGTAGTAACTCTTAAAAGAGCTAATGTATTCAGAAGTACTGCTACCGCTCAAACCCTTATAGATAATGTTTACCTTGTCGGGTGTGGCTGCAGAGGCCTTCTGTGTGTTGGCGACGCTCATTACTGCTGTTGCGAGCAATGTGAAACTCATCACTGCCGCAGTCAGAAGCAATCCACTTCGCTTAATTAAATTCTTGACCATAGGGATTTTCCTCCTCACCTATATGGATATAACACTCATTCTATACTAAAATAGCAAGAATGTCAACACCTCTTATGTTATGCACCTCTATAAAAGCCACGATAGCATTAAATGCTCGGTGGGTTCAACCCTTTAATGCGCAGAAATACGCATGTAGACGCTTCTACTCTGTGATTTTTGCCGAAGAAACAGATGAAATCGGAGCTTGTGAGCTTGGGTTTTCTGTCTTGGTGAAGGCGAAAATTGTGAGGGATAGGAGTGTCACCAAGAAGATGGTGCCTAAAATTTGCTTCATATGCAGTTAGTATAGTCCTTGTTTTGCGCTTATGCATCAAAAAAGTGTGACAAAAATCACTACATAGCTGTGGTTAAGCGTCTGGATCATCTTTATATATGGGTGTGTTGGCAAGCTCTGGTGGTAAAAATCCGTCCGTATGCTTAAAGTCCGCTTCCCACTTGTAACCCTGTTGATAGCCAAGATCTTTCATGAGTTTGGTTGGCGCATTGCGTAAGTGGAGCGGCACGGGCAGATCTGGGTACTGGCGCGCAAGTCGTTGCGCTTGATACATAGCATCGGTTGCCGCACGTGACTTTTTTGTCTTAGCGAGCACAGTCACACAGTGGTACAAAACATACTGACACTCAGGCATGCCAATGCGCTCCACGGCTAGGTAAGTGGAAACAGCCAAGTTGAGAGCCGCGGGTGCTGCCATGCCGATATCTTCCGAAGCAAAAACGATCATGCGGCGAGCGATAAACTTAGGGTCTTCGCCACCTTGTAGAATGCGTGCCATATAATAGAGTGCTGCGTCGGCATGTGATCCGCGGAGCGATTTGATGAAAGCACTGATAAGGTTGTAATGGTTCTCGCCGTTTTTATCGTATCCTGGTACACGCTTTTGTGCAGCCGTTTCCACGATCTTATCCGTAACTGTTTTGCCGGCTGCAAGCTGCAGAGCAAGTTCAAGATTGCCCAGCGCGACGCGAGCGTCTCCTCCGGACAGTTCGGCCAACAGCTCGATGCTGTCTGCCGGAAGTTTTTTAGCTGAAAGCTTTTCTTGCTTAGCAGCTGACTTCAGGATGTCCATAATCTGTTCTTTGGAAAGCGGCTCCAATACTAACACGCGTGAACGACTCAAGAGTGGCGTAATTACTTCGAAGCTTGGGTTTTCGGTAGTAGCACCGATGAGGATGATCGTGCCGTCTTCGACATGCGGTAGGAACGCATCTTGCTGAGCTTTGTTGAACCGGTGGATCTCATCCACGAACAAGATAGTCCGCATGCCAAGCCGTCGGTTACCTTTGGCATGCTCGATTACTTTCGTTATGTCGGCTTTTCCAGAGGTGACGGCGCTTAGTTCGATAAATTCGGCATCCGTTTCTCGGGCAATAATACGGGCTAAGGTGGTTTTGCCACTGCCCGGCGGACCCCACAAGATCAAACTGGTTGGCTGCTTGTGCTCAATAATTTCGCGAATAATTTTGCCACGCGCAATAAGGTGCTCTTGGCCAATGACTTGGTCGAGCGTCTCGGGTCGTAACCGTTCTGCGAGTGGCTGCATTACGTTAATTATATCAAATACCCTAGTATGGCTATTGTTACAAGTGGGAAATGGCTAGGTCACTTGATTCTTGATAGGGAGTGTGCCGGTGTCTATGCGTTTTTGTATGCTGGCAACCTGAGGCTCAAGCTCTTTGACCACAGCATCGCTGGTTCTCTTAACGAGGAGATTCGCTGCATAGAAATCCTGCGCTGTTCGAAACTTAGCAGGATCGAGCTCAAAGCACTGAGCGAGGAAAATATCAGGTTGGGGTGCTTTGCTATAGTTTGCATACCAATCGATGTTCTGGCCGTCATTAACCATGTCTTCGCGCAGGGTTTCAACCTCAGACTCTATAATTGGAGCAAGTACCAATGTTGCCACACCGGAACGAAGCCTACCTCTTCGCTTTGCAGGTTCTTCCTCGCTTCGCTTTACCTGGATAGGGACTTTCTGTCCTTTATGAATAGAGTATATATCGTGATTCAGGTGAAGGTACTTATGGAGGAATGTTGAGTCTTCTCGGGGTGATGCTGGGTAGGGGAACATGTTGGATTTTCCACTCCGCAATAGTAACGCGTAGCTCAGGACTTCGTTCAGCGTGCCTATAGACTTTCGAGCCTCTGCGGAATGGTGCGTAAGGATGGGGTCTTTAGAGAGTTTCGCTAGGCTCTGGGCTATTCTGCCCTTGTTGCTATAGAGAATCTGGTGCGCGAGTGCTGCCGATGGTTTTCCTTCGGTTATGCGTACCGCCTGAAACGAACTGATAGCACCTAGAAGCAGGACAGACCTTAAGCGAGCCTCAACGGACTGTTCTGTGTTGGTACTGATGTCTTTACCACGAGCTCGAGCTACTTTAAAAAATGCTCGAGACACAGCGGTATCTTGACGTACCGAAAGACCGATTTCAGCATTGTTCCATGCAGAATCCAAATCGTCGTCCTCACTCCAGCTACGATGCGAGGTGTCGTAACCAAAATGGTTAAGAGCGAAAAAACCGATGTTTTCCGCAAGGCGAAGGGGGTGCATCTCTTCTTTGCTAGCCCAAGGAGAAGCTTGCGGTTCGGTTCTAGTTCCTGTTTCTAGACTAGTAGGGTTATGCTCTGCTGACATGAATGAATAGATTACCATATATGGCGTAAATTACAAATAAGTACTACCTCTAAAATGCAGTACAATAGGAGCATGAATATGGTATCTATTTCTCGCAAAAGTCTCGTCGTAGCCGTGCTGCTCGCTAGCATTATCGGCGTAACTGGCTGGGGCGCGGTTGCTAAAACGCAAGCTGTAACGAACAAAGTCGAAAAACATCGAACAATAGAGGGCTCATTGTATAGCGCGGGTGAACAGATTGTTGTTGATGGCACTGTCAACGGCGACGTGCATTGCGCAGGTCAGGATGTGATGATTGCCGGCACCGTTAATGGCGATGTTCTTTGTGTCGCGCAAACTTTGACGGTCAAGGGTAAGGTGACCGGAAGCGTACGTGCTGCAGCTCAGGACTTAACTATTGATGGTCAGATCGGACACGGCGCAACCTTAGCAGCCGAAACGCTGGATATCACTAAACGAGCGAGCATCAAACAGGACATGACCGCTTTTGCGAGTAACAGCAAAATCGCCGGTACCATCGGCCGCGACGGTGTTATAAGCGGTGGGGCAAGTACACTTACCGGAACGGTTGGCCGCAATATCACTTATAACGGATCTGATCTTAAGCTCGGTGACGGCGCGCAGGTTAAGGGCGCTGTCCGGTACGAAAGCAACAAATCCATCCAGATTGCCGACAAGGCAGCTATCGCTGGCAATGTAACGCGTGAGAAAAACCAAAAAGCATCAGGTTTTAGCGCTGTACTCCTGCTTATAATCTTGGGCGCGTGTTATATTTTCGCTCTTTTGCTGGTACTTGTCTGGCCCCAGGCCTTGCACGCCACCAGCGATATAGCTGTGCGTAGTTTAGGCAAGACGATGCTGACAGGTATTGCCGCTGCATTCGCCGCACCTTTCGCCATTGCCTTGATCGCAGCAACGCTGATCGGTATCCCGCTGGCTATTTTCTTGAGCCTGGCTGGAACCGTCATCATGATGCTCAGCGGCCCCGTCGCAGCGTATTACCTGGGCAGTATGATTATGTCGCGTTCCAAAAACGCTGTTGCCATAATGGCAGTCGGTGCCGGCGTGCTTTTGGCGGTGTACTGTATTCCTGTTGTTGGCATGATTGCTGCTGTAATTGCTTACTTTATTGGTAGCGGGGCGCTGCTGATTGCTCTCAAGCGCAAGACCGAGAAGCCTGATTATCGAGTAGTGTAGAGCGGTCGATGCATGAAAGCTGTTTTGCCCTTGGCCGCTTATGTGAGAAAATAGAGTAAATCAATAGCATGAAGCTTGTGTAAAAAGCATTATTGTGTTATAATTTAATGAAACATCTACTATAGATTTTATGCCGGATAAGGACCGGTCTAGTAATAATTATGTCGAACACACAAGACCCATCCAAGATCCGAAATATTGCGATTATCGCCCACGTTGACCACGGTAAAACCACGTTAGTTGACGGATTACTCAAGCAGTCTAAGACTTTCCGTGACAACCAGGCCGAAATGAACCAAAGCCTGATTATGGACAGCGGCGACCAAGAAGGTGAACGCGGCATCACCATTACCGCTAAAGTTACTGCCGTACAGCACGACGACTACCGCATCAACATTATCGACACGCCAGGGCACGCCGACTTCTCTGGTGAAGTTGAACGTACGCTTAACATGGCCGACGGTTGTATTTTGATCGTTGACGCCCAGGAAGGCCCGATGCCACAGACGAAGTTCGTACTTGGCAAGGCACTTGCTGGCGGCCTGAAGCCGATTGTTATCATCAACAAGATCGACAAGCCTGCGAGCCGTATCAGCGAAGTCGAGAATGAACTTGCAGACCTCTTTTTGGAGCTTGCAATCCACGAAGACCAATTGCACTACCCAGTGTATTACGCTATTGGACGTGCTGGTAAAGCTTGGAAGCAGCCACCTGCTAACGCCGAAGAAGACGCCACTCTTGATG
>Ga0075362_10000185_pt1 | contig 17252 bp, 15 predicted proteins | sample EndMetdeltDD1762_FD_71397 | JGI IMG/M metagenome (GOLD analysis project Ga0075362, IMG submission 71397) | Populus endosphere microbial communities from Tennessee, USA - Endosphere MetaG P. deltoides DD176-2 | ecosystem: Host-associated > Plants > Roots > Endosphere | place: USA: Tennessee...
AGGTTGATGGATCATTACCCTGATGATATAAGATAATAAAGGGTTACTTTATCTCGCATAAGAAGGTCACGAGAAGAGATAAAGAATAAAAAAAAAGACCAGGGAATCCATAAATTGAAAGGATAGGGGGGGCACAGCCCCCAACCAAGGGAGTGGATCCAGTATGTCCCCCCTTATTCATTCCCGGCATGCTGCCCCGGGGCCGGAATGCGGTAGGGTCTTCAAGCCCCACGCTCGATTCTCGAGATTCATGGGCCGTCTCGCGAAGATCTTCGATCCGAACCTTCGCATCTACTTTCTCTTAGAGGATGAACCACGCCTTCGCTATCGCCCCTCGCTACTGCTCAACCTCGCTATCGCATTGATTCTTGCCGGCCCTTCCAGATTCAAATTCCTTATTGAGATCGAGATCTTGTTCCATTAGACCCAGTTTGGTCAGATTAGTTCCATAATATAGCTTGCCCGGACCGGGCTTTCAGTCTTTGGTCGGGCCGGCCTAATGAATGATCATTGTTCGGGAACAAAAGAATAAGACTTAAGGCTTTTGCTATCGCAAGACGATCGAAGAGCTATCGCTCAGCTGCTTCGCGTATTACGAAAGCCGTATTGCCCGAAGGGGGCATGCTGCAAGAGCGTAGGTCAGTGATAAGCGTAGGAGGTGTGCCCGAAGGGCAGCGGCAGCAGTGTGGTTCCGGGTGCCGTCGCTAGATTGAGATCCGCAGGGTGGCGGGGACTTCGACTGCCTTGTATCAGGTGAAGAGAAGGGGGTTTTAGAGGTAAGACAGATCATTACGTAATACAGAGTCAGACGGGAGAAGGATGGGAGCAAGTTAAGTGAACCGAGGTAGTTAAACTAGGGCATATAAGCAATCAGCTTGTGTAAGCATGGCTTGAAGGTAAGCTTGCATGCTGTCAGTAAAGAGAGCTCTTAGTTAGCTCGTAAACTCGCTTTCCCATTATACGCGCAGCAAGAAAAGGAGAAAAATACCTCTTTAGAGTGACCTTGCTATTACTTATTAATGAATTAACGATAAATGCACTGAAAGACAAAATCGTTTCCCAACTAGAAAGAATTTTGAGAGTCTATAGGGATACTGCTGTAGATGTGAACTTACCAACAGGAGTCAATCTCCAAGAGGTAGCCGAACGTCTTTTTTTTAGCGACGCAAGCATTCAATGTCTAAACCAGATCTATGTAGATCTCGTCAATCAGGGCACGCAGAGTCCCCACTTTGCCCAAGCTCTTGATTATGTTCTGGGAGGTATGTAGTTAGGATTTTTTATAGGCTTTATTTAGAGTTTAGGTAAGACTTTCAGACCACCATTTTCAAATTCTCCCCCGGACGTAGCTGAAAGGTGAACCGGGTTACCAAAGTCACGATTAGAATAAATGGTAGTTCGCTGGGATCCTCTCATGCTTCCCAGAGATGGAGGTTCGAATCCTTCTCGTGACTGACAGGAAAAGTCCAATACTCAACCTCGAATACGACTTGCATGTTATCGCATATCGTTGTTGTAGCATGATTTTAGCTTCTTAGCGCTTAAGCTACTACCTACTCTATAAGAAAGCCTACTTACCTTAGATGGAGGGAGGAGATAGTAAGGAAGACTTTCTACGCTATACGATCTTTCTTCTCTTATGATATTTCTCGTAATCTCTCATTGGGAATAGCCCTTGAAAGATAAAGATCGCTTTTCATGCTTCAATGAATCCCTTGACTCTGGTTTCCTTTACTCCTTTCCTTTGCTTTCTTGATCTAGCTTTCTGACTGTGAATGATTCTTCTTCTTCTCAACAGCAGTCGTGAGTCCTCCCACCAATAGTGAAGTCGTCAAAAAAAATATATTATTCTAATAAGACGCACGAGGAATAATCGGGCAAGGCGGTCTTTCTCGTTACTTTGACGGCTGTTTGCCCTTTTCTGACCGAAATAGAAGAGCAGGTCTCGTGCCTGGGAGATTTTTCCAAATCCCTAACGAATAGAGCCGGTAGGAACTAGCTGCGACGCAGCAAAACAATTTCATTGCGGTAAGCACTCTTCTGAGACTAGAGACTGACTATCTATTGGCCCCAACCTTTACAGCTCCCTAAATCTCGAACTCAATCATCGAAAGGGAAACTGGATCAACAGGTGATGAAAGCCTCTTCAGTAAACTCTTTCCGCTTCCGCTTCTGAATCTGGATGGCGGCTTTGGTTGGAGAAGAGAGTTTTTCAGTTATGGTTTAGGGCTAGTGAGTTACTCATTTCATTCATTCGATTCATCACAAGGGCATTCGCTAAGCAGCTAAGCTGAAGTCAAATACCCGGAAAAGTCCTATCTCCGAATTCCGGTAAAGAAGAAATTCATTGATAACAGATCATTGCTAAGAAAGAAGAGTTTCGTAGCCAAGCCAGGAAGAAAGCCAAGGGTAAGAAGCTAAAGCATAAGAAGCCTCAAAATCTCGCTCCCTCGCTCGTGTACTTAGCACTGCAACTCGATCTGGTAAAGGGACAGGGACTGCTGCAACGAGAACTTAAACTCAAAATGAATTTAATCCTGCCTCGAGAATCTGCTATAGCGATACCTACATTAAATCAATTGATTTAATGTAGGCAGTAGGCATCGCTCTTGACCTTTCTTCCTTTCCCAGGACTGAAAGCTTCCTAAACTGGATCAATGTGAATGTCCGAGTAGGGTGAATCAATGAATGTCCTGTTAGAAGGCCGGGTAACTATCAATTTCATAAGAGAAGAGAGATGGGATCGTAGGCTAGATCACGTCCCTTCCAGTTGATTGCTTTTGTACCTGTACTTGGATCCCGTCCCGAATCACTAAATAGTGAGGGCTCGGAACTTCTATTCTTCATCTTAGAATCGGGTAGAATGCCGTGCTGTTCAAACTCGGACTCGCGAGTTAATGATTAGAAGCACATGCGAGTTTTACCCACCAATCTCTTCTAACTGCAGCTTTTGCTCAATCATACGCGGGAGAGGGAATATCTTGAATGGATAGATGGGAGTATTATACACGTAATATACGATGACTAGTTCCGATCGTGGGATCGTTCTCTCGTTTCCCTCACCTCAATAGGTGGGTAAGATTGCTATTACAGTACCTAACATGTTGTCATTTCGAGTGGGTGGGACATAGAGGCAGAGGTGGGGGGCTTTGAGAGCTAAAGGCTTGGGCTTCTGCTGGCAAGAAGAGGCCGAGGTAAGAATACGACCCTAAAGTATAGGGCAACTTCGTCTCCAAAGTCCTATTAAGCTCAAAAGAAAGAAGCACTGCCCTGTAAAGCAGATATTACGAAGTGGCATTTCAAGATACGAAAGCTGATCATGGGACGGCAGCCTGCCTACCAACCAAATATGAAAAATTTTGTTAGTACCATCTGTTGCTCTACATCGCGATAGACCAATTGCGTGAGCGGGAAATAGAATAAAAATACGAGCGGAGCGGATCTCGTCCCTTTTTGCCGAGGAGGGGTTTCCCCGTTGTCGAAGGACAGATCATTAGTTGGAGACAAAGAAAGCCTCATATCACAGCACTTCTCGAAGATCATGTTCTAAAGATAACGTATATATAAGAAAGTGCTTGTTTTGTGATCTTCGTCTAGAAGGAAAGGTGGCCCATACCTGATTTCGATGTGACGAGCCCAGCCGCCGATTGGATTGGAGGGAAGAAGTTGTTGACCTTTAATAATGCTCCGCTTCCAAGCCTCCTCTTTCACACCCAGCGAGCAGGTCATTCTCCTATTTGTCAATGTTCATCACATCCTCCTATGCATCCCTGGCTTTCACTCCTATACTACGGGTCTTTGACCTACTGATCGATCCCACACCTGGCCTCAAGGCAGATGAAAGACCAGGAAAAAAAGGCCATAAACTATACCCGGCTCCAGGTCAAATAGCCGAATTAGCATCGATTGAATCACAAATCACCGTAGTAGCTTAGATAGATCGAAAAAGCTGTGAATAGGGCTTCAGTTCTTATTTTCCCAAATTAGTTCAGTGGGGAGGCAACTCAATACAATAGGTAGCTCAAGCCGATAAAGAAGCTCAAACCTGGCTTGTGTAGCCTATGCGAAGCAAGTCGGAACTGGCTCAAGGGAAAGAGATGAATCGATAAGAACGATCCCAATTGAATCAATAGATGCAGGATTACCCAAGGGATGCCTTCCTAAGCCCAAATTACTGGATTTCCTGCTTTCTTGAACCGGATTACACTGACAGAAGAAAGATGCCATATTAGCCCTGATGAAGCTTCCCGCCTAACCTTACCTTAGATAGGGGGAGAAGTAAGGCACGAAGAGTTTCCATGATGTGGCGATGTTTTCGTTCAGCACGCCCATTCAAAAGGCAATTAGGCCAATTAGACTGAAGGGAAGGTGCGAGAAGGAAATAGAATAGTCTTTTTTTCAAAAAAAAAAGTATGCGCTCTGCTAAGGCTCATCGGTCTTTTGGCAATATAAAGCATACTACTCATCGATTATTTGGTCTTTTGTGATCGAAACAACCTAGGAAGAGTTGTTGCCTACATAACCTACCTTCCAGACAAGAAGGTATCAGATCACTGTAGTTCTCGACCCTTTTTGTTAAACCAGTTCCTGTACTCTTTTTGAATGAATTCCAGTCTGTAAAGTAATCTGGTGGAAGGAAGAAGGGCAGCTTGAAAGATTTCACCAGGTCCAGTTCTTGTTATCGGACTAGAAGCAGCTAATGAATCCGCATCTGTTGGAGGAAGGACTGCTATTGCATCTTTTATCGGACGGGCTACTTCTGTTGATTGAGAGATGGGAATGCCTAGTCAAGATGTGCCGTGGGATTTCCCTTCTGAGATGGAGGTCCTGTTCCCAGTTGAATCAGAGCTGTGACCAAGTCGACTGCTCTCCTTCTCCTAGCAAAGTCCTATTCGGGGTGTGAAGGAAGACGAGGCCGATCCTTATATTTAAATAGTATTCCACGATCTCTCTATCTGTAAAGGTAAAGTACCCCTGGGATTCGACTTGCCTTTCTTGCTTTTAGAACGGGGAGGGAACCTGAAGTCTGGCAGAAAATCCGAATCATAGTTAGCAGTTTGAATAGAACCAGTGTCGTAGCCAAGAGAATGGGAAGCAGGGCAATGATAATTGTTCGGTTGGGATTCTGTGAGTAAGGGAGCAGAGGCAGAATCGAACTAAGAAGATTCGGAGTAATGAAAATAGAACTCAAAAGCAACTTACCATGACATTTGTTGAGAAAATCCTGCTAGAAAGAGGAACTTGGCAGAGGTAGCGAGGAGTTGACTTCCGGAATCAACAGGTTGGTAATTTCATACATGATGTCATTCCATTCGCTCATCTTTCTCCTCGTCGGGAAACCTTTCGCTAGTCTGGTGGTAGCTTCGGTGCCCTCCCGCCTCTCGATTCTCGGCAGGGTTTTCTCAACCTCAATCATTTCATATTTTCTTCTCGATCAACAAAGTGGAACAAAAGGCTAGTTTCCTTTGCGCAGCGCTTCACCATGCTCCTTGCTGCACGCGCTAGGGACTGTATAACCGGCTGCTTTCGGTTGTTTGACACACCACTTAGGCGGCAGGTAAGCTTGATGACTGAAAGCTTTCAATTCAAGTTAAGCAACGAAGAGGTCGAGGCATAGCCCAGGTGCTTTTAGCGAAGCCGGAATTCCATTAAGGTAGTTCCGCCGAGGGGAAGAAGAATTCTAGATCGAATGCGACTGGGATTGAGGAGGGCTAGCTTTCACGTGGTTCAGGCTCCAGGGGAATGCTTTTTAAGCTCATACCAGGAAATTCCATATTAATAGAATTCTTCCATTAGAGCGAGTTCGGTCAGATCAAGCTATTCAAGCTATTTTGGCTTGGGGCAGGGGCGTAGCGAGCAGAAAATTCCCTATCAGACAAAGCTCTATAAGGTAAGGAAGAAAATCAGTCTTAACTAAAAGCCTATCGAAGTCACTTACGGATCCGGATTCCATTCTTTTTGAGTGAACGAAGCGCAAGCTCCGCCCAGACCCGCTCAACGCTGCGCCCCCCCCTCAGCAGCAACAAGGTGCTCCCAAGCGACCCTGGGGACCCAACCCAATGGAGCTCACTACCAAAATGACCCCTACCCATTCCTACCTATTCTCCATCCTTCTGACCTGGAAAGCCATTTCTCTACCCAGAGATCACTCCCCTGGCCTCCTGGTCTCGACTATTTAAAGTTCTGTCCAGTTCACCGAGACGCAGGCCATACCATCGAAGAGTGTCATACTTTGCGTGATGTCATCTATGACATGAATGATGAAAATCGTATCAATTGGAACGAAGTTAAGGCATACCTTAAAGCCGCCAATGTCACTGAAGCTATTGGGGATCTATACTAATCCAATGCCACAACATCAAGGGGGACAAGTCACCACTCAGGGACCTACACCGGTACAAACTAATCCAGGACCTTCTGCCAGCGCTAACACCATCCGAGCTTGCACTGCCGCTCGAAGAGAGATGCCTGTGAGACCCCCTCCAGTTCTGTAATTCGAAGGAGGTTCTGAGAATTTGAAACTCCGGAGTCACCCCCAGGAATCGAAGTTCCAAAAGCAGACGAAATCACTATGGAACCGGACCTCCTCGCTGCCGCTCAATTCATTACCAGGAAGAGGCAAATTCGCTTTTTTAGGAAGGGTGGGTTGAAAAGGTGAAGAAGGAAGAATGTATCCGAACGAATGCATCGGCAGAATATTACCCCCTTTTTTGAAATCCCCTCGTCACCTACTAGTGAGCCGGAAAGCTTAGGGGCTCCTCTCGTTCCTCTTCCCCCATTTGACAACCCTATCTCAGAATGTTCGGATGATTCTCTGGAACCCCCTTAACTAATAGATGCTTCAATACTAATACTAAATAAATAATGGGGTTGGGAAAAAGCAGAATAAAAGGATTTCACGGGCAGAAAGGCGAAGGGAAGTTCGGAAAAGCCTAGCAGACGGGACACCCCTTTCTATTAAGACCTCGGCATATTCCTTACCCCCCTACGAAACATTTACCCCTATTTTGAAGTGAAGAGGAAAGCTCCCAGGTTCCGAATCTTAAAGAAGTGCATGACCAGATTGGAAGCACCGAGGTTAATTCGCAATGGGCCAACTCACCCAGCCATGATGCATGACAGAAGAGAGCGAGCACAAAATGGAGTTTCCCTGTTGCACATTGAATCCCTAAGCAGATTAAGGGTGAGGTTCACGTCCGGAAAGAATCTTTTTCAAGACTTTCTCCCCTATGTTGAACTTTATCTATATTACCTTATTGTGGAATGCAAGGGAAAGCCTTCTCTGGTAGACCTGGACATGTTCCATGGCGTGAAGTCTCTTCTCATCTAATAGCTCTAATTTGTCCTAGGATGATGTTCGAAATCACGGCCAACACGGCTCGCTCCATACGCGACTTATGGGAAGATAGTTTCATTCATGCTCGAGGTGCAGGATACGCCTGAAAAAGACTGATTCTTCAACTTGGCTTAGAAAACTGGAACGAAAAAGAGCTGGAAGGATAAGAACTTTCCTCTCCTCGCACTGGGAAGGATTTTTCTTATATTCTCTTTCTTTATCGGACAGGTGTATGCTGGAGAAGAATGAAGCCTCTCCTCTAAAGGAAGTCGATAGACTGACTGTCTTGCTTTTATTTCTTCTTCTAATTTGGAAGGAAACTCGGATGAAAGAATAAAAGAGGATGACTTCAGATTTGAGGCCTTACGAGGGTTTAGAGACTAAAGACGATAGCGGCAGGATTAGGCTATTATTCTATTAAGGAAAAGTTCCTCTTCGAATAAGAAAGAGGATTGAGACGAGACTACGATCTCCGGTTGGACAAATTCGCCAAAGATAGGTAGCTCTGCTCTAGCTTACACTCCCAAGTCTACGATTCTGAAACCTTATTTAGGAGTGACAGAACCCGGTTTAATTTAAAAGGGGTCCTCTAGCAAGCCCTTTAAGATATAGAACTATAACTCAACAGAATTCTCCAGCCGTCCCGCTTTGGTAAAGGAATGTTACTCTGATTGGTAATGTTGGCGATGCCAAGCATGCTCAGGACGGATCTAGCGCTAAGAAAGTAGGAAGGACGTTTTCCAGCGATCTTGGGGCAGCCGTCGGCGTGGGTAGCTGTGTCACGCTAAGTAACTGATAGATTCTCTCTCAATGGGTTTTCCTTCCTCCCTATGGTGTTTCTTTGGCAAAGAGGTTTGTTTTTTCAAGAACGAGATATTGGTAGCTGATGGACTTAAGGGTTTGGAAGCTATTTCGTCTGAGGTTTTTGATCGATTTCCACTCCTAGCCCAGAAGAGAAGGGACTGAAGATAATTCTATGCTAATTAAGTAGTTTGTTATATCCAATTCTTAAAGAAAAGTATGTATTTGAAGTTTGGTAAGATCTTCCCTCTTGTGGAAGAGAGGAAGGCACTAAGACCCGCTAGAAGGACTCTAAGGGAAGAAAGAAAGCCGTCCTAGTGAGGTGCAATGCTGAAACTGTGATCGGTAAACAAACCCTACAGAAGTCGGAATGGGATACTTCACTAAGGAAGTAGCACCGGCGGTTAACTATACTAATCATAGGCATTCTGAGTTGCGTTTGGGTATGGAATGGATAGGCCCCAAGTGGCTGCCTCTCCTACTACCAATGTGTGTGGGCGGATCATCGCCCCTTCATTCTGGTTCTACTTCATTCGCTATTAACAAGACGGCACACGCAAGACAAAAGATGTCAAATCAGGCCCTTGAAAGGTGTAGATGAAGCCTTTTCCTTTTCTGCCGGAAAACACTTGAAGGATACGAGGCATAAGACTATGGATCGAACTTCTTAAGAGGGAACCGCTACTGCAGCCAATCCATTGAAAGGTGAAGGCAATGCTAAATGCAGATGCAGACCGATTGGGTTCTCCCTTTTTTTTGCTAGGGGGGTGATGTTACCAGGTTTTTCGCGAATGTGAGGTTCAAGTACTGCCATCCTTTGTTGGTCGAGTTCGCTGTGTAATTTCAACAATGCCATTCGAAACCGAAAAAAAAGGCCGTAGCTGCATCTTTCGAGAAAAAGAAAGAATAGGTGTCACGCCGATGATTAGGAGAAGGTATCTTATGGCTTAGGGAAGGGCGCTTCTGCCCAGATCTATGATTGATCTAGAATTCCCCGAGACGAGACGAACTGTCGATTCTCCGATAAATGTCAATGACTTAAACATGTTTCCGAGACTTCAACATACATGTTTGGCAGCGGCAAGGAGCGTTTTTGACTTCCTAACACGGATACCAAGACAGCTGAGCAGTGAGGAATAGGATCACTTTTCCTTTCAGTCTCGAAGCAAGCTGTGGTACAATCCCTCCTTCGCTCCGGCTCGTTCCGTTCCCGTGTAAAAGCTATACCTTTCGATTCCTATCCCGCAGTGAACGAAGTTCGCGATGGGTTAAGGGGCCGGGATCTGGGATTCGGTATAATAACTCCTCGTAATTCAGGCGAGTGGAGGAAAGTTAAGTTGACTGTTGGAGGAAAATGGGCGAGCCCTACTAGTACAATAGTCTACGGAACTAAAGGATCGGCTATTAAGAGACAAAATAGATTCGGCTCGTTGGCTCTATAGACTCACTCTCTTCAGAGAGGAGTTTACTACAAGTATGGCCTCGTTTAGCCTTGTCTTAAACGGTGGCTCCGTGGTCCCAAGTGCTCGTCTTTTTCACTTCTCCCTGGAACTGTTGATCCCTTCCGCTCCGTTCGTTCCGAACTCGCGAGCGGCATGTCAAGTCTCTTTTCTTTCAACTCCGCTCGGTGATCGCTCATGGCTAATATAGGTAGGTCCAGAGCTAGCTAGTGTTCAGAAGTAATTTAAGAGATTTAATATGGGTCCTATTAGAAGGCTATAGCCCCAAAGAGATAGAGATTCGCATTCGGGAAGGGAACCATAGCAGCTGATAAAGGCTGCTGGTGGAGCCGGAGAAGAACCGGGATAAGGGCTGGTAAGTACTAAAGCTGCTGGAGCGGCTGCCTTCGCCCACGAAGGAATCGGAATCTCGCTACTTCCCCTAACTTTCCTAGAGCAGGAGAGAGTGAATCTACAAGCAGGGAATCAAAAAAGTAAAAGAATAGGCATCGCGCAAGAGCAGACCTGATTTCACTAGTCTCAGGGCAGGAGTAGGCGGGATAGATGCCAATTCCAAAACCACATGCAAGCAAGGAAGGCAGCAGGATTGGCCCCAATTGAATCCATAGTAAAGAATCGGACATGGAATGCGCGGGAACTTATTCCACATGGGGAAGGCGAGAAGGGCTTGTTCTTGAATTAGATGGGGCATTAGCGGTCTTAGGTGATTTATCATTGCCCCCAGGAGAGGTACGAAAGTAGGGCTATTCAAAGCACAGTGAGGCAAAGCGAGTGAGAGGTATGCAATCCCCAGCTTGAAGTAAGCCAAGGAGGGACACGAAAGGATCATTAAAGTCGTGTTTTGCTAGGCAAAGGTATAGTCATTTTTTAACATATTGAGAGTTGCAAGGAACCTTCTACACTGTTGCTTTCTAGTTTTCATCCAGCCAATCTATCGATGTTTTGTTTTAGTCCCTGAAATGCGATCTTGATCTGCTTTTGAGGTAAAAAACAAAGTGATGATTGATTTCCATTGTTCGAGAGCTACCTTCCTGCTATGCTTTCTGTCTTGGGTCAAGTCAACCAAGTCATTCAATAGTCCAACAAGCTTTGCTGTCGCCGGGCACATAGAGAAGTCGTTCTGCTCTGTTCAGTATCATAAGTACTGGATGTTCCTGGAAGGGGTATGTCCTAAGGTATAAAGCTTTCCCTTCAGAAAGCTTTGAATCAAAAGGTGGTTGTTAGACTTCGCTCGGAAGCGTCTTTCTCAGTTTCCAATGAAAGTCTTACTTTCGCATGTAGTTAGCCTTCCGAACTTTGGTCTGTCGAGGGTTTTGGACTGTAAATGAATCTTTGACTCTAAAAATGAAAATCGAAAAGGGAAGCGGGGATTCATGGTCATTGACGGTTGATATCGAGAAGGCCTCGGATCCGGTGGGGTTTCATTCGGGACACCTTGTTTGAGATTTTTTTGCCTAGTCAGATGCTGGAGCTCATTATGATGTGTATTTCTACGAGTAGTATGCAGGTTTTTTGGAATGGAGAGGTGACAGATGCCTTTTTGCCGTCTCCCGGAGTTAGACAGGGATACCCTCTATTTATTACTATATCTATATTTCTTGGAAAGATTAGCTCATGATCTAGCGGTTCGACAAGGATTATGGAAGCCTATTCAGTTATCTAAGAATGGTCCCCAGCTTTATCATTTGTTTTTTGCGGATGACTTGCTCCTTTTCGCTAAAGCATGAATGGATCAAGTTCCGGTCATTAAAGCTTGCTTGGAGTCCTTTTGTGCGGTCAGAAAGTTAGTCTTGCTAAATCCAAGATCCATTTCTAAAAAAACCTCTCTGATGGTCTCTCTTGTGCAATCAGTAGAGGTTTCGGTTTCACCAAAACAAGGAACCGTCGGGAAGTTTCTTGGGGTCCCCGTCACTCCATGATCGAGTGACAAGAGCCACATACCATGATATTGTTAATCGAGTTCATGAGAGACTAAGTAGGTGGAAGACCAGCCAATTGTCGATGGCGGGGCGTACTACCTTGGCCCAATCGATAGTCACTGCCCTCCCAACGTATACAATGCAGACCGCAGCTCTTCCTTATACGGTTTGTGAAGAGATTGAAAAGCAAACCAGAGCTTTTCTTTTTGGATCAGGTGTAAAAAAGCCTCATTTGGTGCGTTGGGATAGGGCCTAAAAAAAACGGCGGTCTAGGTATTAGGAAAGCTAAGGAAAATAACGAGGCTCTTATCATGAAGCTAGGATGGGGTTTATTAACACAACCGGATAAACTCTGGGTGCAGATTTTGAAAGGAAAGTATGTTAAGGATAAGGGGCACCCTCCTGTGGTAATTACCAAACCGAATGCTTCCCCCTTATAGAAAAGTATGGCCTTTGGTTCTTCAAGGATGCAGATGGGTTATAGGTAACGGTAGGGTAGCGAGGTTTTGGCTTGACCCATGGGTGGAAAATAAAGGACCACTTATTCACAATAAATCAAGTTCACAAGGGTGCCGTGAATCTCTGTGTTGCTGCTTATTCATCAGAATGTGGCTGGAATTGGAGTGCGTTTCAGATGTTCCGTTCCTGCCTCATCATCTTTGTCTACTGATTGCTGGGATTAAGCCCCCGCATAACTTTGCGCCTAATGATCGCATCATCTGGGGTCAAGGGAACTTCACCACAAAGTCAGCGTATGCTATTTTTTCGGGGCAGGTTTGGGGCGGTGGGAGATAGTTTGGAAATGTCCCGGGCCCCAACGGATTCCAGCTTTCCTATGGCTGGTTTTGCATAATAACTTGTTAACGAATGTGAGTCGCAAATAACGACATATGACTTATGTTAGCTCTATATATGTATGCGCTTTAGCCCTTTTTTCGTAATTGAATATGGAAAGAGAAAGAGATTCGTCTTGCTTATGCGCTTCTTCATTGGCTTGAGTGTGTGGTATCTGCTTCTGACCGAACCGCTCTTTCTCTCACTCACTCTTCTCCTTTTTCAAGGAAGGGCGATTGTCTTAGTGTTCCGGGAAGAACGGAGATCCTGCGCTAAGAATAAGAAAAGAGAATACCCTATCTACCAAGATAAAGAGTACTCTCTCGTGCAAAATCCTTCCATTGGTCCCTTCGCTAAGAAAAGAAAAGAAAGAAGGAAGACTTTTCTTAAGCGTTCGTGCCCCATGCTCACTTCACTCACTAATTGCGTCAGTGAAGAAAGAAATCCAAACCTATAAGTTTCAGTGGGACAGAGACCTAAAGCCCCAAGTTACAATGAGAAAATCCCATTTCCATTTTTTTTGGGAGGCCACTCCTCTTTTCCAATTCCAAACAATTTAAGAAGCGCACCAGGACGCTTTCAAAGTTTCTTCGGGATACGCCAGTTGCCGATGTGTCTTTAATTTAAAAAGAAAGCAAAGAAGGAATTTTCGCATGAAAAAGAAAGTCTCACTCCTTCACCTTATACAGAACTTGTGTCAATTGATTCGAAATCAAAGTCAGCAAAGCAAGTTCAAACTACCTGCCCAGTCGAAAACCCTCTATATAAGAACACAGTTGATGCGAGCTGGTGAGAATCTAAAACAGCTTATGGACACGCACAATTTGAATCTCCCACCTGACTGGACATTTCCACAATTTACAACAGAAGTCATTGGGATCATTTTTTTTTTCGATTTTACAGGATCTTTCTTTACTTTATATGGTAGTGATTCTTTTCATCAAGCCTAAAATCTTCTCCATTTTCTTTCTTCAGGGGCAGGGGGTGGTTAGTCTAATCTCCGGTGGGGGATGCATTTCTGGTCGGGCGAACCGACCCCCGGATCCGCTTTTCTTGTTTATTTACAGCAGCGGCATTCTCCCTTTACTTTTACATCCATTTTTTGAATCATGGAATTCTCTCCCGAACTAACAACTCTATTAGAAAGTTGGATTCCAACTTTTACACGAATTTGAAAGTGGATGATAATGGATTTACATCACGATATCTTTTTCTTCCTCATTCTTTTTTTGGTTATTTTAGGTGTCTATCTACCTCTTTTTTTGTTTGCTCCGAAAATTCTACATGGATCGACCGGGCCATGGTTTGGTACCGATGGTTCTCCGGCTCCATGCGGGCCAGCCGAGCCCAGCGTTCCGAACAAGCCTACGAAAAAAAAATTCGTAGAGCTTATACCTTCTTCTCCAGAAAGACTGCCACCAGTATTGTAGAGGTATGGGTTTCTGTGGCAAGTATTGTTCGAGGGGCCGAGAGGACTTGGACTTTCTCGAAGCCGCACATGAGATCGCCAAAAACTCTTTTTTTTATGATGGCGCGGACCCTTAAAAAATAAGAAATAATCTGCTAAATCTGATTCGACAACATAGTAGTGAATCAAAATGGCAATCTGACCCGAATGCGCACTGGATCTTTGACTTACTCCGCCCAGGGGAGCTTTCGTTCGAAACAAGGTAGCCGTAAGGAACCCTATGGCTGGGGCTGGATTGAATCCTTCCCTTCCTTCTCTCTGGAACAATCGAGGGCACTGCCTTCCCTCAGCTTTCAGAGGTGGGGGCTGCATCAATCATCGCTCAGTGAGCTATTTTTTTTTTTGCCGCCAATAGCGATGCAAGGCGGGCACGCCAGGTAGACGCGCTAGGCGAAGGAGATGCATTTATGGTACTGGTAGTACTGTACAAGCTCTTAGGGAATAATCTCTTTCTTATTTCTGCCTTTCTTTCCCATGACGACTAAGAACGGGCAAATCAAAAATTTCACTTCGAATTTCGGACCTCAACATCCTGCTGCTCATGGTGTTTCACGATCAGTATTGGAAATGAACGGAGAAGTGGTGGAACGTGCGGATCCGCATATTGGATTACTCCAGTGCGGCACGAAGCCGCTGACGCCGAGTCGGCTCCTATGCCGCTAGCTATGCCCTGCTTGGTCCCCCGGCACGGTGGAGGTTCCGTAGCGCGGCATGAGCACCGGGCTAAGGGGCGGTTGAGCAACTCAAGCAAACCACCCTACCTTACTACAACATAGGGACATAAGGGAGAAGGTTGTGAAGGTGGCCTCGTTATCCACACCTCCGGTCGGATGAATGGAGGACCGACCGATCCGGGTTTTCATGAGCGTTGGCGGGTCCTGGAGTGCCTGTCAAGGGCGCTAGCGCATACCCCGGGGTGATCATCACCACCTGCACCTCACATCTCGGCACAGTGGAACGTGTAACCCGCCTACTGTCTCATTCAACTACATTTGTTCCTGTAATCTATAGCCTAACAGAACGCAGCAGCGATGGACAACCCGCCCATACATCCAGCGGGGAGGATGGCACTACTGGCCAAGACCGTCTGGCGAAAACGCCGCAGGCGCGAAGCGTGGTAGGCCTGCGCCGGGGGAGCATAGGGAGGAAAGGGAGCCCGGACGGTGGAAGAGCCAGGGGAGGCCGGGTCATTTGACGGAAATGGAAGGCTTTTCACCTAGAAGGCCCTATGAAGTAAAGGGAAGCGCATGAATTCTTGGAAAAAGAGGGAGCGAGCCTATATTATATAATTCTATATAAAATGTAATAAAGTCATTTCAATGAATAGATAGAGTCAAGGGTAGGACAGATAGCGCTGCCTACACGCGAATTACGAGGTCGAGCAGTCTCAATTTCACTACAGGATTTGCGAATGAATGCTGGGCTGGGTGGGCCACCTCGAATGGCGTGAGCCGCATGCGGGGAGACCCGCACGTACGGTTTTTAGGGGGATCGGGTCGAAAGACCGGCCGACGCCCACCCGACTAGAGGGACTGAGAAATTAATAGAGTACAAAACTTATCTTCAAGCTTTACCTTATTCTGATCGTTCAGAGGGCGATCGCGGAGTCACTGAATGAAGTCCTCCGTTTCTTTCGGAGGACCCGCAGCGAGGCAGAGATGACTAAGTGACATATGGAATATGGCGACGACAACAGCATGTCGTAGAAGGAGATAACAGGTGGAGCCAACGATCCACTAAAACTAACGTATCTACAACTACATCCCCGAGCGGCAGTCAAACGGAGGCGTGAATGCAAGATGCCAGCGGAATGATCGGCCGGACAGAGGCTAGGGCTGCTTCCTTCCCACCGCGTCCTTCCTTGTGTGTCGGAGATATAAAGCGAGTGCACCGGAACCGGAAAAGAACGGGAACTGGGTCGATCTATTCTATGGCGAAGCATCCGAAGCATAACTGCACACTCACACGATCTTTGCCGAGAGATAGGAGCATTCGGTGGAACCGGTGAACTACACTTGCTTCTGGATAGATGTGTGGGACAGAGGGCTCGTGGTACCTGCTGCCTACCCTTCCTTCTCTGCTTTTAGAACCGTGTGAACGGAGAGTGGGCAGAAGGGAAGGAGGTCCTCATACGGAGTCGCACACTTCCCAGAGCAGTGCGGGAGACTGGGGAATGGGTCGAGTAAACTCCCCGAAAAATAACAGACGAAGCTTTACTTAGATAGGGCTTTGATTGGTATTGATTTAATCTTTTTGATTGGAAAGGAGGGCGCCTGGGTATGTTATAGAAAAGGAAGGCAGAGGTAGTATATCGAATGGCGAAGAGAGGTGGCTCGGCAGGGAAGGAATGGGAAATCTCGTCAAGGATGACTTATTTGTTGGCGAAACGAAGGGCGCCTTCGGCTTAAGTGATTCTCTGAGCCGGTCTGGATTTCCAACGCCTCGGGAAACTGGTCGAGATAGATGACAGCGTCCTTTTCCTCTCTTCCTTACCGGTAGGGCAATCTTCTCTTATGGCCTTCACCTCCCGCCCGGCCCGGAAATAGAACCCAGCCCTCTTCTGATCCATTCATTTCTGAAAGCAGGGGATCCAGAGCCCCTTCTATTGCATAACCTAAAAAAGCTATAAGCAAAGTACCCAAGTGGTTGCGGAAACGAGACGCTTTGGTTACCGGCGAACGCTTCCAAAGGCGACCCCTTCGAGTTTCCGGCTGTTTCCTAGATTGAAGTAGCCTTTCGTCGCCCGAAAGAATATCAAAGAGCTCGGCCTACCTTTGGTAGGCCTTTGGTGCGCGGAGCCCGGTGACTAAGAAAGAAATTGGTTTGCGCTTGAATTGATGAGGTCGCAAAGAGGGAAGTAGGGCTCCACTAAAGGTTGTTTCTTCGGTTTCCTTTAGAATGAAAGTAGCTGCCCCTCCCCTACTACTTATTTTGTTTGATTCAAAAGGGGAACAGCCCACCCCAACTAGTCGTATGGGGTGGGGTGCTTGTGGTAAGCTGCCTTGGATATGAGGAATTCCTAAAAAAAAAGGCACGGGTATTTGATGAAGATCTTCCTATCAATAGATAGGGATTTTTGTTCGATATAGGGGACAGTTATGGACACTGCTCTTTCTCTCTCCATTTTTTTTATATCTAAAAAAAAAAATCTTTTGATGATAAAAAAAATAAAAGGATACATAGACATCTAAAGGGATGTCTATTCTATTCCTCTTTTTGTTTAGAGAAAAAAAAAAGATATCTCGTTCATCTATCTTTTGTCTATCTATCATTGATTCTATCTATGAATCAAGTCGAAAGACTTTGTTTTGGGGTTCCCCGAAGCCCCTGGATCGTTTCTGCCAACGAAATGAACGCGGAGCCCGTTCCGAATGCTTTTCTGATCTGGAAGTGGAGTTCTCGCGAAAAGAATAAGATGCTGCTCTCCCTCCCTC
>Ga0075362_10000186_pt1 | contig 17199 bp, 18 predicted proteins | sample EndMetdeltDD1762_FD_71397 | JGI IMG/M metagenome (GOLD analysis project Ga0075362, IMG submission 71397) | Populus endosphere microbial communities from Tennessee, USA - Endosphere MetaG P. deltoides DD176-2 | ecosystem: Host-associated > Plants > Roots > Endosphere | place: USA: Tennessee...
CCTGGCCGGCGTGCTGATCTCGGCCACGGCCACCGCGGTGACCTATTCCAAGCCGGCCACCTACGGCGTGCGGGTGGAATACATGTTCTAAAGATCGGGGCAGGGCGTCACGACGGGCTTGCGGTCCGTCGTGACGCCGCCGCAAAGGCTTTCAGAACGGGCTGGGATCGGGGAACTTCGCCTCGCGCTTTTCGATCCGCGCGCCGATCGCCTCGGAGACTTCAGGGCTGCGCAGCATGGCCAGTTCCAGCGCCGTCGACAGTTCGAAGGCGGGCATCGCCTGGCGATACCAGTGGTTCAGCGTATGCTTGGTCATCCGCAGCGCCATCGGCGCGGTGGCGGCGAGGCGGCTGGCCACGGCGATGCTGCGCGCTTCCAGTTCCTCCAGCGGCACCGCCAGCGAGATCAGGTTGCAGTCCGCCGCCTCGCGTCCGGTGATCGGATCGCCCAGCATGACGTGATACTTGGTCTTGGCCATGCCGCACAGCAGCGGCCAGACGAGCACCGCATGGTCGCCGGCGATCAAGCCGTTCTGCAAATGCCCCTCGAACAGCTTGGCGTCCTCCGCCGCGATGCTGATGTCCGCCAGCAGCGCCAGCGACAGGCCGGCGCCCACCGCCGCGCCGTTGATCGCCGAAACCAGCGGCGTGCGCATGTTGACCAGGCTGTTTATCAGGTGGAGCACGTCGGCGTACTGGCGGGCGAAGGTGACTTGCGCCGGTTCCTCCGGCCCCTTGGTCTTCGATACCGCGCCCCCGCCGCAGAACGCCTTGCCCCGGCCGGTGAGGATGGCGGCGCGGATATCGGGCTCGTGGTCGATCATCGGGAATATCCGCGCCAGATCGTCGTGCAGCACCGGGTCGATGGCGTTGCGATTGTCGGGATCGTCCAGCGTCACGCGGACCACGTGCTCCGCCGGGTAATCGATCGTCAGCTTGCCCGAACGGAGGGTCGAAATGTCCATCTGTCAGCTCCCAAAACCTGTGGCGGGGCAAGCTAGGCGCGATCACCCGCCTGTCTACCTCAGCGATTGTCATGGCGCCATTCGTCCGGAACCGCCCGCGCGGTGGGATATGATGGTTGCAACTGGACGGCGGACGTAGTTATGCGGCTTCGTCCGCAGATCGGAACGTCGCAGCCTGGAGAGGATGCCGGTCCGTCACGCCAACGCGTTTTGAGAAGGCACACCCATGGAAGAGCAACCGCAGATCCTGATCGCCGAAGAAGACGGCATCCTCATCTTCACGCTGAACCGCCCGGAAAAGTACAACGCGCTCAGCGTCGCGATGATGAAGACGCTGTGGGACACGGTCGTGCGGTTCCGCGATACCCCCGAACTGAAGGTCATGCTGATCCGCGGCGTGGGCAAGTATTTCTCCGCCGGCGCCGATCTCAAGGAAGGCGCGGGCAGGGAGCGTCCCAAGACTGGTTCCGGCATCCGCGAGATGCACCGCCGCATGCCCAGCGACATGCGCCGCATCTGGGACGAGATCGAGGCGGTGGAAAAGCCCTTCGTCGTCGCGCACCAGGGGCCCTGCGTCGGCGGCGGGCTGGAAATGTCGCTGTCGTGCGACTTCCGCCTCGCGTCGACCAATGCGCGTTATGCCTTCCCCGAAGGCAAGTTCGCCATCCTGCCCGCGACCAACGGCGTCAGCCGGCTCACCCGCCTGGTCGGCGCGGCCTGGGCGCGCTACCTCGTCATGGGCAACATGGAAGCCGACGCCGAAGAGGCGCGGATCATGGGCCTGGTGCACAAGGTCTATCCCGCCGAGACCTTCGAAGAGCAGGTCATGGATTTCTGCCGTCACCTCGCCAAGCAGAACAGCGAGCAGATGGGCACCGCCAAGATCGCCATCGAACTGGCGCGCGACCTGCCGGCGCATCAGGCCGCTTCGGTCGAGCGTCTGGCCAACAGCGCGCTCATGCTGCTGCCCAACTACGCCGAAGTGCAAGCGGCGCACGTCGCCACCATTGGCGGCAAGAAGTCCGCCGGCTGACGGCCGCAATCCTTTCATTAATCGCATTCGGTCCGTAAGCGGCCGCGCCAAATCTGGAGCATACCACCATGAGCGACAACGACATTCTCGATCTTGAAGGGCAGGTCGCCATCGTGACCGGCGCCGGCCAGGGCGCCGGCCGCGCCATCGCTCGCGAGCTTGCCCGCCACAACACCAAGGGCGTCGCGGTGAACGACTATGTGGCCGAGCGCGCCGAGGCGGTCGCCGAGGAAATCCGCGCCACCGGCGTGCCGGCGCTCGCAGTGCCCTTCGACGTGGGCAATATCGAGCAGATCCGCGCCGCCGACCGGGCGATCAAGGAAAAGCTGGGCGCGGGTGCGACGGTGCTGGTCAACAATGCCGGCAACGCGGGGCCGACCGACGACATCAACTATGCCGACGTGTTCTGGAACGAAGACCCGTCGACCTGGGACAAGTTCTTCCGCACCAACCTCTACGGCGTGATGAACGCCTGCCACGTCTTCATGCCCAACATGGTCGAAGCGCGCGGCGGACGCGTGGTGACGGTCGTGTCCGACGCCGGCCGCGTCGGCGAGCCGCGCCTGGCCGCCTATTCGGCCGCCAAGGCGGGCGCCGCGGGCTTCGTGCGCGCCATCGCCAAGGAAGGCGGGCGCTGGAACATCACCTCGAACGCGATCTCGCTGTCGACCCTCGCGCCGCCGATGCCGCCCGAGGAGTTCGAGGAATATATCAAGAGCGACCGGGTGAAGGCCCGTCTGTCGAGCTATGTGATCCGCCGTTATGGCCAGCCCGAGGACGTCGCCGCAATGGCCGCGTTCCTGTGCTCGAAGTCGGCTTCGTGGATCACGGGGCAGACCTACCCGGTCAACGGCGGGTACAGCTTCGCCGGTTGATGGCTTTCCCGATCCTCCCCCTTTCGGGGGAGGGTCCTGGGATCACACGCCCTTCATCGCTTCCGCGAGGTAGGGATCGGCGGCCAGCGCCAGCACGTCCGCGCCCGGATGCCCCGGCAGGATCGCTTTGAGCAGCCCCACGTCTTTGGTCAGCAGCTCCGCGCCTTTGAAATCGCGCGGGGTGGGGGCCGAGGCGCAGACGTCCACGCCGAAGCTGTAGCCGCTGCTGGCGCGGATCAGCTGGACCAGCGCGGCGCGGTCTATCCCCATGCTCGTCCCGGCTTCCAGCGCGCCGTGCGCCAGCGCGATATTGGCGGCGAGGAGCGAATTGTTGACGATCTTCGCCCGCTGCCCCGCGCCGACCGCGCCCAGCAGAACGATCGTCTTGCCGAAGGTCTTGAACACCGGCTTCGCCGCGTCGAACACGGCCTGCGTGCCGCCGCACATGACCGCGAGCGTGCCTTTCATGGCGCCGTTGGCCCCGCCGCTGACCGGCGCGTCGATCAGTTCGATTCCGGCCGCCGTACAGCGCTGCTCAAGCGCGATGCAGGTTTCGGGCAGCACCGTCGAATGGATGGCGATGCGGCTGCCCTTGCGCATGGCGGGGATCAGCTCGTCGCAGACCTCGATCACGCCCTTGTCGTCGAACACGCAGATGCCGACGTGGTCGCACACCGCGCCGAGTTCGGCCACGCTCGCCGCCGCCGTCGCGCCCTTGGCGGTGTAGGCTTCGAGCACTTCGGGCCGCCGCGCCCAGACGGTGAGCGCCATGCCGGCATCGACGATGCGGTGCGCGATGGGGCCGCCCTGGCTGCCGAGGCCGATGAAACCGATATTTTCCTGGGCCATGTCAGGCTCTCTCCGAATTCTTTGTATTACGCCGACCACTCTTCGTCGTTGCGAGGAGCGGAGCGACGCGGCAATCCAGGGTCTCGCGTGCCGGCCTGGATTGCCGCGCTTCGCTCGCAATGACGAACGCGGTGGTTGCCGCTACCTCAGGCGATCGCGCCCTTGGCCTTCAGTTCCTCGATGCGATCCCATTCGATGCCGAGTTCCATCAGCACCAGTTCGGTATGCTCCGAAGCCTGCGGCGCGCGCGTCGTCACTTGCGGCTCGCCGTTGAACTGCACCGGGCCGCGCACCAGCTTCATCGGCTTGCCGCCGTCGACCGCCTCGACCTCGAAAGTCATGTCGTTGGCGACCGACTGATCGTCGGTGACGAGGTCGGCCAGGCTCTGCACCGGCGCCCACTGGCCCTTCATGGTCTTGAGGTGCTGGCGCCAGTATTCGAACGGCTTGGCGACGATGGCGTTGGTGATGAGATCGCTCGCCGCCGCCGAGTTCTCGATCAGCGCGTGCACCGTGCTGAAGCGCGCGTCGTCGGCCGCCTCGGGCAGGCCGAGGTGTTCGAAGGTGTCGCGGATGAACGAGCCGGGCGCGGTCATGCACAAGTTGATCGTCTCGCCGTCCGACGTGCGGAAATAGCCGATGAACGGATTGACCGGCAGGCCGCCCGAAGTCGGCATGCGGTTGCGGTTCATCACGCCGGTTTCCAGGAACTGCGAGATCAGCGCGCCGCAGGCCCAGGATGCCGAGCTGAGCAGCGAGACGTCGATCTCGGTCGCTTCGCCGGTGCGCTCGCGGTGGAGCAGGGCGGCCGAAACGCCGCCGGCGATGAACATGCCGCCGATGGAATCGCCGAACGCCGGGATCGCCTGCGACAGCGGGCCTTCGAGTTCGGCCGGCGTCATCGTATGGCCGATGCCGCTGCGCGACCAGAACACGCTGCCGTCGAAGCCGCCGACGTGGCGCTCCGGCCCCTTGTTGCCCAGCGCCGAGCCGCGCGCGTAGATGATGTTCGGATTGACCGCGCGGATATGCTCGACGTCGAACTTGTTCTTCTGGCGGACCTGCGGAAGGTAATTGGTCAGGAACACGTCGCAGTGCCTGGCCAGTTCGTAGAGCACTTCCTGGCCTTCGGGCGTCGAGATATCCAGGCCGACGCTGCGCTTGCCGCGGTTGGGGTGCTCGATGAGCGTGTGGCGCAGCGGGTCCAGCGTGACGCCGCCCAGGTTGAGGAAGCCGCGCTGGGTGTCGCCGCGCACGGGATGCTCGATCTTGATGACGTCCGCGCCCCAGTCGGCCAGGATGCCGCCGGCCGCGGGGACGAACGTGAACTGCGCGACTTCGAGGACGCGAATGCCTTCCATTACCTTGGTGGTCATCTGTCTGCCTATTCGGTTGAAACTGCGGTTATATCGAATTCGTCGCGCTCAGACACGCTCGATCACAAGCGCGCCTTTGCTCAGACGCGCTCGATCACGAGCGCCGGGGCCATGCCGCCCGCCGTGCACATCGTGATGAGGCCATAGCGCCCGCCCGACCGCTCCAGCTCGTCGAGCGCGGTGCCGATCAGCATGGCGCCGGTGGCGCCGATCGGGTGGCCCAGTGCGATGGCGCCGCCGTTGGGATTGACCTTGGCGCGATCGAGGTCGTGATCGCGGATCACCTTCTCGACGATGGCGGCGAAGGCCTCGTTGATTTCCCAGACGTCGATATCGTCCTTGGTCAGCCCGGCCTTGGCGAGCACCTTGGTGACCGCGCCCGAGGGGGCGGTGAGCATCAGCGTGGGATGTTCGGCATGGTTGGCCATGGCGACGATGCGCGCGCGGGGCTTCAGGCCGTACTTGTCCAGCGCGGCCTGCGAGCCGAGCAGGATCGCCGAAGCGCCGTCGACGTTGCCCGACGAGGTGCCGGCGTGATGCACCGCCTCTATCGCGATGTCGGGGTGAACCTGGTTGATGAGCCCGCCGAAGGTGGCCGCGCCCGGCTCCGCGCCCGAGGGCATGTCGATGAAGGCGGCGAAGGCGGGCTTGAGCCCCGAAAGCGCTTCCAGCGTGGTGCCGGGGCGCGGGTATTCGTCCCGTTCGAGCACGACCGCGCCGGCCTCGTCGACGACGGGCACGATAGACTTGTCGAAACGCCCCTCTGCGATCGCCACGGCGGCGCGGCGCTGGCTCTCGACGCCATAGGCGTCGAGATCGGCGCGGGAGATGCCCTCGTTGGCGGCGATGGCGTCGGCGGCGACGCCCTGGTGGGTCTGCGGGAACTTGTCCTGCAGGCGCGGGTTGGCCCCCGCGAGACCGAGACTGAGGCCGGCGTCGCGCAGCTTGGCGCCGTATTCGGCGGTGAACGAGGTCATTTCGGTGCCGCCCGCGATCAGCAGGTCTTCCATGCCCGACATGATCGTCGTCGCCGCCAGGTTGGTGGCGGTGAGGCTGGCGCCGCAGAACCGGTCGAGCGTCGCGCCGCTGGTGCCGACGCCCAGCCCCGCGTCGAGGGCGGCCATGCGGCCCATGTCCGCCGCCTGCAGGCCGTACTGCGCCTGGGTGCCCCAGATCACATCCTCGACGGCGTTTTCGGGCAGGCCGTTGCGATCCTTGATCGCCTTCATGACCGTGACGGCCAGATGCTGGGGCAGCGTATCCGCCAGCGCGCCCTTGCCCTTCTTGCCGATGCCGCGAGGGGTGCGGACAGCGTCGATGATGAATGCCTCGGCCATTATAACTCCTGGAATATCCTGCGTGCGGCGCGTGCCGTTTCAATCGAAGATGGGTGCGGTCAGACCGTCTCGCCAGGGAGACCGCTTTGCGCCACCGCTTCCTCGACTTCGTCGTGGGTTGCGGGTTTTTCCCGACCATGACCGACCAGCCCGGTCAATCCGAAAAGCACCGCGCCGGCAAAAGCCGTAATCGCGCAGACGATGGAAAAGGGGGCGTAGCTGTTGCCGCTCTGCAGTGTCATGCTGAGAATCAGCGCGCCGATCGACGATCCGGAACTGACCATGATGTTGAGAAAGGCGTAAAGCAGGCTGAAATTCTTCTGGTCGAACCGGCGCGAGATGATGAAGGCGCCGACGTCGCCTTCCGCGCCCTGCGCCAGGCCGATCAGCAGGATGGCGGGGACCAGGATCGCGGTGGCGGTCACTTCGCCGGCCAGCAGGACATAGGATATGGTCGGCAGGCCCAGCGTGATAAAGGCGACGATATGGGTCTTCACACGGTCCAGCGCGATGCCGCAGCCGCAACGGCCCACGACCACGCCGATGGCGTAGAGCGAAACCATCCACGTAGCCGCCTCGCCCGGCACGCCGGTGCCCATGATGACCAGCTTGAGCTGCGATTGCGCCAGGACCTGCGGCACGTTCACCAGGAACATGCCGACGATCAGTATCGGGAATACCGGGTTGCGCACGATCGTAAGGAATTCGGCGCGGGTGAACTTGACGGCGGCCTTGGCCGCGTTCGCCTTGCCGTCGCTCTGGGTTTTGCTTCCGCTCCGGCCGATCAGCGCGACGGTCAGCAGCCCGCCCACCGCAGAGATCGCGGCCAGCACCAGATAGCCCGATCGCCAGCCATGTTCGGCGATGACGCCGCCGATCAGCGGGGCGGCGATGGCGCCCGACAGCGGCGATGCGCTCATCATGATCGACAGCGCGAGCCCGCGCGCATGGTCGAACCGGTCCACGATCACGCGGGCGAAAGCCATGGAGCTGGTCATGACGCCGAAGACGCCGAGGAAGAACTGGATCGCCAGGAAGTGCCAGAACTCGCCGCTCATCATCGACAGGGCGATGAAGCACAGCGTCAGCACCGTGAAACCGGCGGTGCCGGCGATGCGCGGGCCGACGCGGTCGATGAAGCGGCCGGTGAACGGCAGGATCGGCATGGTGATGAGCGACAGCGAGCCCACCAGCGCGAAATCGGCGCGCGACCAGCCCAGATCGGCGATCAGCGCGGGGCCGAAGATGCTCATCGTATAGAAACTGAGCGCCGCGCCCGTACCCAGGCCGAAACAGGTGCCCAGCAGGTTGCTCCAGCTTAATCTGAACTCGCCCCAAGCGGTCACTTCGCCTCCCTTTCCGCCCTGTTGCCGGACGCTGTCCCATCCGCTGCGCGCCGGTTGCGGCGGCGAGCGGCGATATCGTTGTCGGGAATCGGCCTGCGCGACTTTACCGGCGCAATCAAGCCCCGCGTTGGCTCATTCGCGCGCCGGCCCGGTGGCCCGGCGCGTGCGATTGTGAAAAAGGGTTTCTGGCGGGCAAATCGCATGACATTCTCCGCGCCGGACATAGAGTGTCGGCAGCGGCAAAGAACCGGCGTTCAGAGTTGGGAGAAAGGCCGCATGTCGGCATATCTGGGTGAATTGCGCTCGGAATGGCGCGCTTTGTCTTCGGCTACGATCGGCCTGGCCTCCGGGCTGGTCATCAATGCCTACGTCATCAGCATCATGGGGCCCTATCTGCTGGCGGAGTTCGGCTGGTCCAAATCGCAGTTCGCGCTGCTGGGCGCGCTGGGCCTGCTGAGCATCCTCGCCTTTCCCTTCGTCGGCCGCCTTGCCGACAGGTTCGGCGTGCGCAAGACGGCGGTGATCGGAGTCGTCGCCTCGCCGCTGCTGTTCCTGGCGTTCAGCCGCACCGACGACATCCGTTTCTATGCCGTCGTCTACGGCGTCCAGTGCTTCCTGCTGACGACCACCACGCCGCCCGTCTATTCACGGATCGTCGTCCAGTATTTCGAACGCGCGCGAGGGCTGGCGCTGGCCCTGGCGGCATGCGGGCCGGGCCTCATCGTCGCGGTCGGCGGGCCGCTGCTGAACAATCACGTGGCCGAGCATGGCTGGCGGTCGGGCTATGTCGCGCTCGTGGTGTTCACCGCGCTGGTCGGCCTGTCCGCGCTCGCGCTGATGCCGGCGGAGCGCAAGACGGAGCCGGCGAAGGTCAGGCCCAGGACGGCCAGGCAGGACTATGCGATCATCCTGCGCAGCCGCCCATTCTGGATATTGCTGATCGCGATGTGGCTGTGCAACCTGCCGCAGGCGGTGATCGTGGCGCAGCTCGCCATCATCCTTTCGGAAAACGGCGTGACCGGCAAGGAAGTGTCGGTGATGATCTCCACGTTCGCCACCGGCATGCTGGCGGGCCGTTTCCTGACCGGGCTGGCGCTCGATCGCTTTTCGGCGCCGGTGGTGGCCTTCGTGGGGTTGGCGCTTTCGGCGGTAGGGATGCTCGTCCTCGCCTCTCCGGTCGACACGCCCGCGGTGCTGATCCTCGCGGTCACGCTCATCGGTTTATCCTATGGCGCGGAAAGCGACGTGATCGCCTATCTGATCTATCGCAGCTTCGGCGTGAAGGTCTACAGCAGCGTCTTCGGCCTGCTGGCCGCCACCGTGGCGATCGCCTCGGCAGCGGGCGCGGGGAGCGCCAGCTTCGCCTTGAAGATGACCGGCGAATTTACGCATTTCCTCACCATCACCGGGGCGCTGGTGCTGGCGGGCAGCGCGATGTTCCTGCTGCTGCCCCGCCATGTGGAGGCGGCGAAGGAGGAAGAAGCCCCGGCCTGAACCGGAGCGCCTCTAGTCCACCCAGTCGAGCCCGATGTCGCGATAGATGCCGCGATCCTCCTCCCAGTCCTCCTTGACCTTCACATGGAGGAACAGGTGGACCTTGACGCCCAGCAGTTCGGAAAGCTCGGCGCGCGCCTTCGATCCGATCTCCTTCAGCTTGGCGCCGCCCTTGCCCAGCACGATGCCCTTCTGGCTGTCGCGGGCGATCAGGATCTGCTGGTGGATCTCGACCGATCCGTCGGGCCGCTGGGTGTAGCTTTCGGGGATGACCGCGCTGTCATAGGGCAGTTCGTCGTGAAGCTGGCGATAGAGCTGTTCGCGGGTGATTTCGCAGGCCAGCAGGCGCTCGCTGGCGTCCGATACCTGGTCCTCGGGGAAGTTCCACGGGCCTTCGGGCATCAGTTCGGCCAGGCGGGCGCGCAGTTCGGGCACGCCGTCGCCGGTGAGGGCGGAGACGAAGAACACTTCGTCGAAATCGGGCGCCATTTCCTGCGCGATGACCAGCAGCGTCTCCTTGACGCAGGCGTCCACCTTGTTGAGCACCAGCAGCTTGCGCTCTGGCCGGCCCTTCAGCGATTGCAGGATGGGCTCCAGATCGTCGCGCCGCTTCTTGCGCGCGTCGATCACCAGCATGATCGCGTCGGCCTCGTGCGCGCCTTCCCAGGCGGCGGCGACCATCGCCCGGTCGAGCCGGCGTTTCGGCGCGAAGATGCCCGGCGTATCGGCCAGGATGATCTGCACCGGGCCTTCCAGCGCGATGCCCATCAGCCGCGCGCGCGTAGTCTGCGCCTTTGCGGAAACGATGGCGACCTTCTGCCCGACCAGCGCGTTGACCAGCGTCGACTTGCCGGCATTGGGCGCGCCGATCACGGCGACGAGGCCGCATTTCTGCGCGTCACCCATGGCCGCGTCGATTTGGTGGTTCATCCGAACTTCCTCATGAATTCCTCGGCCGCGGCGGTTTCCGCTTCCTGCTTGCTGGTGCCCTCGGCTTCCGCCTCGCCCACGCCCTTTACCGATACGGCGACGGTGAAGCGCGCGGCGTGATCGGGGCCGGAGCGTTCGACCAGGCGATATTCGGGCATCTTGCGGCGGTTGCCGGCGGCCCATTCCTGAAGCGCAGACTTGGGATGCTTGCGCTGCCCCGTCTGGCCGCCCATCGGCTCGGCCCACAGCACGCGGACGACCGCGCGGGTGGCGTCGAAGCCCTGTTCCAGGAAACTCGCGCCCAGCAGCGCTTCCATCACGTCGCCCAGGATATTGTCGCTGTCGTGCCCGCCGTCGTCGCGCGCCTGCTTGCCGAGCTGCATGTGCGAGCCGAGGCCGATGCCGCGCGCCACTTCGGCGCAAGTGGTGCGGCTGACCAGTGCGTTCAGGCGCTGCGACAGGCGGCCTTCGTCGTCGCGCGCGTTCTCGTGCAGCCATTCGGCGATGGTCAGGCCGAGCACGCGATCGCCCAGGAACTCCAGCCTTTCGTAATTGCGGGCATGGCCGGTGCTGCCGTGGGTCAGCGCCTCCAGCCACAGTCCTTCGTCGGCGGGTGGCCGTCTGAAGTGGCGTGTCAGGAAGGTGCGGGTGCTTTCGGGCAGCATCAGGCCGCTTTGGGTAATGCGCGGCCTAGAAGCAATAGGCGATCGCGCCTTGCAGCCAGACCATCGTCCCCTGGCTGTCCCACAGCCATAGGCCCAGCGCGATGAAGGGCAACAGGGCGGCAAGGCCGATCAGCGCGGGGCGCAGGCTCATGCCAAAGCGGTCCGGCGCACCAGCGGCGCATCGCGGATCGGCAGGTGGACCACCGCCGCCATCAGCGAAAGCGCGATCGAGACGGCCCAGGTGGCGTCGTAGGAGCCCATCATATCGAACAGCCAGCCCGCCATCCACGCGCCGAAGAAGGCGCCGACCTGATGCGACAGGAAGACGATCCCGCCCAGCATCGACAAGTGCCGCACGCCGAAGATCTGGCTGACCAGCCCGTTGGTCAGCGGCACCGTGCCCAGCCAGAGAAAGCCGATGGCGGCGGCGAAGGCGAGGGCGGTGAAGGGCGTCACCGGGAAGGCGAGGAAAGTCACGAACAGCAGGCCGCGCGCGCCGTAGAGCGCCGACAGCGCATAGTGCTTGGGCCAGCGGTCCGCCGCCATGCCGAAGAACCATGAACCGAAGATGTTGAACAGGCCGACCAGCGCCAGCGCGCTCGCACCCACCGAAGGGGCGATGCCCCGGTCGACCAGATAGGCCGGGAAGTGCGTGGCGATGAAGGCGATCTGGAAGCCGCAGACGAAAAAGCCGGCGACGATCAGCCAGTAGCTGCGTACTCCGGCCGCCTCGCGCAGCGCCTCGCGCGCGCTTTGCGCCGGCTCGCTGCTGGCCGGTACGGCGGGTTTGCCGGCCACGCCGATGGCCAGCACGGCGGCGATGGCGATCAGGCCCGCCAGCGCGATCAGCGTCATGCGATAGCCGATCTCGCCCAGCATAAGCTGCGCGCCGGGAATGACGAGGAACTGGCCGAGCGATCCGCCGGCGGTGACGATGCCGAAGGCCGTGCCGCGCTTTTCGGGCGCGACGACCCGGCCCACCGCGCCCAGCATCACCGTGAACGTGATGCCCGACATGGCGAGGCCGATCATCAGGCCCAGCGTCAGGTGAATGCCCAGCGCGCTGCCCGCCTGCGCCGCGCCGATCAGCCCGAGCACATAGAGCACCGCTCCCGCCAGCGTGATGCGCCCGGCGCCGTGGCGGTCGGCCAGCGCGCCGACCCAGGGCTGCGCCACGCCCAGCGCCAGGTTCTGGATCGCCAGCGCCAGGCCGAAATCGGCGCGCGAGATGGACAGGGCGCTGCCCATCTGCGGCAGGAACAGCCCGAACGACTGGCGCACGCCCATCGCCAGGGTGACGATGGCGGCGGCGCAGACGATCACCGTCCAGGGAGAACGCGGCTTCATGGGCGGATATCCTCGATGCGGTCGAGCAGGGCGAAAAGCGCCGCGCGGTCACCGCCCAGCAGGGCGTCGACGCGCGCCTCGGCCGCTTCCCAGGCCGGGGTCGAACGGGCGATGGCGTCATGGCCCGCTGGAGAAAGTTCTATCGTCCGCTCACGCCGATCTTCGCCTCGGGCGGGCTGCACAAGCCCGAGCTTGCCCAGCGCACCCACCGTGCGGCTGATCGTCGTGCGGTCATGCCCGGTATGCTCGGCGAACCGGGTGAGCGAACAGGGGCCGGAGCGGGACAGCAGGCGCAGCAGCGAGAATTGCGGGGTGGTCAGCCCGGAACCGTCGAGCGCTGCGTCATAGAACGCGGTGACGGCGCGGGCGGAGCGGCGCAGCTTGGTGCAGGCGCAGACGGTCGGAAGCATTGCGTGCATATACACGTTAAGGGTGGGTGTTCAAGGGGCAAGGGGCTTCTCACGCCACGACCGTCGACCGGGTCAAGCGCCGCACCATGGACCCTGAAACGAGTTCGGGGTGACGGCTGCTTTCAGGCTGTGCGAAAGGGGGCGGCAGCGGCGTGGATTGGCGAGAACCGCTATCTTAGCGTGACTGAAGCTTATTTCCGAGCGGCAGAGTTGAACGCGAACCTCTCGTTCGTCATCATGAGCCGCGAAGCGGCGCGGCAATCCGGGGGCGTCGCGTGCCGCCCTGGATTGCTTCGCTACGCTAGCAATGACGAAGGAAGTCGACTGGATTTGGCCCTGGCTGAAAAGACATCCCGCCGCTCAGAAAGTCCGCCCGATCCGCTCCCAGCGGGCGGCGGAGAACCAGGTCCAGGGCTTGATCCATTCGGCCGATCCGTCGGTCGAGAACATCATGATCGTCGCGCGGCCGACGAGGTTCTTCTGCGGGACGATGCCGATGCCCTGGCCGGCCACGGCGGGAAAGCGGCTGTCGAGCGAGTTGTCGCGATTGTCGCCCATCAGGAAAAGAGAGTCCTCGGGCACCACGACCGGCGGGGTATTGTCCTGCGGGGTCATGCCCAGATCGAGCACGTCGTACGTGCGCCCGCCCGGCAGCGTTTCGCGATATTGGGGATAGCGGCAGACTTGCGATCCGTCCGCCCTGGTCGCTTCGAACTGCGGCATGTAGCAGTGGGTGTTGGGCGAAACGGCGATCTCGAAATCGGCGATGCGCTGCTTGGGCACCGGCTTGCCGTTGATGTTGAGCTGGCCGTCGATCATCTGGATCTGGTCGCCGGGCAGGCCGATCACCCGCTTGATATAGTCGACATCGTTGGTCGGCGGCGCCTTGACGATCACTGTGTCGCCGCGCTCCGGCTGGCCGGCGAAGATCCGGCCGGGGATCAGCGGCGCGCTGAACGGCAGCGAATAGCTGGAATAGCCGTAGGGCCACTTGGCGGCGAGCAGGTAATCCCCATTCTGCAGGCCCGGCAGCATCGATTCGCTGGGGATGTTGAACGGCGAGAAGATGAAGCTGCGGAAGATCGCGACGATCAGTACCAGCTTGACGAGGAAGACGAAGAAGCTCTCGTCCTCCTTCTTCTTCGCGGGCTTCTCGCCGAGAGGGGCGGCTTCGGTGGGGGCGGCTTCCGTCATGGCACGAACCCATGTTGGGCGGCGCGCTTCCCGTCAAGCCCGCTTTGCCCTAGGGGTTCGCGCGATGCAGCAGCGCCTCGATCATATTCACGGTTTGCGGGGGATCGCCGCGCTGGTGGTGGTGATCCAGCATGCCTGCCAGCTCGTGCAGGATGCCGGGCCCGACCACTATCGCTGGTTCCTGGACACGATCAACTTCGGGCGCTTCGGCGTGGTGCTGTTCTTCATGATAAGCGGCCTTGTCATCCCGTTCAGCTTCCGCGGGGAAACGCCGCTGCGCCACTTCGCGATCAGCCGGTTCTTCCGGCTCTATCCGGTCTACTGGCTGTCGATCCCGGTGCTCGGCTATGTCGCGCTGGTGCGCGGCGGGCACGTCGACGCGGCGATGGTGATGGGCAACCTGACGATGCTGCAGGGCCTGTGGGGCGGGGCGAACATCGGGCCGGGATACTGGACGCTGAGCTATGAGATGGCGTTCTATATCCTTTGCGCGGTGCTGTTCGCGGCGCGGCTGCTGGGCAACGTGGCGCTGAACGGCGTCGTGGTGCTGATGGCGCTGGCGCTCGCCTTGGTTCCCGTGGCGCAGGGCGACGGCGGGCATGTGACGAATGCGCCGTTCTTCATCGCCATGTTCTTCCTCGGCATGCTTCTACGCCGCGCCTTCGTCGACCGGTGCCCTTCGGCGCGGCTGTGGTCGGCGGTCGCGACGCCGGCGGCGATGATCGCCGGGCTGCTGCTGAGCGGCTGGACCGTGCCCGTGCCGGAGAACGGCAACGCGTACCTGCGGCCGCTCCAGCTCAGCCTCGGGATGGTTCTGCCGGTGGTGGTCTTTGTCGCGGTGCTCTGGCTCAAGCCGAAGCCGCCCGCGGCTGTCATGTATCTCGGCACGATCAGCTATTCGCTTTACCTGTTCCAGGACGTGGCGCTGATCTTCCTGCTGAACGTCGTGCCGCCGGGCGATTGGCCGGTGGGCTATGTCCTGGCGGTGATCGCGGTGACGGGGGGCATCGCCGCGCTGGTATATCGCTGCGTGGAGCAGCCGATGATCGCGCTGGGCCGCCGTTTCGCCCATTGGGCGGGCGAGGGCGGGAAAACGCCCGCGACGCGTTGAAGGGGCCTTGGTTTTCGCAACTGCACAATGCCATAAGGTATGTGTTGTGCAGCGAAGGAACCAGTCATGAGTGAGTCGGTAAAGGCCGCGTGGAGCGCCCTTGAGGCGCTGCCGAAACCCACCCTGGCCGACCTTTTCTCCGGTGACGACGGGCGGGTCGGCACGTTCGCGACACGCCTGGAAATCCCCGGCGGCGGCATCCTGTTCGACAGTTCCAAGACCCATCTCGACGCGGCCCATGTCGATGCTTTCGTGCGCCTGGCCGAAGCGGCGGGCTTCGCCGCCCGGCGCGAGGCGCTCTACGAAGGCGGCATCGTCAACCCGAGCGAAAACCGTTCGGCCGAACACACCGCGCAGCGCGGCGTCGGCCGGGAAAGCAGTGTCGAGGAAGCGGCGACGTTCCACGCCCGCATGGCGATGCTGGTCGGCGCGATCCACCAGGGCGCGCTGGGCGAGGTGAAGCACCTGATCCACATCGGCATCGGCGGATCGGCGCTGGGCCCGGCGCTGGCGATCGACGCGCTGGCGCGGGAAGGCGCGCTGGTCGACGTCCATGTCGTCTCCAACATCGATGGCTGCGCGCTGGAAGCCGCCTTCGCCGGCTGCGATCCGGCGACGACGCTGATCGCGGTGGCGTCCAAGACCTTCACCACCACCGAAACGATGACCAACGCCGCCAGCGCGCTGGCCTGGCTGGGCGAGAACGGCGTGGCCGATCCCTATGGCCGCGTCGTGGCGCTCACCGCCTATCCCGACAAGGCAGTGGAATGGGGCGTCGACGAGACGCGGGTGCTGCCGTTTTCGGAGAATGTCGGCGGGCGCTATTCGCTGTGGTCGTCGATCGGTTTTCCCGTCGCCATCGCGCTGGGCTGGCCGGACTTCGCGGAGTTCCTGGACGGGGCGGGGGCGATGGACCGCCATTTCCTCGACGCAGAGGGCTTCGACAACCTGCCGCTGCGCGCCGCTTTCGCCGATCAGTACTATACCCGGCTGCGCGGCTGCCAGACGCGCGGCGTCTTTGCCTATGACGAGCGGCTGGCGCTGCTGCCCGATTATCTCCAGCAGCTTGAGATGGAATCGAACGGCAAGTCGGTGACGGTGGACGGCGAACCGCTCGACGGGCCTTCCGCGCCGATCACCTGGGGCGGGGTGGGCACCGACGCGCAGCACGCGGTGTTCCAGCTCCTTCACCAGGGCACCAATCTGGTGCCGGTCGATTTCATCGCCTCGATCGCGCCGGGCGACGCGCTGGACCCGGCGCATCACCGCATCCTGCTGTCGAACTGCTTCGCGCAAGGCGCCGCGCTCATGGCCGGGCGGCACAGCGACGACGGCGCGCGCAACTATCCGGGCGACCGGCCGTCCTCGACCATCCTGATCGACGATCTGACACCCGCCGCGCTCGGCGCGCTGATCGCCTTCCATGAACACCGCACTTTCGCCAACGCAGTGCTGCTGGGGATCAACCCGTTCGACCAGTTCGGCGTCGAGCTGGGCAAGGAGATCGCCAAGCAGATCGAAGCGGGCGACGCGCGCTTCGATCCTTCGACCGAGGCGCTGCTGAAGGCCGCCGGTATCGGCGACTAGATCCGTGGCGAAGGCGACCCGCGCGACGCAGGCGCTCGAGCGCGCGGGCGTGGCCTTTACGGTGCACGCTTATGACTATGATCCGCAGGCCGAGCGGGTCGGTTTGCAGGCTGCCGATGCGCTCGGCGAAAGCCCGGAGCGAGTGCTCAAGACGCTGATGGTGCTGCTCGACGGCAAGCCCGCCTGCGCGATCATCCCGTCCGACCGCGAACTGGCGATGAAGAAGCTCGCCGCCGCGCTGGGCGGCAAGGCGGCGCAGATGATGGCGCCCGCCGACGCCGAGCGGCTGACGGGGTACAAGGTCGGCGGCATCAGTCCGTTCGGCCAGGCGCGCAAGGTGCCGGTCGCGATGGAGACCGGCGCGCTGGCGCATCCCCTGGTCTACATCAACGGCGGCCAGCGCGGGCTGCAGGTCCGGCTCGATCCGGCCGATGCGGCGCGCGTGCTGGACGCGGTTGCTGTAGAAGTGGTGGCTTAGCTCTTACTCCCCTACGGGTAGCACCCGGTTCAGCCGCTCCATCACTTCGTCGATCGGCTCCACTACGGTCACGCTGCGGCCTTCGCCGAAGCGGATTCGGGTGCCTTCGGAAACGGGGGTGATGAAGGAAACCTGCCGGGCATTCACAGCGGTGGCGACGCGATCGACATTGGTAAACTTCACCAGCATTGGGTGCTCTCCGA
>Ga0075362_10000187_pt1 | contig 17095 bp, 12 predicted proteins | sample EndMetdeltDD1762_FD_71397 | JGI IMG/M metagenome (GOLD analysis project Ga0075362, IMG submission 71397) | Populus endosphere microbial communities from Tennessee, USA - Endosphere MetaG P. deltoides DD176-2 | ecosystem: Host-associated > Plants > Roots > Endosphere | place: USA: Tennessee...
GGTGGTTGCGGACGCCGACGCGGCCGTCGGGGCGCCGGTATCCCTCGAAACCGACGGAGAGGCGCGCGCTCATGCGTCCCTCCCGTTGTCGGGCTCGGCCAGGCGGCCGGCCGCCGCCGGCTGCTGGCGCGCGGCGGCGAGATCGCCGCGTCCGCGTGCGCTCGACACGTTGTGCGTGTGCACGTGCGCGCCCGGGAGGATCTCCTCCGTCGCCACGCCGATCGAGCTGCCGTACTTGATCACCGCCGCGCCCGGCGCGATGCGCGCCAGCGCGACCTTGTGGCCGCGCGGAATCGCGTCGCGCACGGTCACGCCGGCGTCTTCGCGCGCCAGCACGCGGCCGGGCTCGAGCGTCTCCAGCGCCGTGGCGACATTGTCGCCGGCGCTGATGACGATCACGGGGCTCGACGGGTTGGGTGCGTTCACGGGGCTCACTGGTTCACGCCGCTGGCGAGGAAGCCGCCGTCGACGACCATGAACTGGCCGGTGACGAAGCTCGAGGCGTCCGACGCCAGGTACACGGCCGCGCCCACGAGCTCCTCGAGGCGTCCGAAACGTTTCATCGGCGTCCGCATCAGGAACTCCTGGCCCCGTGGCCCATCGAGGAACGCAGCGTTGAGATCGGTCTTGAAGACCCCCGGCGCGATCGCGTTCACGGTGACGCCGTGCGGGGCCCACTCGATGGCCAGCGAGCGCGTCAGCCCCGCCACCGCCGACTTCGACGCCGTGTAGGCGCTCACTTCCAGCAGGCCCACGAACGACGAGAGCGACGCGATGCCGATGAGGCGGCCCGAGCCGCGCGCGATCATGTCGGGGACGAACGCGCGGTAGGCGCGCAGTGTCCCCATCAGGTTGACGTCGATGACGCGCTGCCAGTCGGCCAGGTCCATCGTCAGCGTCGACCCCTTCTTGCTGATTCCCGCCGCCACCAGGAGCACGTCGACCGTGCCGAACTCGCGCATCACCGCGTCGTGAAACGCGGCGAGCGAGCGATCGTCCCCGACGTCGCAGGCGGCCGTCAGCGTCCGGCGGCCCCGCTGCCGGATGTCGGCCGCAACCTCGGCGACCAGACTTTCGCGGCGTCCGGTCGCGACGACGTCGGCCCCCGCCTCGGCGAATCCGAGCGCGAGGACGCGCCCGATGCCGCTGGTGCCGCCGACGACGACCGCCGTCTTGCCGGTGAGATCGAACAGAGATCGAGCCTGTGGTGTGGTCATGTGTCCTGACTGGGCCGCGCGCCGCGGCTCCGGCGCCGTCGAGGCGCGAGCCGCTCGATGTGCTCGAGCTTGTCGAGCTCCGCCGCCTGGTACCGGCTGGCCTGGAGCAGGTGCTCGTTCATCGCCCGGCGCGCGCCCGCGGCGTCGCGCGCGCGGATCGCCTGATAGATCCGCCGGTGCGCCTCGGCGGCGTCGCGCAGGTCGCTGTCGGACGCGCGCTCCGCGGTGGCGCGGCGGCGCTCGTAGTAAAGGGCCGAGACCATCCCGACCAGCGTGCCGACGATCGGGTTCTTGGCCGCGTCGGCCACGCCGCGATGGAAGTTGATGTCGTGGAGCAGGAAGAGCTGCGGATTGTCACGATTGGCGAACATGCCCGCGACTTCCTCGGCCAGCGTGGCGAGGTGCTCGTGGGTCGCGCGTTCGGCGGCCAGCGCCGCGGCCTCGACCTCGAGGATGCGCCGCGCTTCGTACATCTCGTCGCGGGTGAAGCCGTGGAGCGCGGCGAGAAAACTGAGCGGCTCCGAGCCGAGGGCGGGCGGACCGTCGGGAATGTAGGTGCCGGACCCGTGGCGCGACCGCACGACGCCCATCGCCGCGAGCGCGTGGAGTCCGGCCCGCACCGACGGCCGGCTGACGCCGATCTGGACGGCCAGCTCGCGCTCGCCCGGCAGGCGGTCGCCGGGACGGAGCCGACCTCGAACGATGAGGTCGCGTACGAACGCCACGACCTGGTCGGTGCTGCCCTCGGACATGACTGGTCGGACCAATTATATGCGGTGGAACCAGTTGCCGAGTGCGAGGCGCCGGGCGCGGGTCGCGGGGGGCAGGAGACGGAGGACGGGAAGGGGGAGGACGGCTGACCGTGTCGCTCGAGTCCGCCGCACGCCTTCCGGAAGCCGTCCTCCGTCTGCCACCCTCCGCAACCGCGCCTCGCGACCCGCGCGACCCGCGAGCCGCAGCCTGCGACCCGCGGCTCGCGCGACCGGCGCCCCGCTCAGAACGTGAACCGCAGACCGAGCTGGATGTCGCGCGGGTTGTTGCGGTCCTGGTTGATGAACCCGAAGGTCGAGTTGCGCGGGTTCGTGTCCGGGTTCCACAGCACCGTGTAGTTGAGCGCGTTGATCGCCTCCATCCGGAACTGCAGCTTCATGCCGCGTCCGAGCGCGAAGTTCTTGTAGAGGCCGATGTCCAGCAGGTGCAGGTTGTCGGTGCGCATCTTCGGCAGCGTCGACGGGAAGTAGCGCACGTTGTTGTTCAGCTGAATGCGCTGGTCGGCGCGCTGCTTGGCGGGATCGTCCACGCCGTTGGTCTGCACCGCGGCGTCGTGGAAGTAGAAGCACGACGTGTCCCAGGCCGGCACGCCGGCGTCGAGCCCGGCGACGCCGCCCGCCGTCTTCTTGCCGATGTTCGACACGAGCGACGCCGGATCGCCGCACGCCGAGTCGTAGTACAGGTTGCCCCACGACAGCGGGAAGCCGTCCTGGAACTGGTAGGTGCCGCTCAACTGCCAGCCGCCGAGCACCGAGTCGAGCGCCTTGTTCCAGTCCTTGCCCCAGTGCTCGCTGCGGCCGAACGGCAGGCGCAGGCTCGTGCCGATCGAGAACCGGTTCGGCCGATCGTTGGTCGACACGCGATCCTCGAGCACGCCGTCCGCGGGGTTGAGGTAGTTCAGCTGGTCGCGCGTGCGCGAGCGCGTGTACTGCGCGGTCAGCGAGTTGCCGCTGCGGAAGCGCTTCTCGAGCTGAATCGTCGCCCCGTCATAAGAGTCGGACCCGTTGTATTCCTCGATGGCGAACGTGCCGAACTCCGGATACGGCCGCAGCAGCTGGTTCTTGGCCACCGTCGCCCCGTTGATCGTGCTGCCCGGCAGCAGGCCGACGAACGGATTCGGGACGTTGGTCGAGAGATTGGCCTCGACCGCGGCGTCGCGGCTGCGCGACGTCGAGAGGTACTGCATCGGGATGTTGTTGTTGGCGCGCGCGACCGGCAGGTTCACGCCGCGCGATCCGACGTAGGTGAACGCGGTGATCCAGCCGTGCGACCAGTCGCGCTGCAGGCTCACTTCCCAGCGCCGGTAGTACCCGGCCTCGCGATCGGGCTGATAGAGCGTGCCCAGGTTCTGCCCGAGCTGGCTGCGCAGGCCGAGCGCGCTGCCGACCGGCTGCACGAGCTGGCCGCTCGGGATCGGATTGGACAGCGTCGCGCCGGTGAACGTGATGCCGTTGTCGTTGGTGACGAGCACCGGCGTCGGCTGCGAGAAGCCCGCCTGGTTGATGTTCTCGAAGAAGTAGTCGTACGAGAAAATCCCGAAGCCGCCCCGCAGGTTGGTGCGGTCGTTCAGCAGGTACGAGAACGCGCCGCGCGGCAGCAGCTTCGTCACGGTCTTGTTCACCGGCCCGTCGGCGAAGAGCAACCCGCCCTTCACCTTGAACTGGCTCGCCGGTAGCTCCGGAATCGGGTTCGCCGCGTAGGCGGCGGCCGCCTGCCCTTCGATCGGGTTCGACGTGACGAGGTCGAAGCCGCCCAGGTTGCGGTCGTCCACCTCGGACATGCCGGAATTGATCTCGAAGCGCAGTCCCATGTTGAGCGTCAGCCTGCCGTTGACGCGCCAGTCGTCCTGGACGAACAGGCCCTGATACATCTGCGAGAAGTCGCCGGGCGAGACGATCTCGAACTGGCTCGACGAGGTGCCCGGCGTCGCGGTCGCGCCGGTCGCCGCCGTCGGCAGGCCCAGCAGGAACTGCGCCCACGACTGCGCGCGATCGTTGGTCGCGGCGGCGTTGCTCGCGCGCGTATAGGCGCCGTTGAAGCTGTAGCGGCCGCCCGGGAATCCCTCGAGCACGGTGTTCCATTGCTGCAGGCGCCAGTCGTACCCGGCGCGCGACGTATGTGTCCCCCAGATCTTGGTCACCGTCGGCGTCACCGAGAACGTGTCCATCGGACGGCTGAAGCCGTTGCCCCAGTCGGACCGCTTCGAGCCGAGCGACGAGATCGTCGAGCTCTCGTTGGCGGTGCCGAAGCTGCCGAAGGTGAAGAGCGGGAGGTACTTGAAGTCCCCCATCACCTGCTGCGCCGTCGGGGAGAACCCGAGCGTGGCCGGATCGAACTGCTGCGCGGGATCGCGCCACTCGCCGAACCGCGACCAGCTGGTGCGGACGTCGAGCAGCGTGCGCGACGACAGCGCCGACGTGTAGCCGCCCGTGATGCCGGCGTTGGTGCGGTAGTCGAAGCCCTTGGTCACCAGGAACCCGCCGATGCTGCCGCCGTCGGTCGCGTTCGCGGCGTCCTGCGCCCAGTTGTAGCGATCCTCCTGCCGCTTGTTCCAGTAGCCGGTGACGAAGAACCGGTCGGCCGAGTTGATGTTGTGATCGACGCGTCCCATCGCGGAGTTGTAGTCGTACGGACGAAGCTGGTTGCTGAAGTAGTTCAGCACCGTGCCCGGACGGTTGGGCAGCGGGTACAGCGCCGCGTAGGCGGCGGCCACCGGGTTGAACCGGTTCGACGGGATCACGTTGCCCGGAAACGCCGTGCGCACGCCCGCGCTCGTCACGGTCGCGGGATCGAACACCTGGTTGGCGAACTCCGTGAAGTCGCCCGCGCGCATCTTCTCGGTCGGGACCGTGAAGGTCGTCGGTTCCGGCTGCACGTCGCGCAGGTGCTCGAACGATCCCATGAAGAACGTCTTGCCCTTGACGATCGGGCCGGTCACCGTCCCGGTATAGCGGTTGTACTCGCGCGTCGGCTTGCTGCCGCCGTTCTTGATCGTCAGCAACGGCGTCGACGAGCGGCTGTCGTTGCGGTTGAAGTACGAGCCGGCGAACTTCAGCGTGTTGGTGCCGCTCTTGAGCGCCAGGTTCACGACCGCGCCGGCGGTGTGCCCGGTCTGCGCGTCGAAGGCGTTGGTCTGCACCTTGAACTGCGAGATCGCGTCGGAGGGCGGGGAGAAGCCGACGCCGCGCGCGTTCGACATGTTCGGCGCGCCGTCGATCGTGAACTCGTTGCCGCCCTGCACGCCGTTGGCGACGATGCCCCCGAGGTTGCCGTTGTCGGCGGGCCGCGCGAAGTGGAGGTCGGAGGAATCCATGATGCCGGGCGCGAGCCGCGTCAGCATGTAGGCGGTGCCGTCGCCGAGCGGCAGCTCCGCGATCTGCTTGGCGTCGACGGTGGTGCCGCTGATGCCGGTGGTGGTGTTCAGCGCCGGCGCGTCGGCGGTGACCTCCACCGTCTCGGACACGCCGCCCGCCGAGAGCGACAGGTCGACGCGGAGCACGTCGCCGACGCCGACCTGGTTGTTCTGCTTGACGACCGTCTTGAAGCCCGAGAGCTCGGCCGACACGCTGTAGACGCCGGCGTTGAGGTAGAGGACTTCGAAGAGGCCCTTGTCGTCGGTCACGACCGTCTGCGCGACCGCGGTCTCGGTGTTGGTGATCGTGACGGTCACGCCCGGCAGCACGCCGCCGGTCGAGTCGGTAATGGTGCCGCGGATCCCGCCGCGAAAGTCCTGGGCCGACGCCGGCGCCCCCATGAGGAGGAGCACCGCCGCCACGAAAGTGGCTAGTCCACTTGAGAATCTCATGACGGACAGGAAAACCCAGCAGGCCGTTTTCTGTCAAGCGATTTGTATCAATGGCATAATCCGCGGGCATGAAAGCCCAGGCCGTCCTATGTGGCTTGACCACTTTGCTCCTCCAGCCCCTGCTTGTCTCGACGGCGCCCCCCGCCTTCGACGGGGCCGAGGGCTTCGGCACGACGACGCCGGGCGGCCGCGGCGGCCGTGACGTCGCCGTCACCAGCCTCGCCGACGACGGCCCCGGCAGTTTCCGCGCCGCCGTCACCGCCCCGGGCCCCCGCATCGTCGTCTTCCGCGTCGCCGGGCTGGTGACGCTCGACACGCCCGTCACCATCGCCGAGCCGTACCTGACGATCGACGGCGCGTCGGCCCCGGACGGCGGCATCACGGTCCGCGGCAGCGAAGTCGTCATCCGCACCCACGACGTCGTGGTCCGCCACCTCCGGTTCCGCCCGGGAGACATCGGCGGCAAGGAAGTGGACGCGCTGAACGTGGCCGGCGACAGCCATCACGTCGTGATCGATCACGTGTCGGCGTCGTGGGCCGTGGACGAGACGCTGTCGGCCAGCGGCGCGATCCACGACGTGACGATCCAGTGGAGCATCATCGCGGAAGGGCTCAACCGGAGCGTGCACAGCAAGGGGCCGCACGGCTACGGCTCGCTGGTGCGCGCCGTCGGCGGCGTCACCCTGCACCACAACCTCTGGGCGCACAACGATTCCCGCAACCCGCGGCTCGGCGACAACTACGGCCGGGAGCCGTGGCCGACCTTCGACGTCCGCAACAACGTCGTCTACGACTACGGATCGATCGCGAGCGGCATGACCGGCGATCGCCTGTCGGCGAACTACGTCGGCAACTACATCCGTCCGGGCCCGTCGACGACGCTGAAGGACCGCGTCCCGCGCGAGCCGATCGTGTTGACCGAGACCGCCGCCGTCACCTACTTCGCCGACGGCAACGTCGTGGAGGGGCGCGACGATCTGACCGCCGACAACACGAAGCTCTTCACGCCGGCGGCGATGAACGGCCGGTCGCTCGTGACGCTGGTGCGCCGTCCCTTCGACGCGCCGCCGGTCCGGACCACCAGCGCCGCCCAGGCACTGCGCGACGTGCTCGCCGGAGCCGGCGCCACCCTCCCCCGCCGCGACGCCATCGACGCCCGCCTCGTCCGCGAAGTCGACACGCGCACGGGACGCATCATCGATTCGCAGAAAGACGTCGGCGGCTGGGTCGTGAGATGAGCGGCTGCCACGCGCCGAACGGCTGCACGCTCCGGCTCTCGGCCGGAACGCCTACCGAATCGTGATCGCAGGACGCATTCTGTAACTGCCGACGACCGATAACTCACAATTGGCTACTGGCTACTGGTTACTGACCACTGGCTACTGGCTACTGTCTCCGGCAGGCATTGTGCACAACGCACTGGCCGTGCTCCGCCATCGTCGCGCAGGCGCGATCGCGCTCGCTGTCGCCGCGACGGCCGTCAGCGTCACAGCCGCTCAGCGGCTGGTCCCCCATTTCCCGCCGCCGCCCGAGATGAACGTCTACGAGCTGATGACGCTCGGTCCGCCGCCGGCGACGCCCTGTACCTGCATCCCCAACGCGTTCGCGCTGCCGTCGTATCGCCCGGGCTGGGGATATGGAACCGGGCCCGCCGTGCCGTTCGCGGACGCGCCGATCTCCGAGGCCGATCGCCGCCTCAACAAGGACTGGTACGCGGAGGAAGACCAGCTCATACGCCGCGTGTCGGAAGATGGGTTGAACGGCAATCCCAACGCCAGCTTCGCGGTCTCGACGCACATGGCCCTGCGGCCGACGATCTACGGCGCGGACGATCGCTCGGAGGGCGAGGCCATGCAGTGGCTCGACCTGGCCGTCAAGCAGGGACATCCCGAGGCGATCCGGCTGCTGGCCCACCGCTACGCCGTGGGCCGCGGCGTGGCGCAGAGCTACGACGCGGCCGCGCTCTTGTTCGAGCAGGGAGCCCGGCAGAGCGATCCGCTCGCGATGGCCGCGATCGGTTTCCTGGTGGCGGCGGGACGCGGTGCGCCGCAGAACTGGGCGGCCGCCGTCCGCTGGTGGCAGTACGCCGAGAACCGCATGCCGATCGCGGCGCGCTTCCTCGGCGACGCCTACGCGTGCGGCCTCGGCGCGCCCGCGGATCACGAGCGGGCGATGGCCCTCTACCGCCGTGCCGCCGACAAGGACCCGTCGAGCAGCACCCAGATCGGATACATGCTCGCCAGGGGATGCGCGAAGCCGGACGACAAGGCGGCGATCGCAGCCTTCAAGCGCGCCGCCGATGAGGGCTACCCGGACGCGCAGATCGAGCTGAGCGACCTGCTCCGCCAGGGCCGCGGCAGCGATCCCAATCCCATCGAGGCGTACCGCTGGGCCCGTCTCGCGGAGCGGCGGCTGCCCGACGGCGATCTGAAGAAGCGTGCCGCCGACCTGGCCGCGTCCGCCGCGCGCGAGATGTCCGCCGTCGACCTCAAGACGCAGGACGAGACGATCGAGGCGATGCTCGCGTCCGGCGCGAAGCCGGTGCGATGAGCGACCACGCCACGGCGTGACGCTCCGACAGAACGGACACGAAGAACACGAAGCGTGGCCGTCGGCCCGCCGCAGTCGCTCATCGTACTGGCGTCACGTCCGCGAGCCCCACGTCGATGAACTGACCGCCGCGGGTCTGGTGCGCGTGGACGGCGATGACGACCGGACCGGGCTTGAGGGCGGCGCGGACCTCGGCGCTGAGCGGGACGTAGGCGTAGCTCGAGTTCGCGCCGGGCAGCTTCGCCGCCAGCACGCCATTCAGGTAGATCTCCGCATCGTCGTCATGAAACACGCGGAGCTGCAGCGTGGACGGCACGCTGGCGAGGGTCGCCGTTCGACGGAGCCAGATGTCCGCCGTCTTCCACTCCGTGCCGACGCGCGCGAAGCGCGTGTCCTTCGCGCCGAAACCGCCAGGCGCTTCCGACCACGCCGCGGCGTCGAACGCGGACTGCATCCACCCTTCGGCGGGAGCTGACGTCGTGTAGCGCCATGCGCCCGCGGCGCGATCGGCGGCGGCGACCACGTGCGTGACGCGCGACGGCGGATCGTACAAGGTGCGATTCGCGGCGATCGATTCCGCCGACAGCTTGACGACGGCGCGGTCGTAGGTCATGACGCCGTTGACCTCGATCTCGCAGTCCGTGGTCTGCGTGTAAATCGCCGCGGCGAGGCCGTCGGCCTCGTGGATACGGAGCTGCGCGATCAGGTCGCGGTACGCGGTGTTCAGGTCGTCGAGCGACGTGTAGCTGCGGTAGCCCCAATTGCCGCGATCGACCCACGTGTGCCCCTCGATCGGAAGGCCGAGGCCGCCGAACTCGCCAAGCACGGACGATCGCACGGACTCGGGCGGCGGCATGCCGGGTCCCGGGTAGGAGTGGAGATCGACGACGTCGCCGACCTTCATGTCGGTCCATCCGCTGGCATTGTTGACGAGCCGCGTCGGATCCGCGGACTTGATCCACTGCGTGATCTTCTCGGTCTCGTGCTGGCCCCAGCCCTCGTTGAACGGCACCCACATCACGATCGACGGGTGGTTGCGCAGCGCGCCGATCATCTCCTCCAGCTCGGTCAGGTAGTTCGCTTCGGCGATCGGCCCCTTGTTGTCGCCCGACGGCATGTCCTGCCAGACCAGCATGCCCAGGCGGTCGGCGTGGTAATACCACCGCGCGGGTTCGACCTTGACGTGCTTGCGAATGAGGTTGAACCCGAGGTCGCGCGTCTTCTGGATGTCGAACGCGAGCGCCTCGTCGGTCGGCGCGGTATAGAGGCCGTCGGGCCACCAGCCCTGGTCGAGCAGGCCGAACTGGAACAGCGGCGCGCCGTTCAGATAGAGCCGCCGCGCGCCGGCAGCGTCCCTCCGCACCGCGATGCTGCGCATCCCGAAATAGCTCTCCACTTCGTCGCCGCCCGAGAGTCGCACGCGCAATCCGTACAGGAACGGATCGGACGGCGACCAGCGGTGCGGCGACGGGATGCGGATCGCCGCCGTCGGTCCGTTCGCGGTCGCGACGACGCGGGTGCCGTCGAGCACGCTGATGGTGACGCGGCCGCCGCTCGCGGGGCGCCCCTCGGTGCCGACCGAGACCGTGACGCGGCCGCCGTCGAGATCCGGATCGATGCGCACGCCGGCGACGTACCACTCGGGCACGGTCTCCAGCCATACCGTCTGCCAGATGCCCGTGACGGCCGTGTAGAAGATGCTGCGCGGGCGCCGCACCTGCTTCCCGCGGGGCTGCTGCCCCTCGTCGGTGGGATCGCGAACGGCGACGATCAGCTCCTGCTCCGCCGCGTCGCGCTTGAGCGCCTGCGTGATGTCGAACGTGAACGGGTCGAACCCGCCGTCGTGCGCGCCGACCGTCGTCCCGTTGACGAAGACCTCGGTTTCCCAGTCGACCGCGCCGAAGTTGAGGCGCAGGCGCTCTCCGGCGGCGAGGGCCGGCGTCGCGAACGTGCGGCGGTACCAGAGCCGCTGATTCGGCGCGACCCACACGCCCGCGCCGCTCAACTGCGATTCGATCGGGTACGGCACGATGACGCGCCCGTCGAACGACGCGGGCTTCGCCGCGGCGGTGTCGGTGATCGCGTAGCTCCACGGGCCGTTGAGATTGATCCATTGCTTCCGCTCGAGCTGCGGCCGCGGATACTCGGGCAGCGGGCGCTCCGGATTCACGTCGGCGGCCCATTTCGTCTTCAGATGGGTCGACGGAATCGGCGAAGGCGGCTGCTGCTGAAGGATCGCCCCGTAGCTTCCGCCTTCAGGCGGAAGTGCGGCGAACGCGGTCAGGGCAAGAGCGACGAAGGCAGTGCGGTTGATCATGGGTTCAGCACGAATGCATAGAGAGTGTCGCCGACGGCGACCATGACGTACTGGCGGCCGTCCACCATCCACGTCTGGGGCGGATTGCTCGGCTGTCCGATGCGCGAACGCCAGAGCGGCTTGCCGTTGAACGCGTCGTAGGCGACGAAGTTGCCGCTGGCGTCGCCGCTGAACACGAGCCCGCCGGCCGTCGTCAGCAGTCCGCCGCCGCCACCGCCGCCGAACATCCCGCCGTAGTCGCGGCGCCAGGCGATCTTGCCCGTCTTCGGGTCGATCGCGGTGAGGAAGCTGCCGCGCTGGCCGACGCGTACCTCCTCCTTGCCGCCGAGTCCCATCGAGCCGCGCGGATCCGGATCGGTGAGATAGAAGATCGAGAACGCGTTGTGCTCGGTGACGTAGAAGAGCCCGGTGTCGGGGTTGTAGGCGGGCGGCTGCCAGTTGATCGTGCCGCCGGCGGGCGGCGACACGATCGAGCCGCCGATCGACGGGTCCTTGCCGGGATCCCGCTGCGGCTGTCCCTTCGCGTCTTCCCCCTTCACCCAGTTGCTGAACTTGCCGTACAGCTCCGTCGCGATCGGCTCGCCGGTGACGCGGTCGAGCGTGAAGAAGTAGCCGTTGCGCGCGGCCGTCGACACCAGCTTCCGCCGCTTCCCGCCGATCGTCGCATCGAACAGCACCGGCGTCTGCGCCGAGTCCCAGTCGTGCATGTCGTGCGGCGACGTCTGGTAGTACCACGCCATCTTGCCGGTGTCGACGTGGACCGCGACGAGCGAGCACGTGAAGAGGTTGTCGCCCTCGCCGCGGCCCGCGGTGTAGGCGGGCGTCGGGTTGCCGGTGCCGAAGATGTACAGCTTCGTCTCGGGATCGTAGGCCCCCGGCATCCACGGCTGCGCGCCGCCGTGCCGCGCCGCGTCGAGGCTCGGCCACGTCTCGAGGCCGGGATCGCCGGGATTCATCGGCACGGTGTAGAGCTTCCACTGCAGATCGCCGGTCTCCGGATCGAACGACTGCAGGAACCCCGGCGAGTCGATGTCGTTGCCGGTGCCGGCGATCACGTGGTTGTCGACGATCACCGGCGCCACGGTCGAGAAGTACTGCAGGTTGAAGTCGGCGATGACCTTGTGCCATCGCTCCTTGCCCGTCTTCGCCTCGAGCGACACGAGGTAGTTGTCGGGCGTCTCCATGTAGAGATAGTCGTTCCACATGCCGAGCCCGCGGTTGGCGATGTGCGTGCCGCCGCGCGTCTTCCAGAAGAAGTGCCACAGCTCGCGGCCGTCGCGCGCGTCGAGCGCCCATGCGTTGTCGGGCGTCGAGATGTAGATGGTGCCGTCCACCATCAGCGCGGACGCCTTGACCGTCGGCGGACCGGGGTCGGGAAACACGATCGTCCCTTCACCGCCGACGTTGCTGCTGCTGCCGCGCGACCCTTCGCGCAGGCGGCTCACCCACGCCAGCGACAGGTTCTTCACCGTCGCGCGATTGACGTGCTTGAGCGCGCTGTAGCGGCGGCCCGAGTAGTCGCCGTTGTGGGTGGGCCACGAGTCGCCGAGCGGCTTCACCAGGTCAGCGGGCGCGACGCCCTTGCCCTGGGCCGCGAGCACCGCGGGGACCAGCGCGAGCGCGCCCATGCCGATCATCACGAGCAGGTGCGTCGCTTTCATTTGAGCGTCACCAGATAGGCAGTCACGTTGCGCATGTCGGCGTCGGTGAGCAGCGAGAGCAGTTCCTTGTGCCTGGCGAGCGGATCGACGATGTCGACGCGCGGCACGTCGCCGTCGCGCGTGAAGCTGCGGATCGATCCGTCTTCGGCCGCGATCTTGACCAGGAAGTCGTCGAAGAAGACGAGCCGTCCCTGCGCCCGCTCGCCGGACGGCAGGGTCACCGTCGCGGTCACGACCGTTCTCGGCGTCGCGCCGTCGCGCCTGGCGCCGCGGCCGCCCGACGTGCCGCCGGAGACCCACAGGTTCTGCAGCCGTTTCGCATCGTCCACGCGTGTCGCGATGCCGGCCAGGTCGCGTTCGCCGACATGGCACGTGCTGCACTGCGCGGCGAAGAACGTGCGTCCGGCCTCGGCGTCGCCGACGACGATGTCCGGCGGCGGCGCCTCGGTCCGCGGCGGCGCGCCCTGCCCCGGGCTCGCCGCCGTCTGGCTGTGGAGGAATTCGACGACCGCCTTGACGTCGTCGTCGTTGAGCGGGAACGCCGGCATGCCGCGTTCGAGGCGGCCGTTCTTGATGACCGGCTCGATCAGCTCGCCGTCCTTGTCGGCGAGAACGAGCTGCGAGCGCAGCAGATTCGGGCCGTTGAGCTGTCCGCCGCGCAGGTCGGCGCCGTGACAGGGCACGCAGTTGACGCCGTACACGGCCTTGCCGCGCTCGACGACCTGCGCGTCGGCCCGCGGCCGCTGCATGGCGGGGAACGTGCCCGGGTTCTGCTGCGCAAGCGCGGCGGCCCAGGCAAGGGTGGCGGCGAAGAGGACGCGAACCATGGTGAAGCCGCCGCTATTCTAGCCGCGAACGCCGGACCTGAAAGGTCCGGCCCTACGAAGGACGGACGTAGGCCGGGTCTTCAGACCCGGCATGCTAGAACCCGACGAACACCGCGCCGTCTTCGACCGTGAGCTCGACACCCGCGCCCTTCGCCGCTTCCTGGAGCGCAGCGTCCAGCATGACGATCGGGTCAGGGCCGACCGCGAGCCGGCGCAGGAGTCCCTCGCCTTTCCTGGTCCCGATCGTCAGCACGATCTTCAAACCCTTCCGCTTGCACTTGACCGCGGTGCCGTCCTCGAGCTTCACGTTCATCGGCTTGATGTACGCGTCGACGTAGTGCACGCCGATGCCGGACTTGTCGTCGGTGTGCTGGGGGAGCTTCGTGCCAGCGGCTGCGTTGACGTCGCACAGTCGGTGCTTCATGAAACGACCTTCTCCGTCCGGTAGAGATCCATGGCCGCGCGAAACGCGCGGATGTGGTCCGGCGTGCTGCCGCAGCAGCCGCCGATGATGCTGGCGCCCGCCTGGAGCAGCGGCACGACGCCGGCGACCATCTGCGCCGGCGTTTCGTCGTAGACGACCTTCATGTCCACCAGCTTCGGCTGGCCGGCGTTGGGCTGGGCCATGATCGGCAGACTGGTGATCTGCAGGTAGCGAAGGACCGCCTGGCGCGCGCGCTCCATGTCCATCCCGGTGCCGCAATTCAGCGCGACGATGTCGGCGCCGTGCTCCTGCATGAACGCCGCGGCGCGCTCGGGATCGATCCCCATCATGGTGCGGAACGTCGAGCCGTCGAGCGTGACGTCGTACGCCATCGACCCGATGACGCAGGCCGCGCCGGCCTCGCGCGCGGCGGTCAGGCCGAGACGCAGCTCCTCCAGTGACGTCTGCGTCTCGATGATGATGGCGTCGGCCCCGGCGTCCACCAGCGCCTTGGCCTGCTCCCGGAACGCGTCGAGCACCTGCGACTCGGTGAACTCGCCGTACGGTTCCATCAGGCCGCCGAACGGCCCGATGTCGCCGATCACGTAGCCGTCGCGGCCGCCGAACGCCTCGCGCGCGATCGCGACGGCGGCGGCGTTGACGGCCGAGACGTCGCCGGCGTGTCCGTGACGATTGAGCATGATGCGGCTGCCGCCGAAGGTGTTGGTGAGCAGGCACTCGGATCCGGCGTCGACGTACCGCTGCTGAATCGCGCGCACGCGCTCAGGGTGCGTCAGGTTCCACACCTCGCCCGAGTTCCCCTGCTCGAGGCCGGCGATCATGAGCTGGGTGCCCATGGCGCCGTCGCCGAGCAGCGGCCGTTCCTTGATGGCGTCGAGAAGGCTCTTCTTCAACGTCCCTCCACGACTTCCGCCTGAAGGCGGAAGCCACAGGTTGGTGTCGGGCGGAAGCCACAGGTTGGTGTCCGACGGAAGCCACAGGTTGGTGTTCGACGGAGACTATGGATTGGCATTGGCGAGCGCATAGTGAATCGTTTCCAGCACGAGCCCCCACTTGTGCTGGCGGCTCTCGGGTTCGCAGTAACAGCCGGCGGGACTCGACGGCCGCGTCCAGCGCACGATCTCGTCCAGCGGGCGTCCGTGCAGCGGACGCTCCGACGCAATCGCCGCCATCAACGAGTCGCCGGCGCGGATGTACTGGCACATCGCCGTGTATCCCTCGTCGTCCTGCGCCGGCGCGCACGACTGATCGAGGATCTGGTATCCGTCTTCACGGCGTCCGAGCCGCACGTGATAGTGAAACTGCAGCGGCCGTCCCATGTTGGTGCAGGTCGTGCCCTCGTAGCGGAACACCGCCGCGAGACTGCCGTCTTCCTGGGGATCGAGCGTCAGGCGCTCCTGGCTCCAGCGGCGCAGCGCCTTGAGGCTGACGCTGTAGCTCGCGCCCGCACTGAGCGGGCTGGCGCCGGTGTCGGCGACCGGCACGTCGGCCGGCGCCTTGCGCGAACGGCGGTACGGCGCGCGGCGGTACTGGCACGGACCGAACGAACAGCTGTCGCACGGACTCAGTTCCGTGAGCGGACGGACGCGATCGACGTGGCGCGTCACGCCGAAGACGGCCAGCAGCGACTTCTTCGGCCGCAGCATGCCGGTGTCGAAGACGTCGAGCGGCACGGCCGCCGGACGCGGCGCGCGAATGACCTCGAGCAGCCGCGCCTGCTCCTCGATCGTCCAGTCCGGATAACCGGGGCTGTAGTGCGGGAGCACGGCCGCCTGCTCGCCGCCGGCCCACCCGCAGAGGCGCGCGCCCGTCGTCGTGACCAGGTGCTCGACGACCGCCGATCCGAAGATCTCGAGGAAGAAGTATTCGTCCGGCTTGCTGTCGCGCCACCGCGCCTGCGCTTCCTCTTCGAGCTCGGGCCCGGCGCTGACCGCCACGACGAACGCGCGGTCGGCGCCGGCGTCATCCAGGGTCTTCGTCAACCTGGGGCTGTTGAACGTCACGCCGTCGATGACCACCGCGCCGTCTTCGACGCGGACCCCGCCGACGCCGCGCGCGTACGCCCACGGACGCCCGTGCCGCGCGTACCAGTCGCGCGCCCAATCGCCGAGCTCCCGCGCCCGGCCCTCGAGCGTCCAGCCGCGCGGATACCCGAGCAGCCGGACGTACTCCGCAGGCTGAATGTCCACCGCCGGCGAGACGTCGCTGATTTCGATCACCCGATCACCCGGTCGCCCGATCCGGCGGCTCTGAACTGGCAGCCGTCCACGAAGAAGTCGAAGAAGCCCGGATGCGTCTCGAGACGGCAGTGCTCGACCCGTTTCACCAGCGCTTCGAGCTCCTGCCGCCGCGCGCGCGAGACCAGCGCCATCGTCGCCCCTTCGAGGGACGCATTGCCGACCTGCACAATCCTGTCGTCGGCGATGTTGGGAATGAGACCGATCCGCTTCGACGCGCCCTTCTTCAGGTGACGCCCGAAGCCGCCCGCCAGATAGAACACGGACACGTCGTCGAACTGGACGCCGTACTCGTTGAACACGACCTGCAGGCCGGCGATGTTGGCTCCCTTCGCCTGCGCCAGCTCGTTGACGTCCTGCTCGAGGAAATAGATGCCGTGCCCGGCGTCGAGCGTGATGCGATCCTGGCCGTCTTCGAAGCGGCCCATCGCGTTCATGCGATCGGTGCGAAGCAGCTCGCTCAGGAGATCGACGAGCCCGGATCCGCAAATGCCCGCGGGAGGGCCGTCGCCGATCACGCCCAGACGGAACGTGCCGTCTTCGCCGATCGCGACGTCCTCGATCGCGCCGTCCAGGCCAGGCATGCCGCAGGCGATCGCGCCGCCTTCGAACGCGGGGCCGGCCGGACACGATGCGGCGAGGATGCGGTGACGATTGCCGAGCAGCAGCTCCGTGTTGGTGCCGATGTCCATGATGGCGACGAGGCGATCCTCGTGCGCCAGATCGGTCGCCAGCATGCAGGCCGCCGCGTCGGCGCCGACGTGGCCGCTGACGATCGGCAGCCCGTAGACGCGGGCGTTCGGGTGAATCGGCAACAGGCTGCGGCGGCCCGTCGTCTTCAGGCTCGTCGTGTCCCGCTTCCCTTCCGCCATCTCGATCTCGGTGATCGAGCGATAGGGGTTCTGGCCGATCGTGTAGACGCTCTGCCGGAAGAACAGGTCGCGCATCGTCGAGTTGCCGGCGAGCACGACGTCGTAGATCGTGAGCGGATCCACCGGCAGCTCGGCGATCGCATGACTGAGGTAGCCGGCGAGCGTCCGCATCAGCAGGCGGCCCGGGTGCTGCGTGTCGTAGTGGATCCGCGACATGACGTCCGAACCGCCGAAGCGCTGCGGATTCTCGAACGACGTGTCGGCCACCTGCTCGCCGCTCTCGAGATCGATCAGCCGGACGACGACGGTCGTCGTGCCCAGGTCGATCGCGAGACCGTGGATCGGCCCGCCCGTCCGCGCGATCTCCTCGCCGGTCGCCGCGTCCACGACGCG
>Ga0075362_10000188_pt1 | contig 17086 bp, 13 predicted proteins | sample EndMetdeltDD1762_FD_71397 | JGI IMG/M metagenome (GOLD analysis project Ga0075362, IMG submission 71397) | Populus endosphere microbial communities from Tennessee, USA - Endosphere MetaG P. deltoides DD176-2 | ecosystem: Host-associated > Plants > Roots > Endosphere | place: USA: Tennessee...
GCCGTCACCCCGACATGGCCTGCTCGCCCAGGCAATAGGTCCTTGATTCGTTCCCATGGATCATCCCGTAGGCCATAGCGTCTCATGCGCCTGGTCCTTCTCTAATTTTCGAGAGTTATCGACCCTCAATTGAGGACACGCCCTAGTATCATCCCACCTACTTCTTTGCCAGCCATTTATCCACTATTATATCAATTTTTATCGGACACCACGCGCTCGCTTTTTGCATAACGGCATAGTCGCTGGAAAGATCAGGCGCAGGAAAGTAGCATCGCAGAAACTGTTATCGTCTTTCCCCTGACGAATGATAATCAGATGTTGGGAAGGTACGAGGAACATTCTTTGATAGCCAGAACCAATCGCGGCGATCATGTCGGTCGGTGCATCTTTGCAGAGGCAGGCCCCCCTCCAATATTGCCGTTGCCAAGGCAGCTCAAGCATCTTTTCAACATCGACTTCGCGGGCTCTTGGATCGCTGGCCGCCTGGTTCAGCCAGAACCCCATCCCGAACATCGGATTAATGTGTGTTCCACGAAAACATTCATCAAGAAAATCAGCGCGAACGACTCGGCGTCGTCCATATTTTCCTTTGTTCAAGATCAGGATACCAAGCCGAGCCCACTGCTTAGCGGTGAGACGGAACCCACTCGCCAATAATGGGTGACCCTTTGTATCTTCGCGAAAATCAACATTCCGAATGCCCAGTGGCCGCAGAACACGTCGAGCCAGGTACTCCTGAGGCGTCAGATGCCGCGACAGGAGCTTTCTACGGAGCAGCTCGCTAAAGACCTGCAATTGGCTCGGTCCATACATGAAAGATCCACCGCGCAAGCAAACTGCTGGCAGTCGAATGCTGCGCCTGTTTCTATCGGGGATACTCTTACCATGCAGAGAGAATACCGGTTCGATCCCGGCTGTAAAGCTGAGTAAATCACGCACTCGAATTTTTTCTTTACCCGACACAGCTATCCACTCTGTGATCGTGTTTTTCACCCGTTCATCCAGGGTCAGTATTCCATCTTGGGCTGCGGCCGCTGCCGCTACACACCAGAAGCCTTTCGTGCCGCTATAAATCGAACTTACGGTATCTGGGGAACGGCCGTTCGGGTAATTTTCAAAAATCACCCGGTTATCCTGAATAACGAGAAATGAAAAACCATGGCGCGCCGCAGAATAGGCTGCTGCAGCCTTCAGAGAAGATAGATTGAGTTTAGCGATAAGAGCCGAACTCCAGGAAAAAGGTAAGAAAAGGAGGAGTAAAGGAAAGATTCGAAACTGACGCATTGAAATGCGTCACATTGTTAATGGAATTTTCAAGAAAAGCAAGTCGCCTAAGATCCAACTTGCTCAGACTACTTGATTCAGCTCAATACTTTCGGTTCGTTTTCTTGTAGAAATTGCGGAGTCCTTCCGCCACCGTGTTGAACCGACGGGTCAGTGCACCCACTGATTCAGTGGCGAATAGTGTCGTTCTCCGTGAGAATAGAAAGTGTTGGGTACCGGTCCGTATGGCAGCCTTGATATTGTCGTAGTTGTCCCACAGGGCGTTAGAATGCTCCCCGACCACCGATAGACTCGTATTCTGGCGAACGTCCCGGCGAAAACGAAAGCCTAACTCGTTCTAACTGCCGGGCAAAGAATTCAGGAAAGCGCGTTTGCCCATGACTCGAGATCCTGCAGCCGCTCGCACAATGGCAGGATCGTCTCAGAGATCACACCACATTGAATAATACAGATCCTCCCGAAACGTTCCTCGGTTTCAATCCAATCTTGCTGCTTTGTTCGAACAGCTTTTGGAATTCGCTCACACGCTTTCAGACCGCATCACAGGCCGCAATTTAGTGCAGTAAGTCCGAGTGGTGCTATTTTACCGTAAGCGCTCCGCGTATCGCCGGCAATTGACTGGCCGATCCCAACTTCTCATTCTTGTGCGCGATAAACTTTGCGTACTCTTTAACAAACATTTCACCGGCAGGTCTGAAATCGAATTGATCTGGATGATCCCTGAAAAATTCCCGATGCACTCGGGTCCAGACCAAGCGTCCGTCCGTATCAATGTTGACCTTTGTCACGCCTAACTTCGCAGCCGGAAGATATTCGTTTTCGTTAACACCCCTCGCACTTGGATCAAGCATACCACCAGCAGCATTGATTCGTCTGACTTCCTCCGCTGGAACACTTGAGCTTCCATGCATCACGATCGGTGTACCGGGCAAGTTCTTCTTGATCGCTTCGATCACTTCAAAGTGCAAACTTTGCTGGCCTTTGAATTTGTAAGCTCCATGACTGGTTCCGATCGCAGCGGCGAGAGAATCGCACCCGGTTTTCTTTACGAACTCAACCGCTGCCTTCGGATCAGTCAGGAACGCGTTCCCTTCGTCAACTTTTACATCCTCTTCAACGCCACCCAATCGGCCAAGTTCCGCTTCGACGCTGATGCCTTTTGAGTGAGCCCGGGCAACCACCCGCTTCGTGATGGCAACATTCTCCTCAAACGGCTCATGACTCGCATCAATCATCACAGAACTGTAGAAACCGGAATCAATACAGTCGTAGCAAGTCTCCTCATCTCCGTGGTCAAGATGCACGGCAAAAACAGCCTCTGGGTACATTTGGCCCGCCGTCCGAATCATCGCTTCCAACATCTGCTTACCCGCATATTTCCGGGCACCTTTTGATAATTGAATAATGAATGGCGCCTTGGAGTCGATACATCCTTTGAACAGTCCGAGGATTTGTTCGAGATTATTGATATTATACGCACCGATCGCATACTTGCCGTATGCCAGCTTGAAGAGATCCGAGGTTGGAACGATCATACCTACGAATTATCATCGCGTTCCTGCTGCATTCGCAAGGCACAATCGTAAATAAATTCTCTCGAAAACACTCAATTGACTGTTTTAACAAATCAAGCCGTCCGCACTCACTCTTAACCGCTTGCGGTACCACGGTTTGAACGTACGTAATCGTAATGCGCATTCTTTACTTTGACTGTTTCTCTGGGATCAGTGGCGATATGATGGTGGGCGCCCTAGCCGATTTGGGGGTAACCCCATCCACTTTCGAGTGGGAACTCTCGAACCTCGAGATTGGAGATTACCATTTGCACTTCAAACGGGAGACGACGCGTCGAGGAATTTCCGGCGTCAAATTCGCCGCCCATGGTGGAGCAATGCACGTTGATCATCATGACCATCCCCACGGACACGAAGCGCATGACTACGATCACGGCGACCATTATAAACATGAGTCACCTGATGGTCATGATGAACATTCACATGCAGAAATCGAACATCACCATGGACATTTTCACAACTCGGAACATCCCACTAGCTATAAGTACACAGAATTTGGCCATTCATCTTCCGAACTCAACTTGTTATTAAGCGGCAGTGAGCTTTCCTCGTTCGTCAAACAGCATGCCATCTCCATCTTCCGCCGGATCGCTGAAGCTAAAGCTACGATCCATGGGGTTCCAAGTAAGGAGGTACAGTTTGAAATCGGTTCGATCGTCGACGTGGTCCTGACCTGCATCGGCCTAGAAACGTTTAAAGCTGAGCAAGTTCATTTTTCGGAATTAGTCGACGGTACCGGAACGGTCTGCCACCCCTATGGGAGTTATTCGCTCCCTGCGCCTGTAACCTTGGAGATACTCCACAACCTGCCGATCCGCCAAATTCCTCTTCCAGTTGAACTCATCACACCAATGGGCGCAGCTATTGTTGCCGAGTTTCAGCATTCTGTTGGTCCGATGCCCCGGAACCGACCTTCCAAGGTTGGGTATGGACTCGGGATACGAGATTTCGCAGAACACCCAAACGTGTTGCGAGCTGTCCTGGCTGATCTGACGGCAAACGCGGGAACAAACTGATTGTCGAGGTCCAGATAAATATCAACAGTTTATCACCCGAAATCCTTGGCACAAACCTTCGATTGGTTGTTAAAAGCCGACGTAGTTGATGCCTGCTGCACCTTCACAGCTGTCCAGATGAAGAGAACTAGCCGGCACCCCACTTGCATTTGATGCACGATCCAAGTTAGTGCATTTTCCTAAAATGATTAATCTTAGCTCAGTCTCTCCTAATTCCGAAATACAACCACCTCATCCACAATCGATCCTGAAAAAAGTTGCACCAGGGAGATAATGAAGGTTCGGCGATAATGTTATTATGAGCACCGTCACAATGGAAAAAGTCTCACAACTTGATCAACTTAAAAAATTTACAAAAGTCGTTGCTGACACGGGTGATTTCGAATCAATGCGAGCTTTCAAGCCGCAGGATGCCACCACCAATCCGAGTTTGATATTCGCTGCGGTTCAGCAACCTGAATACAGCCATCTTCTGGACCAAGCAATTCGGGACGTGAAAGACTCACCCCTCAGCGGTGTCAAAAAGATCGACGCAGTAATGGACCATCTTCTGGTCCTCTTCGGTATAGAGATTCTCAAAATTGTCCCTGGCCGTGTCTCAACAGAGACTGACGCTCGGCTTTCGTTTGATCGGGAAGGTTCCATAAACAAAGCCCATCAGCTCATCGCCCTTTACGAACAAAAAGGCATTTCCCGTGATCGCATCCTGATCAAGATTGCATCGACATGGGAAGGCATTAAGGCAGCGGAACAACTCCAAACAGAAGGTATCAACTGCAATCTCACGATCCTCTTCTCCTTTGTTCAAGCCGTCGCATGCGCTGAGGCTAATGTTAAACTGATTTCGCCTTTCGTCGGTCGAATTTACGACTGGTACAAAGCCCATACCTGCAAAGAGTATACAGGCGCCGAAGATCCCGGCGTACAGTCGGTCACTCGTATTTACAATTATTACAAGAAATTCGAATACAAAACCGAAGTGATGGGTGCCAGCTTCCGGAACACCAGTCAGATTGTCGAATTGACTGGATCAGACCTCCTGACGATTAGTCCGAAACTCCTTGAAGAACTGAACAACTCAACGGATCCAATTGAACGCAAACTTACTCTCGAAACTGCTAAAGCTTCAGAAGGTGAAAAGGTCTATCTAGATGAAAAGAGTTTTCGGTTTGAGCTCAATGAAGATGCGATGGCGACCGAGAAAACCGCTGAAGGTATCCGCAAGTTTTCTGCGGATATCGTGAAGCTGGAAAAGATCATCGCAGCCAAGTTGTAGCCCTCACATTGCTCTCTGTTGACCACATTTTTGAACAATAGAGCTGGTTTGAAAAAGAGGTAGCTTCTAACGTGATACCAACCTGGCTTTCGTCGGTGTTAACTATCCGTTGAGAACAGCAGAAGAGCAAGAAAAAATCCGCGTGGGGGTGGTGAATCGGGTCGGCTCATCCACAGTTTGACTTCGTCTATGGGCCCAAACCCTACAATCTGTCAATACCCCTCGCCCTTTTCCCCGAGGATTGTGCATAGAAGATTCTCGTACTCAGACCATAATCCTTCCTGCATTCTCGAAGCATCGAAATCGCAGATTCTACAAATGATAGGAAGGATCAAGTATTTGCTTGCGTTTCACAGTATTTATAATAATTAATTACCGTCTTTCGACATAGAGATGGATTTTCTATTTTGGACTTCAAGGAAAACAACTGAAAAAGGGGAAAAAGGTTCAGATGATAAATAGGTTCAAAGGGTTAGGATTTGCACTCACTTGCTCGTTACTGCTGATCGTTGGATTCGGACAAGCAGAGAGCGTCGCTCAAACGACGATTAAGATGGATAATGCAGCGATTCTATATTCGCCGTTCAATTGGGCTGTTACCTCCCATCATGCGAAGACCATCAATTCAGGGGCGTACTTCAAGGTGTTTTTTAGCGGCACTTCCTGCCGGTTAATGACCAATACAAGTGCAGATATCGAACCCTTTCCGCAAATCAATGTGCGTATCGATGGTGGATCGTTTACACGGTACACATTGGCCCCCGATAACCCAACGATCATCGTTGCTTCAGAACGCAACAATCACAAACATCTGCTGGAAGTTATTGTTAAGTCGACCAGTGGACAGGTCGATCGCTGGGCGAAGCAACAAAATGGCGTCACATTTACTGGCCTCCAATTTGATTCGGGAACCACCGTGACGGCTCCGGTCCGAAAGCCGTTCAATGTGCTTATCTACGGTGACAGCATAACGGAAAGTGGTGTATACACCACATTGCAAGACACCGATAACAACGATGCGACTGGGGATTATGCCTGGATGTTGTCACAAGTGCTTCCTATTGAAGTTGGAGTGATCGGTTTCAGTGCAACTGGGATTACGAAATCTGGCTCAGGCGGCGTCCCACCCTTATCTACCTCCTACCAATTTCTTTGGGCCGGCCAGCCACGGTCATTTTCCAATCCGACCCCGGACTTAATCATCTATAACGAAGGGACGAACGATCAGGAGGATATTACCACAACGCTCACCACGATCGTAAAGGCACACAAAACCTTAGCGCCAAAAGCCAAGCAGCTCTTATTGCGGCCATTCAACGGTGCCCACGCTTCCGAGATCAAGGCAGTCGCCGCTGCTGACAAGAGCGGCAATGTGACCTATGGCGATACCACAGGTTTTTTGAATCCTTCGACTGACACTTCCGATGGTAAGCATCCCTGGAGTTCGGTCCATGTCGGTATTTTAGCGCCACGTCTGATCAAGCTGGTCATGCCACTGTTGCCGGCGGGCAGGCTAATGAAATAGCCTCTACTTGCCTGGGCACAGATATAACAAATGCCAGAACTTGCGTTGAGAGATCATGATGAAAATCACCCTTTTCAGCGAATACTCAACGGTGTATAAGGGACTGAAACAGAAGAACTTTACTGCATGGCAACCGTTACATTCGATACCCTCAAATTTGTTGAAACCCTTAAAGAAGCTGGTGTACCAGAATCTTAAGCCAAGGCTCTTTCTACAGCTGTACAAGAGTCGCATGAGGTTGCGGATTTCGCGACAAAGGCCGATTTGCGGGAATACGAGTCAGCTGTAAGGGGCGATCTGGAAAAGCTTGAGATCGGCCTGCGCCATGAAATAGGCGATTTGCGCAAAGATACGGACGTCAAACTGGTCAACCTAAAATTCGAGCTTATTAAATGGCTAATCGGGATCGCCATTGCGCAAACTGCTCTTTTAATTGGCCTGCTGAAGTTTTTCCCGGTCGGTTCTTAATCCAAGAAAGTCAGATCATGCGATTTTAGGTATCTCCGGGTAGAGAATTGAACCACTCTTTCCCGGTTCTTGGTTCGAGCGCTTGGATATAGAAATTCTTCGTGGAGCTGCCCATTTCTCGCGAAAGTTCCCCGGTTCTGACCTCCGATCTAGCAGTCATAAAATAGCTCGCAAAGGAGTCCTGTTCTCCGGCAAACGAATGGCACGCATCTTTCAAGAGAGTCGCCTTTCTTTCCTTAAAATTTCGTACCTTAACGGGATCACATAGCTATCAGCTTGGGTAATCGGACACAACCATGCCTTCAAGGCGTCCATCGTTAAATATATATTGGCTGCCCCGCCACGTGCTCTTGGCCACATTTGACATGATATGGATGACCTCGATCCCACCGAAACGATTCATCGCCTGGATATAGACACATTAGCTTTTTGACTCGGAGTCCTGCGAAGCCGGCCAACGCGAAAAATAGAAGCAGATCAGAGAATCCAGTTTTCTATGGTGCTTCTGGTCGCCAACCCTGACGAAAAATTTTTCCTTCGATGCACACTTCAAGGATAGTTTGGAAATCCGGGATTATGGCGGTCCCATTCGTCCATTGGCGCGATTTCGTCCATCGGGTGGAACACGAGAATATATTCTTGTTTCATCCACGCAAAAGCTTGTGGAGCACTTCATGCATCGATCGGCGATGGATCCCAGGCTTGAACCTCCTGAGCCAAACACGCAAACCTTGATCTGTTATTTCTCCAACTTTCAGATGTTCTATCTCCATGCAAAGTTGACCGAGCTTACCCCTGTCATCCACAATGATAACTTGTTTGCGATAGGAAACTAAACGTCCTGATGGGTTACTTCCCCACGAAAATCCGGAACACAAAGCTTTTAATTTTGCTCCTCAAAGACCAAGCGATACCCAAACCCGCGGATAGTTTCAATGTAGCTGCCATAAGTACCGAGCTTCTCCCGGAGCCGACGCATGTGCGTATCGACGGTCCGTGTATCAATGATTGAGTCGTACCCCCATACATCGCTCAACAGCCGATCCCTATCCTGGACTCGGCCATGCCGTTCCATAAGAATGCTCAGCAGTTTAAACTCTGTCGCCGTGCACTCGATTACCTTGCCGCCTGCCCTGACCTCATGTCGCAACCGATCCACCATAAGATCGCCAACGGTGAGAAGATCCTGATCCTGAGCGAGCAGACGGCGGCGCAAGATCGCCCGGATCCGTAATACGAACTCCCGAGGGCTGAATGGTTTCACCACATAATCGTCGGCACCAAGCTCGAAGCCAAGAACACGGTCAATCTCTTCCGCTTTCGCTGATAACATGACAACGGCGACCTGACTGGTACGCGGGTCGGACTTGATCATCCGGCAGAGATCCAGGCCGGAAATCTCTGGCAGCATCAGATCCAGGACCACCAAAGTGGGGACCCGGTTCTTGAGCATCTGCATTGCTACACGACCAGTATACGCGGTTTCGACCGAAAAGCCTGCGCTTTTCAAATGATGCGACAACAGATCTGCAACATCGGTTTCATCCTCAATGATCAGGATTTTCTCAGTCATCACGGCATTGTGAGACAATGATGTTACATTTATGGAAAAATTTGGTGCAAGCATGAAACTAAGCACCTGATTGATTGCTCTCGTGCGCCACCGTCGGGGCTGCAGGAAAGTCTTACGAGGTTGCCGGACAGATCTCAAGATTCCAATTGCTGAGGGAAGAAATGTCGCAAAGCCTGGAAAACACCGGCACCACTCTCCTGCCCAGCGACAAACCCGCCCCCGGACAGTACAGTGGACTTCACAGCCGGGATCGCATTCGAAGGACAAGCCAGATAGCGAGCAAACTTAGGATCGAGCATCGGCAGATCGTTAAAGTTGTCGCCAACCGCAAAAGTTGCCTCTGGTAAGACACCGATCAATCTCTGGAGCTCAGCCAATACCGTCCCTTTGTTATAGTCTAAGTGACAAAAGCGGAGATAAATCGAGTTTCGCTGATAGGAAAATTCGGAAAAACCGGCCCTACAACGATTGATAAAGGCACAAACTTCATCCATATCCTGCATGTTTGCTGTAATGATACCCATAAAGCGATCTGACTCGCGGCAAAGCCGTGTCCCCGGCAAGGTGAGAGCAAAAGCCTCGATTTCTTGAAGCAGGTGTTCTGCCTCGCTGTACAGTGAGGTATGCCGTTTTTCGCAGTGTGCGTTCCAATCTCCGAAATCCTTCCAGGATGAACCGTTCCATCGAAAAAGATCCCGTTCGGTTGTGAGTGCAAAATCTGGTCTGACGGGAAATCCAGTGAACTCGAGACCAGATTCTATTGATGCAAGTGTTCGACCGGTATTCAGAGCAAGCTGGACTCCGTTCGACCGGAGGATATTGAGAGCATCGACCAACTGCTTCGGAAATGCTGGATAATCCGAGTCCTTATCCCCACATATCAGAGTTCCGTCAAAATCCATGCTAAGAAGGTGAATATCATTCATATTGGCAGCGTGTAACACATCGCGAAAAGGGATTTGCATCGAGAATTTTCAACATTTTCCGCGGTCAGCTCAGTCGATCTGTTGCCGCTTAACTCCTAATAATTGGGACGCAACCCTGAGACTGCATCGAAAATGCCGTTGATAATTGAATAGGCAATCAAACCGACCATACCGGCCATCACCAGAATCACAACCGGCTGAATGAGAGAAGTCAGGCGCTGGATCTTGATATTGAGTTCTTTGTCATACCGGCGGCTGATTTTTTCCAAAGCTTGGGCAAGATCGCCTGTTTGTTCGCCAACGCCGATCATATCGATGAACAGCGGAGGAAACTCCCCTATTGTCTGCAAAGCTCGAGAGAGCAACCCGCCCTCACCGACAATCTCAACGACTTTCTCCATGAGACTGCGGAAATGGACGTTGCCGGTGGCGCTATTCATAAGGCGCAGACCGTCTAATAGCGGGATCCCATTCCCGATCAGATTGGCCATCGTCTGGGAAAACTGCGCATAGAAACGTCCTCGTAACACTGAACCGAACAATGGCAGTTGCAATTGGACCTTGTGCCACCAATGACGTCCGACAGGGGTCCGTATAAACTGGGAAAAGCCGACGACGATCCCCACGATAACAAGGATAATTGCCCACCAGTAATGCGAGAAAAAATCGCTCATTTGAACCAGGATCCGGGTCAAGATCGGGAGGTCTTTTCCTGTTTTTTGGAACAGCTGCGTCAACTGCGGCACCAGATAGGTCATGAAAAGAAAAATCAGACCAACACCCAGAAAAAAGATCAATGATGGATAGATAAGCGCGCTGACAACCTTCTTCTGGAGATCATCAATCGTGACGAGAAATGTTGCCTGCCGTTCCAATAATTGGGGGAGAGACCCGCTGACCTCGCCCGCCAAGACGAGGTTACAATAGAGATCCCCAAATGAAGGCGAGACCATCCGTAGAGCACTCGAGAGACTGCTCCCTTCGCGAACTTGCTGACGGAGCGCCGAGGCAACGGCTTTGATCCCAGAAAGCTCCTTCCGTGCTTCCATCACGCGTAGCGCTGGCTCCAATTGCAGCCCTGCGTCGAGGAGATCACTCATCTCCTCGGTGAATAGAATGATCTGACTTCGCGAGAGGCGTATATCACGGGTTGGTAACGCCGATTTAGATTCCTCTGTAGGTCCGAATTTCACTGAATTGAGCGCGCTTTCCTGAGTCAGAGAAATTGGTTGAAGCCACTCGCAATCGAGTTTCCGAAATGCGTCCGCTCGACTCTGTGCTTCAAGCTGGCCAGAAACGCGTTGTCCATCCCGATTAACGGCCTGGTAAACGAACACTGCCATAAGGTCATTCGTCCAAAAGCTCAAGGTCCGCCGCAGTAACTCGGACCACCTCTTCGATTGTTGTTACGCCTTCAATGACTTTCTTCCACCCATACAGACGGAGTGGTACCATCCCCTCTTCCATGGCGACAGATCGCATAACAGACGCCTGACGCCCTTGCATGATCAGATCCTGCAATCTCTGTGAAACCATGCAGATCTCAAAGATAGCTGCACGCCTCTCATAACCGGTTTGGCGACAATGTTCGCAGCCGTTAGCCGACATGATCTTGCCAGCATGTTCCAATGGAAATCCAATTTGCTTAAGATAATGCTCGGAATGTTCTGCCAGTTTTTTACAGTGTGCACACAAGACTCGAACAAGTCGTTGCGCGATAAAACAGCGTACAGCGTTCGCCACGAGAAACGGCTCGATTCCCATATCGATGAGACGCGTGATACCGCCAATGGCGTCATTCGTATGGAGTGTACTGAATACAAGGTGTCCGGTTAACGCACCTCGAATTGCGATTTCTGTTGTTTCCCGATCGCGCATCTCCCCAACCATGATCACGTTGGGATCTCCGCGCAGAATACTACGCAGACCGTTTGCGAACGTCAGATCAATCTCCGGTTTGACAGCAATTTGGATGACACCGGGTAACTTGTATTCTACCGGATCTTCGATGGTCACAATACGGCGTTCCTTCGTGTTGAGACTTGACAGAAACGTGTAAAGCGAGGTCGATTTTCCGCAGCCGGTTGGACCCGTTAAAAGTACAATACCATTTGGTATCGCAAGAAGCTGCCGAATCTTTGTCTGCAACTCCACGTCCAGCCCGAGGCGGTCAAAAGTAAATCGTTCCTGCCCGAGCAACCGCAGACTGATACTTTCCCCTGCCACCGAAGGGATCGTTGCCACACGGACGTCGATCGGTTGCCCATCAAGTTCCAGGTTAATTCTTCCATCCTGCGGCAACCGCCGTTCCGCAATATCGAGATGGGCCATGATTTTGAGGCGAGAGATCACCGAGGCCTGCAGCACGTCAATATTCGGTGGTACCGGTACCTCGTATAAGACGCCGTCGATCCGGTACCGTATTCGCAATCCTTCCTGGAGCGGCTCAATGTGAATATCGGTTGCACGCTGTTCGAGTGCTTCTCGAAGGATCTGATTAACAAATTTTACGACGGACGCCTCGGAATCATCGAGATCAAGAACATTGGTCTCTTGCTTAACATCGAGAGCTATTTCTTCTTCCGACCGGCCTTCGAGAATTGCTTCAAAAGTTTCTGCGCCCACACCGTATCCCTGACGGAGCGCCTGGAGAATCTGCGCTCGTGTTGCCATTGAATAAACCACCGGCTGATCAAGCGAAGAGGCAACCGTCTGGCGGGCTAGCAGATCAAAGGGATCATAAAATGCCACCCGGAGCCCATGCTCATCCTGTTGGAGCGGAACGAGGTGATACCGGAGAGCAGTGCGTGCCGGAATCTTTTCACGAAGAGGAGCAGCGACAGCTGTAATCGGCTCATTCCACCACGGAATCTCCAGCCATTGACTGATCCCACGCAGGAACTCAGTCTCATCGACCAGCTTCGAATCGAGGAGGGTACGGATCAGGGAGCGTTGTTGTTTAGACGCGTTTTGTAATACGTTACGACACTCCTGCAGGTCGGAACACCGACTGGTCCTTGCAATGTCCAGAAGTATGTCGAGCAATGGCATGGGCGCGTAACCGCAAAACGTTACAAACGTTTTGATGATCGACAATCGTATTCCGGAAAACCCGAAATAAATCGCATTTAAATCACTCTAGCCTACTTTTCGCATTACGGGATGGTTGCCATGAGATTTGACTAAGTTTTGGAGACAAGAACGAGCCGCACAGTTAAAAAAGAGTGACCGATAGAGCCGCGCGGGCGACGCTGAAAGACTCGCAGATAAAGAGATCTCTACAATGGCCGTCCGGCGGAAGCATAAAGCGCCTTCTGCATCACCATTGCTGGAGCCGGTTTTCCAAACCAGATCTCAAAAGCGAAGATCCCCTGGTAAAACAACATCGAAAGGCCATCGACCGCTTCTGCACCTCTTTCCCGTGCAAATCGGACCAACCGCGTTTCGCCTGGTCTGTAAACCATATCAAAGACCCGGTGCCGCGGTCCAATGGAGTCCAAACCAGCGTGGATTTCGTCATCCCCAAGACCGAATGATGAGGCATTGATAATGAAATTCACTTCCTTGCATGTCTTTGGAAGTTGATCCCAGGAACCGATCGTCAACTCAACAGCTGAAAAACCAGTCAGTTCCGCAACCAGTGATTCCAGCTTCGATACAGTCCGACTAATGAGATGCAGAACCGGAATCCCCAATTCGACGAGATAACGTGCAGCAGCCTGACCGGTACCTCCACCCGCTCCAAGCAAGGCGATGCGATAATCACCGATCTGACGCCCAAATGATTGTTCCACCGCCGCGACAAGACCACGTCCATCCGTATTGAATCCAAACAACTTACCCGATCGATTCACAACAGTATTCACTGCTCCGAGACGTTGCGCCAACGGATCAAGCCCGTCGACGAGGTTAAACGCTTCCAGCTTATGGGGCAGGGTGACATTCCATCCGATGAATTCTTCTTCCCGTAACAGATCAAAAGCGGCTCGCAAATCTCCTGCAGCCACCCTGAGCCGCCCATACTGAAAAGGCAGATTCAGAAATTTAAGGCCGGCATTTTGCATTGGCGGAGAGAGTGAGTGATCCACCGGATCACCCATTACCACAAGACGGAGATCATCGGGAACCCGTTGGAGTTCCCCAAGTGTCAGAGACTTCATCTGTCAGGCCAGCTGTTGTAGCGCCCTCCCGAAACGACGGAGAACCCGCTCTTTACCCATCACTTCCAACATATGATAAAAGCTCGGTCCAACGGATCGCCCACTCACCGCCACGCGCGCGGGGTGGACCAGATCACCCGTCTTGCAGCTAATGGCGGTTGCCACTTCCTTTAACCCCGCCTCGAGACCTGCTGCTGACCAATCTTTCTGCGTGAAATATTTCTGCCGCAAATGATCAAGATGATCGAGCGCGCCAGGCTTGCGGATGCTTTTCTTAACTGCTTCTGACTCAAATGCAAAATCTTCGTTAAAGAAGCAAGCGATCCAATCAGGAACATCTTTAAATAGTTTGATTTTTTCCTTTACGATCCCAAGCACCTCGAGGAGGTAGCCTTCGTCCGAAATCGTGATTCCAGCATCACGGATAAACGGTTCACTGAGTTCGCGAAAACGAGCTAGCGGCATTTGAATAATATACCGCCCATTTAACCAGAAGCACTTATCGAGATCGAAGGCAGCATTACGCCGATTGATTTTGGCGAGATCGAAAAGCTGCACCACTTCCTCAATGTCAATTTTCTCGCGATTGTCTTTTGGCGACCAGCCAAGCAGACAGAGGTAATTCCGAACTGCCTCCGGAGCGTACCCTTGATCTATGTAGCTCGTGAGGCTGGAAGCAGCATCACGTTTGCTCATTTTTGAGCCATCCTGATTCAGGATCAATGGAATGTGCGCGAATCTTGGCGGCTCGATGTCCAGCGTCTGATAAAGTTCCATATGCTTAGAGGTATTGGTAAGATGATCTTCGCCTCGGATTACATGTGAGATCTGCATTTCGATGTCATCGACGACATTCACAAAATGGAAAATCCAGGAGCCGTCCGGTCGTCGGATCGTCATGTCAGGCTCCAGGCTTCGATCGAATTCGATGCGGCCACAGACTAAATCATCAACAACCACTGTCTTGTGTACAGAATGAAACCGAAGCGCTCCTTCATCTTCGTAGATGGTTCCCTTTTGCTGGAGTTTCTCCAAATACTCCTCGTAAATGGCATTTCGCTCACTCTGAAAATAAGGGCCATAGTTTCCGCCGAGATCGCCTCCTTCATCCCAATCGAGCCCCAACCAGCGCAGCCCGTCATAGATTACTTGCACCGCCTGTTCCTGCTCTCTGCTTTCATCCGTATCCTCAATTCTAAGAACGAACGTTCCCTGATTATGCCTGGCAAAGAGCCAATTGAATAAAGCTGTCCTGGCGCCGCCGACGTGAAGAAAACCGGTAGGTGAAGGTGCAAAGCGGACCCTGACTGAAGAACTCATCGGGGAATCAACTTCCAGGAAAACAGTGAAAGCAACTGATTTTTTGGCAACCTGTTTTCGCGCGATGTAGCGCGGAAACAGGCAATAAACAGGAAGGGACGGTCCACCAATGGCGGATGTCATCCGACCTGAACTAGTGGGTCATGTTCCTAATTTTCGGCGAGTTCGAACCCTGTGATGTCTAGGGTAACCATGGTAAACTAATATTTTACCGCTCCATTCGGTGATGAATGCGGTTGAATAACAAACAAAAGAAACCTGTTGAATTCTTAAAGTTCTTATGAACAAACACATCGTCCCGTTCGTCTGCGTTGCCAGTACTTTCGCGCAGACCCTTGTACCTTCGCAATCGGTGGGTAGCAGCAAACCTGATCAAGTCTTTTACCAGGATAGTGAGATGTACGTCGAAACAACTTCTCATGGTGCCGGTACTTACGACGTTTTCTATAATCGATTGGCACCGGAGGGTCGATGGTTCTACGATGATAATTATGGATACGTGTTCCAGCCCACCATCGCGGTGAGCGAGTTCTGGCGTCCCTACTCGGATGGTCACTGGGTCTGGACTGATCGTGGATGGACTTGGGTTTCTAATGAAAATTTTGGTTGGGCAACCTACCATTACGGTCGCTGGATCCGTGTATCCGGCATCGGGTGGGTTTGGATTCCAGGGAATGAATGGGCGCCAGCCTGGGTATCCTGGCGTCAGACTGATGATGATTCATATTGTGGATGGGCACCTCTTCCTCCGGAAGCTATAGTCAGCGTCAGCGCCGGAATTTCGTCATGGTGCGACAATCGCTACGACATTGGACCGGCCGCGTTTACCTTTGTGCGATTCAGTGATTTCTGGAGACCTTCTTACCGTGGCTACTACTTGCCACCGGAACAGAATCTAACAGTTATTAACCGGACCAAAAACATCACTAACATTATATATAACAATAACGTCATTAACAATTACGGTCCACAATATCGACGTGTCTCACAAATCACCTCAGCTCAAGGACATCCGTTGCAAACATATCAGGTTAATTATGCCGCTCAGACCCAGCGAAATGCCGCCTTCAAGACTGCAGCCCAGGGAAACCAATTAAATGTTGTTGCGCCCCCACAGAAGCTGAACACAGTGGCTACAATGCACCCTCGGGTCGCCAAACAGCTTGGAAAAGCACCGGTCCAACGCGGCTGGCAAGATATCCAGCCGGCCCAACAGCAGCAGTTGAGACAATTTTTCACTAAACAAGCACCGGTCCTTTCGGATCCCCCAGCAAAGCTAACCGCGCAAAAACAGAAAATTGAGCCACAGAAACCAAACACTCCAGTACAGGTAGCCAAAGCTCAAGAAGTACACATTGTGCCGAACAATGCTGTGACTCGGCAACATCAGCTGGAACAAGAGCGTATCCAGCATGCCCATAATGCGCAAGCAGCTCGTCAAGAACAAATCCAGTACCAGCAAGTAACTCATCATGCGACACAACCCCGGGCTGTGCCAGTTCAATCGGCACAACCCCATCAGGCTACTGTCTACCACGCACTAGCTCAGGAGCATGCTCATGCACCGCAACCGCCCCATCCTCACTCAGAGCACAGACCAAACGACGAGCAACACCACGAAAATTCCAAAGACAAAAAGGAGAAGAAAAATTTTCACGCTGATCAGCGTTGACATTGCACCTTCGGCCACGCAGAAACATGGTCCTATCATCTCCAGTGCACTTCTCAGTGCTCAATGTCTTTGAACTCATCACCTAGCCCCGACAGATCGGGCTTTAATTTTGAAATGCTTACGACGCTTAAGACCCCCACCACTCAAGGACTGCCCAATCCTATTTCTCGTTTGCCGGCGCAGCCATTTCATTCGAAACTTGCATAGCATGAACCGCATTGTGGGTCTTGAGACGGAATATGGTTGCTTGATTTCCGAGGATCAGGCCCAAAGCCAGGCAGATACGTGGCCG
>Ga0075362_10000189_pt1 | contig 17083 bp, 16 predicted proteins | sample EndMetdeltDD1762_FD_71397 | JGI IMG/M metagenome (GOLD analysis project Ga0075362, IMG submission 71397) | Populus endosphere microbial communities from Tennessee, USA - Endosphere MetaG P. deltoides DD176-2 | ecosystem: Host-associated > Plants > Roots > Endosphere | place: USA: Tennessee...
CCCCAATGCCATTCAACCCGGGGCGTTCCAAAACAAAATTTCTGGTACTCGGATCTATCGTCTGGAATCGATTGCCTGTAGATGAGCCGAGGTTGTTATAACCCCGAGAAGAATGGTCAAGATTCGATGAAAAACCGCGATCACTCGCCTTGATAGGATCTAGCTCGTAGTAATCCAATGCATTGATTATACTAATTTTCGATTCATCATTCCAGAGTTTTGAGGCGATCCCGCCAGTCAATGAAGCCCGATACTCTGCACCGTCTCCTCGCTGCGTTATGCCGTAGTGGGTGTACAGATCTGCCCCATTATATTCATCCTTTAGAATGATATTGACCACACCAGCAATTGCGTCAGCCCCATAAGTGGCGCTGGCTCCATCACGTAAGATTTCGATTCGGTCAACGGCTGCAAGGGGCACCGAATTAATGTCCACAAAATTGGAAGTCCCATTTTGCGCCAAAGGGAATGAAACTTGTCGTTGACCATCAATGAGTACTAATGTGTTGTTTTCACCCAGCCCACGAAGGTTTACTGAGGAGGCGCCGGGCACACGACTCCCACCTGCCCTGACGGCAGGAGTGAATGATCCAACGTTTTGAGGCAACGACTGAAGGACACTTTGAACAGTGGTTGCCCCCCGCCGTTGGGCATAGGTGTTATCAAGCGAAGTCACTGGTGCTGGTCCATCGCCAATACGTGGCACAACATAGCCGGTGACAATGATGTGTTCGAGTTCTTCAGATTGAGTATCTCCTTCAAGCATAACGCCTACGTCATTTGTCGAACTTGGAGAAGGTGTAGCCTGTTGTGCATTTGCATCCAACGATATGAGCGAGAATAAACTACCCAACACGGCTAAGTAAGGCTTAAAAAGATTCATCATGTGTATTTCAGTACTGTCTTTTGAAAACTACGATATTGTTTTTATACATTTTATGCTTGGACTGTTTGAGCTTAGAACCCAGAGAGTTCTTTCGGTAAATTGCATCAAATATTCGAAAAATGGTCACCGGAACTGGCACCGCAGCCAAGCTTCGTCGTCAGATTAACGGCATTCTAAAGCTTAAGTCTGTCGATAGAACTGGAGATCGATAAAGTCACTGAGCTTTCGATGAGCTGCGTTCAATAGAAAAGCCTTGCAGAAGCTCTGGAAGCGGTAGAAGAATTTATCTCTAAATTTGGATTGAATGATATTCTTTAATGGTATATCCTACAAGAAATGTCCAATAAAAAGGCCGAAAAATCTTCAGGACCAACAATCTCCGAAAGAACCAATGCTGAGCTTTCAGCATTACTCCAAACGTCACAACTCCTTTCCTTCTTAGTCTAGATGAACACCTCAGCAAAACATAAAAGACTCATTGAAATCAAAGATCGCCACTCAGGCCGTATACTATTCGAGACGGAGGCAGAAACGCTAAAAGACGCAGTGGAAGAAGCTGTTGTACTCCAGGTGAACCTATCCTGCGCTGATTTGCGAAATGCTGACTTAGGTGGAGCCTTCTTAGACGGAGCTCGACTTTCCAACGCAGATTTTTCGGGAGCTAACTTGTTCAAGGCCGTATTGCATAAATCTAGCCTAATAGGCGCTTGCTTCTCCAGCGTAGACTTGAGATATACTAATATCAGGTGTGCAAACCTGAAAAAAGCAGTCCTGCAAAATTCGAATTTGGTCGGTGCTGATTTTTTTCGGTCAGACCTGACCAAAACAGACTTCCGAAACTCCAACCTTGAGTACGTCTCCTTGAGAGGTGCCAACATAACTGGCATATCTCTCGACCCAAAGCCAATGATACCAGAAAAAGGTTCGTTCATAGCTTGGAGATCAGTCTATGATATACAAGGTAACCGGCTTATAGCTAAGCTATTAATCCTCGAAGACACAAGACGCGTGACTCCACTGGTCGGCCGAGTGGGCCGAGCTGAGTCTGTGAAAGTCCTCGAATTTAGCCGTGATGTATCAGTCGCAAGGTGTAAATTTCATCCTGACAGAGTATACCGGGTAGGTGAGATCGTGCATGCTGCTTGCTATGACGACGACGTCCGCAGCGCAAACGCATCCGGAATTCACTTCGTTCTCTACTACGAGGAGACTAGGCGAGACCACGGGTTCCAATTCCCTATAGTACCGGTAGCAAGATATTGGAAGGGCGACACACATAGAGCGTGGGTGAATGGAGTAAAGCTCGTAAATCAAGGGGATAAAGAAGTCTGGCGAGCTGGGACTCTATTCGATGCAAGTACAGCAAAGCTCATGAATCAATGGGACAAGGAAGAAAAGTTGCAGAAAAGGCCGAATCATCAGACTTCCCTTGCTCATTGTACACCAATAAATCCAATAAGTCGGACCTTAGGATTTTATTTAAATGATGCAGGACATGCCGTCATTCCAGCCAATTCAGATTCTCCTCTGGCCATGGAGAACTACCCGCAGGAGCACATATTGTCATGGGAGAAGGGAAGAGTCCTCCAGGAGTTTCAAGTGGTTTACATCTCCAAAGGCAAAGGAGTTTTTCAATCCACACAGGGTGGGTTAATCCCCATCAATGCCGGAGACGCTTTTCTCTTATTTCCTAGAGAATGGCATCGTTATCAGCCCGATCCTGAGGTCGGGTGGACCCAATTCTGGATCAGTTTCAATGGAGATTATGCAAATAAATTGATGTCCTCTGAACCTCTGTCTCCGCTCAAACCCGTCATCCGAATTGGACATAACAAGACGTTGTTTCAGCTGTTCAGCGATCTCGCTGAGATAATGTATAGCAAACCGTTCTTCAACCCATGGGTCGCCGCTGCCCAAAGTATACAGGTTCTAGCTCATCTCGCCATTGCAGACCAGAGACACACAACTAAATACAGTGACCAGGTAGAGGCCGCACTCTGTTATGTTTATGAACACGCTGCGCAGGCCATCGATTACAGGGCGCTTGCCCGGAGCCTAGGGTTTTCTAGTTATACGATTTTCCGTCAGGAGTTTGATAAGGTAACTGGACTACCACACACACAGTACCAACTTGTGATCCGTTTGGATAAAGCCAAGGAACTGCTCTGCGAGACGGCCCTACCCATAGGAGAAATTGCCGATCAACTTGGCTTTAGAGATCAATATTATTTCGCCCGTTTCTTTAAGGCCAAAACTGGTATAACCGCTAGTGAGTATCGCCAAACCTCTTCAGGGGTTTCGATTCGTAAAGTCAAGGAACTTCTCTCTGAGACGACCCTACCTACAAAAGAAATTGCGGATCAATTTGGCTTTAGAGGTCCCCATCATTTTGCTCGTTTCTTCAGGGCCAAAACTGGGATGACCCCTAGCGAGTATCGCCAAAAAGCCTCAGGGAGTTCGATTCGTTGTGGTGCAGCAGAAAAGACAAAAAGAGGCTGGGTAGACGAAGCAAAGTGCCTAAATCAACCGGGCAACAAGAGAGGTGGGTGGCAAGCCGAGAAGCTGTCCGATGCAAGCCCAGCGAAGCTCATGAATCAGGGGGCCAAGGAAGAAAAATTACAGGAAGGGCTGCATCATCAGATTTCCCTTGCTCATGGCACACCAGTAGACCCAATGAGCCGAACCTTGGGATTTTATCTCACCGATGCAGGATTTGCCACCATTCCAGCTAATTCGAGTTACTCTCCGACCGTAGAGAACCCCTTGCAAAAATATGTCTCATCGTGGAGGAAAAGAAAAGTCCGCCAGGATTTTCAAATGGTTTATATCTCTAAAGGCAAGGGAATTTTTCAATCCACACAGAGCGGGTTAATCTCGATCAATGCCGGAGACGCTCTTCTCTTATTTCCTGGAGAATGGAATCGTTATCGACCTGATCCTGAGTTTGGGTGGACCGAATACTGGATGCGTTTCGATGGAGAATATGCAAGTAAATTGATGTCTGAACTTTTACCACCCTCACTGAGATCCAGCAGACCGATTCGCCGAATTGGGCATAATGAGGCGCTGCTTCAGCTGTTAATGACTCTCACTAGAACAGTGCATACCAATGCCAACCCATTGGTGACTGCGGCCCAAGGCATACAAGTTCTAGCCCATCTGATCGCTCCAACGCAGAGACCCAGAAGTAGATACAGTGAACAGATAGAGGAGGCGCTGTGTCATATTTCTGAACATGCTGAGCAGAGTATAGATTTGGAGGCGCTTGTCCGGAAGCTGGGGCTGAGTTATTCGGTATTCTATCGGCAGTTTCACGAGGCAACTAAGATGTCCCCTAGGGATTACCAGCTGATGGTCCGTTTGAGTAAAGCGAAGGAACTGCTCTGCGAGACGACGCTACGCATAGGAAAAATTGCGGAGCGAGTGGGCTTCGAATGTCCGTATTATTTTGGCCGTATCTTTAAGGCCAAAACTGGCATGACTCCTGGTGAGTATCGCCAAGCATCATCAGGAGGGGTGATTCGTTATGGCGCAGCAGAAAAAACAAAGTGAGTCATCGTCAATGTAATTGGGGCGGCAGTACTGCTATGGCATTGAAGTGGTGCACTAGTACTCAACCACCTTTAGAAAATCATTTCTCGGCATCCCCTAAACCGGATTGTGGATCTAGACAGGCGTTCAGCTCAATGGTAACAAGCCGCAAAGAAGGTCGTGATTCCACCCAAATTCAACTGAAAATCTCCACGCACTTATGATGAATATTATATAATAAAGCGTACCATCTGATTGAAAATTTCTTTTACAAATTCAAATAGTTTCGTGCCATTGCAACCCGATACGGTAAAACCGCTTATCACTTTATTTGCTGCTATTCACCTCACCGCTATCCTCCTATGGGTAGCTTGACGATATGCCTTAGCAAAAGGAGGGACAAATATTTTACCCTGCCCGTTTACACTATATACGCCCCTGAATTTACAATATAATTTGTGTGGCAGAACGACAGAAAATTCTCACGGCAAAAACTTTAACGGGCCAGTTAAAAGACCAGTTTATGTAATGGCTATCCCGATTAGCCATTTGAGAAGTTCGAATTTTAGATTGACCAGTTTGACGTCCATGTCTTTGTGCAAATCTTCCCTTAGTAGCGAGGTTCGCTCAAATTGGTCTTGAAAACCTCTGATAAAGCCTCCGTTTCCGCGTGTACGAGTGGAGCGCCGGCAGTTTTAAGTCGATTGGCGGATTGGAAGGTATCAAATGTAAGTATGGATATGATTCAAAGTACAGTAGTCCGAGGACAAAATAGGTTCCTGACCGGCATTCGATGCTCAGTCGAATGCGTTCTAGCGGCCGTACAGCACACTAATAGGAAGATCCCGCATGCGAGCAGTATTACTGCTTCTCATTAATGACCCTGATCAAACTCCTGGCATCCTTGTCCAGCTTATCTTGAAGTGCATCCTTGTCCACATCACACGACCTCACGAACGAGTACGGACTGTTGATGTGTTGATAGAGAGTAGCGCGATTTGCAATTTGATGACCGAAGTTGTCGACTTGTGGACATAAGCCGATCGGATCTGCTTTCGAAGCTCGCTCACTAAGCAGTTGCCCTCTTTGGCCTTTTGTAACCAATCCAGTGCAGCATTAACATTGTGATTAGAGTGTGTCCTCAATTGAGCTAGATAACGGCTGAAGCGAAATGAATAGCGGCGAGGAAGTTTGTTGCTGTTTTGTTATAGCGAGTGGCAATAGTCCGGTACTTGCTTAAGCTTGCAGAAGAAATTCTCAATCAAGTGCCCGGCCTTATAGAGCTCCCGGTCAGGGAGGCGCTTTGTTTTTCGGTTGCTTTTGGATGGGATCACAGCGCTTTTACCGTTTCGTTTGAACCGGTCAATGACCCGTCTATACGCATCGAAGGCTTTGTTGGCAATCAAGGTATCTGCAGCGACTTGAGCCAACAGAATCTCGGCGCCTTGCAGATCATGAGCTCGCGCCTGAGTTGGGGTAAAGCCGGGGGGATTGCCCAGTGCATCAATGGTGACATGAATCTTCGAACTCAATCTACCCTTGCTGCGCCTGATGCTTTGATCCTCCCTTTTTTAGGGGCTTCAGTGCTGCGCTGATGAGCATACACAAGGATGTTATCGATCGTTGCGTACGTTGTCTGCCTCGCTAGCTAAAGCCTTGGACAACCTCTCCCAGACACCTCGTTTAGCCAAGGCTCAATCTCGTATGAATCGCTTTCGAATTGGCCTAATCGTTGCGGTAAATCTTGCCATGCGATGACGTAGAGTACTGCTTCGACCAATCGCCGGTTATTTCGAGCCGTCACCCCAACATGGCCCTTGGTCGCCCAGGTCATAGGTCCTTGATTCGTTTCCATGGGTCATCCCGTAGACCATAGAGTCTCATGCTGTTGGCCCTCCTCCAATTTTCGAAACTAATCGACTTTCAATTGAGGACACGCCTTAGATCTGGCTCCTGCAGAACGTTGTGTTGCCGCTTCCTTTTAATTTTGTGATTTGCTTTGGAGGCGAACTGTTAAATGGCTCGATAGTATGGGTTTGAAGTTTAGTAGTTTTCTGGGGCATGCAAGTAAGTCAGCTTGCAATCGATAAGCGTCTAGTTACGGGAATTAGTTGACAATCTGCTGCAGCAGTATAAAGGTCTGTGGGCGAAGTAAATAGTCGCGTGTTCCCGCGATTTTATCTCCGCGCTTTAGGATGTCAAAACGTAATGAATGGAGTTTAATGAAAATCTGCACGCTCAGCTATTTGATAATACTCTTTGATTTATTGAGTCTTGTTACCACTACCTCGCTATGGGCTGAGCAGATCTCTTTATCGAAGTTGGAACTCTTCAACATTCGCCAGGATTCTGGCACCCCGCGTGCAGGAAGAGCAGTAGACAACAAACCACTGCGGATCGGTCAAGTTCCTTTTGCGGATGGAGTGAGCACCCATGCCAATAGTCGTTGCGATATTCTGCTGGCTGGCGCCGCTACGCGGTTTCATGCCTTCGTAGGCGTCGACGCTGAGGAAGATGGATTCAACGGTGCTGTTGTGTTTCATCTCTACGGCGATAACAAAGTGCTCTATAATAGTGGAATTATACGTGGAGGAGAGGGACCGAAAGAAGTGTCTGTTCCTCTTACTGGAATAAAACGGCTTATTCTCTCAGCTACAAGCGCAGACCCCGACACGCGCCGTGCGGATGTCGATTGGGCTGCTGCTACCATAGACTATTCCAAACAAACGCCGCAGATTGTTCCGGTGCCGGTCCCAACACCTTATGTCCTCACTCCAAAGCCTCTATCTCAGCCGAAAATCAATGGAGCCAAGATCGTTGGCGTTCATCCAGGACACCCATTTCTATACACCATTGCGGCTACCGGTGATCGACCAATATCATTTGCAGCGCATGGCTTACCAACAGGGCTCATGCTCGATGAGCGGGTTGGTAGGATCACCGGATCTGTCACTCAGCCGGGTAAATATAAAGTACACGTTACTGCTGCCAATGCCCACGGGACCGCTTCACGCGACTTGGAGATTGTTGTTGGCAACACTATCGCGCTTACACCTGCCCTCGGATGGGATCCTTATAACGCTTTCTCGATCCATGTCACACAGGATACGATCAGGACACAAGCAACTGCTTTCGTCAAATCTGGCCTGATCAATCATGGGTTTACTTACATCAATATTGATGATACCTGGGCTCAAAAGCCGGGCAGCAACGATCCCTATCTCGGCGGTTGCGGACGTGATATAAACGGAAATCTTTTGCCGAATCGTAATTTCTCCAACATTACGGGGTTGATCGACTATGTTCACAGTCTGGGGCTCAAAGTAGGGATCTACTTGTCTCCTGGGCCATTGACGTGCCAATCGTTAATAGGCAGCTATAAACATGAGCTGCAGGATGCGACTCTTATTGCGAAATGGGGAATCGATTATCTCAAGTACGATTACTGTAGTTACTCGGAAATCGAACCAAATCCTAGCGTGGACTCACGCAAATATCCATACAAGTTAATGGGGACTTTCCTTGAGTCGCAACCACGCGATATCTACTATGCCTTATGTGAGTATGGCCTCAGTGAGGTTCAGAAGTGGGGCGCGAGTGTACATGGCAACTCGTGGCGCACGACAAATGATATTACAGATACTTGGGAAAACATGGCTGGGATCGGTTTCAATCAAGCAGCTCTTGCGCCTTATGCTGGCCCAGGCCATTGGAACGATCCTGACATGTTGGTAGTTGGATGGGTCGGATGGGGTAACGCCCGTCCGACGCGATTGACGCCCGATGAACAATACACGCATATCTCACTTTGGTCTCTACTAAGTGCGCCGCTCTTGATCGGTTGTGACCTCACCAGACTCGATGATTTCACACTGAACCTTCTGACCAACGATGAGGTAATCGATATTGATCAAGATCCATTGGGTAAGCCGGTTTCCCGTGTTGTCCAGCATGGATCACTTGAAGTCTGGGAGAAAGATCTAGCTGATGGATCGAAGGCGGTTGGCCTTTTTAACCGTAGGATGTTCAATGCTACTGTCAGTGTTTCCTGGGAAGAACTCGGGATAACAGGGCCTCAAATGGTACACGACGTTTGGAGACAGGCTGATCTTGGCCAGTTTGATGACCAATTTTCGGTAAAGGTTCCATGGCATGGTGTGCGATTGATCAAAGTCTCGCCTCTTAAGGGGTCCAGAAACCTTAGAAGAAATGGGCCGCAGATTACTCAGAGTAGATTGTGAGTGGTGGCAGCTGAATATGCCCTGAAAGAATTGTTGGATGCAATTGGACTTCTAATGACAACATGGAAATTAGTGGCGGTTCTTGCTTGTTGAGCTTGATTACCAGCCGAGGACCCATGCGAAAATAAGGGGTGCCACAATCGTCGCGTCTGATTCAATGATGAACTTCGGGGTATCGAGCGACAACTTGCCCCAGGTAATTTTTTCATTTGGCACAGCTCCGGAGTATGAACCGTAGCTAGTCGTGGAATCACTGATCTGACAAAAATATCCCCAGCGCGGCACATTACTGCGCTGTAGATCTTGATGGAGCATGGGGACCACGCAGATCGGGAAATCACCCGCGATACCACCTGCAATCTGGAAAAATCCGATCGAAGATTGCTCGGAGGTCTGGGTATACCAATCTGCGAGCAAAATCATATACTCGATGCCGGTTCGCACTGTGTGCACATTCTTGACGTCACCTGTGATACAGTGTCCAGCGTACATGTTGCCGAGTGTGGAGTCTTCCCATCCTGGCACAAAAATTGGCAGATTCTTCTGCATCGCTGCGTACAGCCAACTGTTTTTGGGATCGATCTGATACGATTTCTGCAGCCGCCCGTTGCGCAGAATCGTGTAGAAAAATTCGTGAGGGAACAGTTGTTTACCTTCCTTATCTGCGCTCACCCATTCTTCGAGTACAGCCTTCTCGATGCGTCGCATCGCTTCAGCTTCCGGAATGCAGGTATCGGTCACGCGGTTGAGATGCTGATTGAGCAAAGCCTGTTCGTCTTCACCTTTTAGTTCTCGCCAGTTCGGGATCCTCTTGTAGTGATCGTGGGCGACGAGGTTGAACATGTCCTCTTCAAGGTTTGCACCAGTACAACAAAGCGCGTGCACTTTGTCCTGCCGAATCATCTCAGCGAGCGACAACCCAAGTTCAGCCGTACTCATTGCGCCGGCAACAGTGATCAGCATTTTCCCGCCCTTGTTGAGGTGTGCCGTATAGCTTTGTGCAGCATCTTTCAGTGTTGCTGCATTGAAGTGCTGGTAATGATGCGAGATAAATTCGGAGACGGTTTTCATCTTTTGGAAAGAAGCTCCCGAATTTACCAGCTTTCGTCAAAGTTCAAGGCAATTTTGTAGCGAATTAGCCTGCTTTTTGCACCACGGGATATCTGCTATGGACTTTGGAGAGTATGTGGGGCAGGAGCTGAATCCAAATGCCCGAAAACGGCCTAAAAAGCGCAGCACAGACGGTGTGGTCGGCACCATGGTTCCTAAACACTTTCCGTTAGGTACCTCGAAAGGCAGTCGCGAGTGTTATTGAGGCGAAGGAAATGGTTGCACCGGTTCTGTGTCGATTGTAGACAAGATGTTAATGGATGCGAAACCAATTTTCTTGGCGATTTTAATGATGCCCTGTTTGATGACGATGGCTCAAGAGAAAGAGATCCAATCTCCCAAGAGTGATTTAGAGGTGCTTAAGGCTCAGATAAAAGAAAATGAAGAGCGGATCAATAAGCTTTCTCAAGAGATTGCAAGGTTAAGTGAGGCGATCAAGCAAAAGCAGGGCGGAACAGTTACGAAGGCTGGACCGACCGGTCCTCTAGCAGCAAGCTCTGCATCTGGCGGCACGGTGGGTGTCGATAATCCGACTTTAACAGAGGGAAAGACCCACACTGTCGTGAAAGGAGAAACATTAAGCCAGATTTCAAAGGCATACGGCGTCACCGTGGAAGATATTAAGCAACTGAATAAGATTGAAGACGCGAAAAAATTGCGAGTCGATCAAACAATCAAGATTCCGAATCCGCCGAATGCTTTTCCGCGTCCATCAACCGCACCTTAAAGGCACTGACTATAAGTAACGCCTGCCTGTGAGAACCTGTTTGCGAAACTATCGAATTCGTTTAGACAACAAGTGTTTTCGGCCCCATCTAGCAAGTTTTGCAAACAAATTCTAAGAATAAAAGAACCATACTTCCGCGTGACCGAAGGATCTCTTTGGAGTCTCGCCTTCCAGTCACCGGGTTCGGCTACCTATGGAAGCAAAGCTGCATGTCTGGTTCGGTGGGGTCGATCTCCACCGTTTACGCAGATTTTTTTGAGTATACCCGATTCAGGTGATCGTAAAGATTTGCTTTCGGAGTCTATGATTAGTAATGTTTGTTATGCCCGAAAGGACGCAAAAGCCACCAACGCCGGCTCCTTGGGAACCCAAGCAGGGTAGCAGAGAAGGTCCACGCTCGCCGGATGTACCGAAACCAGATACCAAGGACTTGCTGAAACGGATGCGAAAAGTGGATCCGAATCAGTCGAAGCGATATCGTCAACGGACTGGCCAGTGACATGGAGCAGACAAAGCAGGCGCTATCCGGTGATTTTTTGGCGCTGTTGAAGGAGTGCCGCCTGGTCAGTGAAGTCCCACCTAGGTCTACTGGGCATTCGGAGTTCACCGACACCACCGCAACAACCATCCTCGGATTCAAGTTTGCGGGAGGTGTCCTCATCGCTGGGGATCGCCGTGCAACAGCTGGGAACGTTGTCATGTATGATCGTGCCGACAAAGTCCTGGAGATCGATCAGCATTCGGTGATGGCGATTGCAGGTTCACCGGCGACAGCTTGGGAAATGGCTAGAATTTTGGAACACTCGTTTCAATTTTATCGCCGGAGCCAACTGCAGGAGATGAGTGTGGAAGGGAAAGTGCGTGCATTGTCGAAGTTGCTGCGCGATAACCTTGGCATGGTGATCCAGGGCGTCGGAGTTGTTGTTCCGTTATTTGTGACCTATGATAAGGGAAGCGCCGACCCGGCAAAAGTTTTCTTTTACGACGCAATGGGGGCGCAATTCGAAGCTGCCGATTATGCATCAAGCGGTTCTGGATCATCTGCGGTTCGCAGCGTGCTTTATTATGAAAATAGCTGGGGCGCCCAATCGCTTCGGGATCGGTCGCGGGACGATGCAATTTTGTTGGCGCTAAGGGCTCTCGATACAGCGGCAGAGGCGGACACAGCCACCGGAGGCATCGATCGTCATGGTAGAATTTTTCCAATCATTAAAATTGTGACTGAGACTGGAATCGAGACCGTTACGGATGAAAAATTGTCGGAGTTGTTTCAAGCTCAAATTGCATGATTGATGAACCTTACCGTTGGGTCGAAACGATCGCGAATCGTCGCGAATACATTGATAGCGAACTGACAAGGGGGAGTCCGACCGTCGGCGTCAGCTTCGATGACGGAATTCTTCTCCTGACATTTGGGCGCGACAGACGAAAGATTTTTGAGATTTACGATCGGATTGCCATGGGGGGGATCGGGCACCCTGGGGATCTCGAGCGCCTCCGAATGATGGCCATCGAACTGGCAAGTATGGAGGGATTCACACGTTCAGCGGTGGATGTTTCGCTCCGGCGCATGGCGACTTATTCATTCAGTCCCGCTTTGAAGCAGGCATTTGAACAGGTTTATGGAGCCCCATTCCTAGCGAAGCTTCTATTTGTCGAACTCGGAGCGACGCCGAACGAAGATCTGTTTCTGCGACTAGATTATGACGGATCGATCCACGCCAGTTCCATGCCGACACGCAAAGCGCGGGAAAATTTTGGTGTGATTACCGGAACAAAGCGTTCCCTGGAAAATGTCGAATCTATCTTGCGGAGAGCTTCCGTAACAGATCTGCAGAGTGCTCTTGAAACAGCAGTATATGTTTGCGGCGTCGGTTTATTCATGGCGGATGACGATCATCGCGAAATTCCTGGGGAAGCTGAATTCACCGGCTTCCTAAAAGCGCAATTGGAACAATATAGTGTTGAAGCTGTTATCCTGAGTCGAAAAGCCGTCCGGCCTAATGTTACATTTCGAGAAGTCCCAGAATCAGAGCTTGACGCTATCCTTGTGAAGTTTCGGTAGAAAGATTCTATGATTTTTCTGGTGCTCCGATTAAAAGATGTCGCAAAGATTCTTCCCTTGAATCGGAGTTAGTTTCCTGTTTTTTCGCTGTCTCTGTTTATCAGTCGCCGTAAGGATCATGATCTGATCAACTTGGACGAGCCCTGCGTGTTACCTGGGTGGTTCGATACGGTAGTGATCGATCCGGGGCATGGAGAAGGAGATGAGGGTGTCTCCGGTCATGGCTTAAAGGAAAAGAATGTCACGCTTAATCTGGGCCAGAAGTTTGCAAGGGAACTGCAAAAGCAGGGATTCAGGACACTCCTCAAACGTGACACAGGTTGGGTTGTTGTGTCCAGAAACTGCAAACATGTTCGTGAGGAATGAGTCCTCGTAGAGTCTTAAGGCGCTTGGCAAAGTTGTCGGCTGCCATGAAAATCTTGAGATGAGGTGCTCCCGGAGCTGGTTGTGACTCTGGTAATGGCAACGTTGGACACTCAAAGAGGCGACTGATTAAAGATGCAGAAAGCAGTTTCGCCTGTATCCCACTTTAAGATGAATCGCATAATCTCTCAGCATTCAATTCTTGGCTTAAGAAGAATCCTGGATTAATTCTGTCAAGACCACAATGGGTAAGGAACTATGGAATCACTCTCTCCACAAGATCGAGCGAAACGTGTTGCCGGTGCCCAGGCAATTGCAACCTACTTAAGAAACGGCATGAAGATTGGACTGGGGTCAGGTTCGACCTCCCACTGGTTCGTCCGAATCTTGGGAAATCATGTCAAAAAGGGATTGAATGTGATCGGAGTCCCGACCTCCAGTGCGACGAGAGATGTCGCACTGGAGGTCGGGGTGCCGCTGGCTGATTTGAACGATGTTGGACAGCTTGATTTGGCAATTGATAGTGCCGATGAAATTGATAGTGGCGGACGGATGATTAAGGGTGGAGGTGCCTGTCTGCTTTGGGAGAAGATTGTCGCCTGCGCTTCCGACAAGATGGTGGTAGTAGTGGATGAAAGCAAGGTAGTAACGAAGCTTGGAAAATTTCCATTGCCGGTTGAGGTGATTCCGTTTGGGTGGCGTACGACTGAACGACATTTACGCAAGTTGTTCAGTAAATTCGGATGGAGCGGTGTCCAAATCAAACTGCGTGGCGGCCTGAAAAGCCCAGTGAGGACAGATAGTGGGAATTACCTGCTTGATTGTAAGCTCCATGAAATTGCAGATCCGAATGGCCTCGATGTGGGATTCAATCAGATCCCCGGGGTCGTAGAGAATGGACTATTCATCGGAATCGCGAAAGAGATGGTGATTGGTCATGCGGACGAATCGGCTAAAATCGTTGTTTTCTAAAGGCACGTTTTCTAGGCCCTCGACGCGCAGCTGCACCGAATATGTTCCTCACTTCCTCTTTATTTAAACTGAAGATTCTCTTCAACCACGCTTCCAATATGACTATTATGATGCATCAGAATATTTGCCGGGTGGGTTTATTTTTAAGGGATCCGAAAATGTTCTGGTAAAGGAGCGTAAAATGAATGTGAATTTCGATGAAACAAGTATACAATAAACCGGCTTTGATCCAGATCTCTACTGTCTGAATAAAAAGGAGAAGTCCATTATATGGATTCAAATGTTGCATTGCAGTGCGGAAAGTGCTTCACCGCCAAGTCGATACGAAGTAACAGAAATTCACATAGTATTTAGCCAAGCCGATCTCTTTTTTTCTACGAAACTAACTTGATCGATTCGATCGATGCTTTATGAAGAATAGATATACTCTTCGAAACAAGAAAGGCCACACCGGTCTCGGTGCAGGCGTGTGGAACCTAGGACCTGGAGCCGATCCATTCGGGGGTCCGACTAGAGATGCCATTCCGATTCTTGATCGCCTTCCAATGCTAGCGGAAAGCGGTATTACCTATTATGAAGCCCATGACTCGGAAATTCCTCAAAATCAGGTTGAGGAGGCCAAAAGGGTGGCTGACAAATTGGGCTTGAAATGCGGGATGTATACCCCGTCTTATTTTGCTGATGCGATTTTCAAAGATGGAGCGATGACTTCCAATGAACCGGTAATCCGGAGATTGGCGGTGGAAAATGGCAAAAAAGCGATCGATAATGCTATTGTACTCGAAGCACCGGTTGTCGTGTTTTGGAATGGCCGCGAAGGGTTCGATTTCGTTCTGACAAAGAATGGCCAGGATGCGTTCCATCGGTTGGTAGAAGGCTTTAACAAGGTAGCACAATACGCCAACGAAAAAGGGCAAGGGAAAGTTCGCTTGGCATTGGAACCGAAACCAAATGAGCCGCGCGGTAACATGTACCTCGCCACAGTCGGCGAAGTCTTATACTTGATCAGCCGACTTGATCCGAACCACCAGCATCTGTTTGGTGTCAACCCAGAGACGGCCCACAGTAGGATTGCAGGCCTCGATTACATTTGGGACGTCGAGATGTGCATTGAAGCCGGGAAACTGTTCCACATCCATCTAAACTCCCAAGATGGCCAACGATATGACCAAGATTTTCCGTTTGGTTACACTGAACCGCTCAAGGATCTGGCGCTCCTCGTTGTGCTCCAGGATGCTGTTTATGAAGGGGTCATTGCCTTTGATATCAAAGCACCCCGCACTGACGATCCGAAAAACATCGCCGACATCATCACAGTTAGCTCGCAAAATCTTGTCTGGCTTTGGGAAAAAGCGCTCGCAGTCGATCGAAATCTGATTCAGAGCCTTCGAAATGAACGGCGAAACACAGCGATCGCAGGTTATCTCGCCAAGTGTCTCTACGGCAATTAGATTGCGTGCTGACAGTACATTTCTAGCCCGAAGCTTTTATCAAGTTTGATAAAATTTCTGTGCTGATCGGCTTTATAAGCTGCTGTTAGAGATTTGTCTCGTTCGGAAAGAAGAAATCCGTTTGGAATTGTTCCTTAGGGATATTCAGCTTCTGATTTTTGCGTGGCGAAGTTTAAGTGATAAAAAAATAGGAAAATCTTTTGCAGTTTATGGAACTTTTCAGAGTTGAGGTATTCTAAAAACAATAATGTTTCTAGAGCCACGTAGGTGGCGCTATCAGCCTGCTTTTGCTCATACAATTTCTGTTCCTGCGCGCATACTCAGCCAAATCTTATGGCTGCTATCCTGTGATGCAAAAGACTGGCTAGGGTCGTCTGGTTCAATATTAGAGGCTGCCCGGCTGGAGCCGAGTTCTCTTACATGCGTTGACGTTCTGTATGGAGTTCGATAATTTTCACATGTGTCGAAGTCTATCATTCCGCGAAAGGCTATCTATCGGCTTTCTCTCTATTTTCGAATTCTGGAACGGTTGCACCAAAATCAGATCGAAACGGTTTCATCGGCTACACTAGCGAAAGCAGCTGGAGTGAAACCGACTCAATTGCGTAAGGATCTCACTTACTTTGGGCAATTCGGTACGCGTGGGCTTGGATATAACGTCGATTCGCTGCTAACACGATTAAAAATCGTTCTGAGAACAGCGCGGTTTCAACCAGTCATCTTAATCGGTGCCGGAAATCTCGGCTCGGCGCTGCTCCACTATGACGGTTTTGCAAAGGGAGGGTTCGAAATCGTTGCTGCGTTCGATATCCGTTCACAGCGGGAGAAAGATGGAAACTCGAAGATTCCGCTGCTTCCCATGGAACGCTTAAATAGATTCATTGCAGATCAAAACATGAAGCTGGCAATTTTGAGTGTTCCCGGCGTCAGTGCTCAGGCCGTTGCGAACCAATTGGTTGCAGCTGGAATCCAGGCGATCCTGAATTTTTCTCCACTGATTCTCCAAGTTCCAGATAATGTCGTCGTTAATAACGTCAATCTGGCGATAGAACTGGAAAATCTTAGCTACTTCATTACATGAGGAACGTTCCTATAGATTCGTAATGGGTAGATGTTGGGCGTTTGATATAGCTTACGACTCGAAACACGGGTTTCTCGTGAATTATTCGCTCTTTGCGGGGGGACGATAAAAAGGCTTCTTTAGAGGATCATCTTGTATAAGAAGGCGAGGCCGACGAAATTTTTGCAGATTTATTTTGCCTTTCGCTTGACTGCTGGGATTTCAATCTATTATTAGTTCGAAACAAAACGAAATCTCTTATCTCCCCCCAAGTAATGTTTCCGGGTCGCTTGAGAATGGTATTTCTTCCATGTGCATTTCGTGTGCAGATGGAGTCTTTACGACGGTCTCTGATTCCATCAGAGGCGGAGCTCGAGTTGGCTTCGGGAGCCATTTGCGTTTTCAGTTTTAACTTCAGACACAGGATGCACGTTCGTCAGCAGAGGATGATGAATGAATAAGTCTTATCGTTTAACCACAGGTCAAGCATTGGTCCGATTTCTGGCTCGTCAGTCCGTTGAAAGAGATGGTCGGCAAAACCGGTTTATTGAAGGGATCTGGGGGATTTTTGGCCATGGGAACGTTGCCGGTCTTGGCCAAGGAATCGTGGAATTCAGTCAGGCTGAAGGTCTGCGGTTTTTCAAGCCGCAGCACGAACAAGCAATGGTACATACAGC